>Ga0265339_10000053_pt1 | contig 101277 bp, 100 predicted proteins | sample 4CB219metaG_FD_202085 | JGI IMG/M metagenome (GOLD analysis project Ga0265339, IMG submission 202085) | Rhizosphere microbial communities from Carex aquatilis grown in University of Washington, Seatle, WA, United States - 4-CB2-19 metaG | ecosystem: Host-associated > Plants > Roots >...
ACGCCCGGCCGGCCAATCGGCCCTGGCTCCAATGCCGCAGCCCGTTTCAGGCCGGGGCGGGACTGGGCCGTGCGGCGCTGCGGCTTGCCGCCAGCCGGTGTGCGAGGATGCCGGCGACCAGTCCCGCGGCCAGCACCGCGATCCCGACCAGGGGCCGGTACCAGAACCAGGCCATCGCGATCACGACCCCGCCGACGACCATCGTGAACGCCAGTGCCACCAGTCCGGCGCCGGCGCCAATCACGCTCCCGATCAGCGGCACTACGTCCGCGACCACGACGAGAGGCCGCATCACCAGGAACGCGCCGAGCCACATCGCCAGCACGCCGCCCAGCCGAAGAACCCAGGTCAGGATCATATTGTCGCGCTCGGCCTGCTTGAACATCTCGGTCGCGGGTTGCTCTCCCGGCACCGCCAGCAACAGGCGGTCTCCGGCCCGAGTCTGGTATGGAGCGATGCCGGAGCCGGACTGCCGGCCAATGACGCTCACCGGACCAACCGGAGCATAGGTGTACGAAATCTTGTAGTCGCCGATCTGCGGGCTGTCGGGATTGGCGCCAATGTAGATCTTGCCGTCGGCGATCTGAGCGTTCGGAATTCGCGGTTTGAGCGGGCCGGCGGACTGCGGATCGAGCTGCAATGCCGCGCTCGTCGGCAGGAGATTAAGAACGGCTGCGACGAGCTTGAATGCGCCAAGCGTGGCGTCGGCCGCGGTCACGTTGAGACCGCCGTACTGCTTCTGTGGATTGCCGTGACCGTCGGGATGTCGGAAGCTCTGCGAGTCGACCGCACGGTCCGACCACACTTTTTTGTAGGTGTAGGTCGTGACGGTCTCTTCCGAGCCGCCGATCGATTTATGAGTTTCCTGGTGCTTGTCTTCTTCCCATTGATACATCTCGGCGACACGCACGAGGCGCAGCGCGGCCGCCGTGACGCCAAATGTGCGATCCGCGAGCGGCGCGCTCGCCCTGGCGTCGCCGCTTAAGTGGATGAGCTTGCCTTCGTTGCCGGGATCGACCGGCGCCGGTGCGGCGTCGACCACTACCTTGCCGCCCTCGCTAAGCGAGCGCGCCGTCTGGACGGCGCGCCCCTCGTTCCAGAACAAGAGAGCGATCGAACCGATCACGAAGACGATGCCGAACAGCACGCCGGTGATCGAGCCGATAATTCGCGACAGCCACGATGTCGAAGTGGTCTCAACAAAACTATCTGGCATGGCAAAGCCCGCGAAGCGCTGCCGGATATCGTCGGAACCAGATTAGCGATTTACTCCTTCGGCGGCACCGTGCGCACCCAGGCGATGACGTCGTCAAGATCGGAATCGGTCATATGGGCGTAATACCCAAATCCCATCGGCCCATTGAGCTTCTTGCCGTCCTTGTCGATGCCCTGGGTGATGGCGCGCTTGATCTCGGCGTCGGTCCAACCGCCGATCCCTTTGGTCTTGCTCGAAGTAATATTGCGCGACACCGAAATACCCCACGGACCGGGGAATTGCTGACCGCCGGCGCCCATCTTGCTCAGCACCAACTGGCCCTTTTCGCGCGGGGTATGACACTCCATGCAGTGGCCGATAGTGGCGAGATAGAAACCGCGTTTAACCTTGTCTTTCAGATCGGCGGGATCGATCGGCTTCTCGGCCCACGGGATCACTTGCTGCTTCATCGGCACGTGATAGATCGGCGCCGGCACCTTGTTGCTCACCGGCTTGACGCTTTGGATATAGGCCACGATCGCATCGAGATCGGCCGGCAGAAGGATTCCGTAAAATTCGGTCGGCATGACCGCGATCGGCTTGCCGTCCTTCGGTACGCCGGTAAGCAAGAGCTTTTTGATATCGGCCGCGCTCCAGGTCCCTATGCCCGTCTCTTTATCCGGCGTGATGTTCGGCGCCGTCACGTCGAACGCGCCCGGCACATTGAACCGCAGCCCACCTGAGAAATCCTTGCCGGCCACGACCGCCGGCGGACCCTTGGGCGAATGACAGTTGCCGCAGGTCATGATGGTGTTGACGAGATACGAGCCGCGCTCGAGTGGCGTCTCGGCGTACGCCGTGCTGCCGATGACGGAAGCAAGCGCGACCAGCGTTGCAAGTGATTTCATTATTACCCCCAAGCCCAGGTGCCGGCCGGAAGGTATTGCAGGACGCTGGAACTGCCAAACAAAAAGTGGAGGTGCGCACAACCGTTTTGCTGCGGCAAAGGGCGGCAATGCCGAGGATGATACGCCGTCCCCGGCAGGCGGGAATTGTGCTGTGTTACGCCGCCGCTGTTTCGGGCTCGGCCGCGCGAGCCCGGACCGGCCCGGAGTCCTTGCCCTTGGCCTCGACGTCGCGGTCAACAAACTCGATCACCGCGACCGGGGCGGAATCGCCGTAGCGGAAACCGGCCTTCATCACCCGGATATAGCCACCTTGGCGGTCCTTGTAGCGCGGCCCGATCACCTCAAACAGCTTCTTGACCATGGCCAAGTCGCGCATCCGCGAGATCGCCTGGCGGCGCGCGTGCAGGTCGCCGCGTTTGCCCAGCGTCACCAGCTTTTCCACCACCGGGCGCAAATCCTTGGCCTTGGGCAGCGTGGTCGTGATTTGCTCGTGCTTGATCAGCGAGGCGGCAAGATTGGCCAGCATCGCGCGCCGATGATCGGAGTGACGATTGAACTTACGGTGCGTTTTCGCGTGATGCATGTCCGTCTCCTACACCTCTTCGTCACTCCGGCCGAGCGCAGCGAGAGCCGGAATCCATAGTCACGATGCAAGCGGAAATTCGCCACCGGGGTTATGGATTCCGGGTCCGCGCCTTCGGCGCGCCCCGGAATGACGGTACTCAGTAATGATCCTCGAAGCGCTTGGCGAGTTCGTCGATGTTCTCCGGCGGCCAACCAGGCACTTCCATGCCGAGATGCAGGCCCATCTGCACCAGCACTTCCTTGATCTCGTTGAGCGACTTGCGGCCGAAGTTCGGCGTGCGCAGCATCTCGGCTTCGGTCTTCTGCACCAGATCGCCGATATAGACGATGTTGTCGTTCTTCAGACAATTGGCCGAGCGCACCGACAGTTCGAGTTCGTCGACCTTCTTGAGGAAGGCCGGATTGAACGCAAGATCGGGGATCGCCTCGTGCGCGGTTTCGCGCTTGGGCTCCTCGAAATTGACGAACACGTTGAGCTGATCCTGCAGGATGCGCGCTGCGTAGGCGAGCGAGTCCTCCGGCGTGAGGGCGCCGTTGGTTTCGATCGACAGCGTCAGCTTGTCGTAATCGAGGATCTGGCCTTCGCGCGTGTTCTCGACCTTGTAGGAGACTTTGCGCACCGGGGAGTACAGGCTGTCGACCGGAATAAGGCCGATCGGCGCATCCTCCGGCCGGTTACGCTCGGCCGGGACATAGCCCTTGCCGGTCGCGACCGTGAACTCCATGCGGATCTCGGCGCCTTCGTCGAGCGTGCACAGCACCAGCTCCGGATTGAGCACCACGACGTCGCCGACGGTCTGAATGTCAGCCGCGGTCACCGTGCCCGGGCCCTGCTTCTTCACCACCATGCGCTTGGGACCATCGCCCTGCATCTTGATGGCGATGTCCTTGATGTTGAGCACGATGTCGGTCACATCCTCGCGTACGCCGGCAATCGAGGAAAACTCGTGCAGCACGCCGTCGATGTGAACCGACTGCACCGCCGCGCCTTGCAGCGATGACAACAGAATACGCCGCAGCGCGTTGCCGAGCGTTACGCCGAAACCGCGTTCGAGCGGCTCGGCCACAACGGTGGCTACCCGCCGTGAATCGGTGCCGGCGCTCACCTGCAGCTTGTTAGGTCGGATCAGTTCTTGCCAGTTCTTCTGGATCGTCACGTTATCACCCATCGCTTTGCGCGGCGCGACCATGTCGCGGGCCTCGCTCCGCTCCGTGAGGCCAAGGTCTTGCGGCGGCAGATGTTGGATTTGGTCCATCAACCGGATGTCCTTATACGCGCCGCCGCTTGCGCGGCCGGCAACCGTTATGCGGGATCGGCGTCACATCGCGGATCGACGTAATGGTGAAGCCGGCGGCTTGCAGCGAGCGCAGCGCCGACTCGCGTCCCGAACCGGGGCCCGCGACCTCCACCTCGAGGGTGCGCATGCCGTGTTCCTGCGCCTTCTTAGCGGCGTCCTCGGCCGCGACCTGCGCGGCGTACGGCGTCGACTTGCGCGAGCCCTTGAACCCCATCGTGCCCGCCGAGGACCAGGCAATAGCGTTGCCCTGCACGTCGGTGATGGTGATCATCGTATTGTTGAACGACGCGTTGACGTGTGCGACGCCCGAAGCGATGTTCTTGCGTTCGCGCCGGCGGACGCGCGTAGCTTCCTTACCCATTCTGAACCCTTTCGCGGATGGGAACCGGCCGCTCTCGCTCCGGCGCCATCACTCGTTCCGGTCGTTTCACTACTTCTTCTTGCCGGCTATCGCCTTGGCCGGACCCTTGCGGGTGCGCGCGTTGGTGTGAGTGCGCTGTCCGCGAACCGGCAGGCTGCGGCGGTGTCGCAATCCCCGGTAGCAGCCCAGATCCATCAAACGCTTGATGTTCATGGACACTTCGCGCCGCAGGTCGCCTTCGACGACGTAGTCGCGGTCGATCACTTCACGCAGCTGAAGTACTTCTTGATCGGTGAGCTGCGAAACCCGCCGCGACTCGGGGATCGAAACCTTTTCCACGATTTCCTTGGCTTTGGCATTGCCGATGCCATGGATGTACTGGAGCGCGATCACAACGCGCTTGTTGGTCGGTATGTTGACGCCCGCGATACGAGCCACTTCAGTTACTCCCTGCGGCCGCCGCCCGCCGTGCCGGCCCGGTTATCCGGCATGGCGGTAAGCCGCTGTTCGTCGATTGCATTGTCGCCTGAGACAGCCACAAACGTAAAAAGGCAACGCTTGCCTGCCTTTCCGGCTCGGCACCGTTGCTCAATCTCCAACTGGGTATTCGCTGTTGGTATTAATGGATTCCTCTTGCTTTCGTCAACCTCGGCTAGCGAATTAGTACATAAACATGGCTAGCGACGACGGCCACCGGCTCTGACCTTGCGTTTGGCCGCCGCGGTTTTACGCGCAGGCGCGGGTTTTCGCCGTGTTGCCGCCCCACGTGCAGACTTTTTTCCTATTTTAGATTTAGGCTTCCGAGCCGGCTTAGCCTTGGCGGCCGGGCGGGCGTTTGCCGGCCGGCGGCCTTTCGCAGCTGGTTTTGCCGAAGGTGCCGGAACCGCCCTGGATGGCGTCGATGCCTTGGAACTTTTGGCCGGCTTAGGCCCGGAAGAGAGCACTTTGTCGATGGCCTCGGTCACGTCCGGGATCGGCGCCATACCGTCGACAGTCCGCAGCACGCCCTGCAGCTGATAATAAGCAATGAGCGGGGCGGTCTGCTCACGAAACGCGATAAGCCGCCGCCGCAGCGCCTCGGCATTGTCGTCATCGCGCACCGCTTCGCCGCGCGCCTTCATTTCGGCAATCCGGGTTTCAATCCGGCGCATCAAGGCCGCTTCATCGACCCGCAATTCGAGCACGGCATCGAGCGAAACCCCATGCCTTTGCAGCATGCGATCGAGCGCCACCGCCTGCGGGACGGTACGCGGAAAACCGTCGAGGATGAAACCCTTGCGCGCGTCCGGTTCCTGGATGCGGCCTTCGACGATGCCGACGACGATCTCGTCAGGGCACAGCGCGCCACGCGCCATGATATCGGCGACCTCACGACCGATCGGCGTGCCCGCATTCACCGCGGCACGCAGCATGTCTCCGGTGGAGAGCTGGACGATCCCGTATTTAGCGACAAGACGCTGGGCTTGCGTTCCTTTGCCAGCCCCCGGCGGGCCCAGCAGGATCAGTCTCATCTACGGCGCCCCCGCAGTTTTGAGCGTTTGATCAAACCTTCGTATTGATGCGCCAGCAGATAACCCTGCACTTGCGCCACCGTATCCATCGTCACACTCACTACGATGAGCAGCGAGGTGCCGCCGAAATAGAACGGCACCGCCGCATAGGCGATCAGCATTTCGGGGAACATGCAGACGATAGCGAGATAGGCGGCGCCGATCACGGTGATCCGTGACAGCACATAGTCGATATACTCGGCAGTACGTTCGCCCGGCCGGATGCCGGGGATGAACCCGCCATGCTTCTTCAGATTGTCGGCGGTCTCCGTCGGGTTGAAGATGATCGCCGTGTAGAAGAAGGCGAAAAACACAATCAATGCAACGTAGAGCAAGAGAAACATCGGCCGCCCGTGCGCCAGCAGCGTGGTGATCTCCGTCAGCCAGCCGGTCGCGGCCCCCTGCGTTGTGGTGAAGCTTGCGAGCGTCGTCGGCAAGAGCAACAACGACGACGCGAAGATCGGCGGGATCACGCCCGAGGTGTTGAGCTTGAGCGGCAGGTGCGAGGACTGGCCCTCGAACATGCGGTTGCCGACCTGGCGCTTCGGATATTGGATCAACAACCGGCGCTGGGCGCGCTCCATGAAGACGATGAAAGTGATGACCGCGATCGCCATCAGAAGCACGATGAGAATGAGACCGGTCGACAGCGCCCCCTGACGGCCGAGTTCGAGGGTGCCGGCGATGGCCGACGGCAACTGCGCGACGATGCCTGACATGATGATGAGCGAGGTGCCGTTACCGATACCGCGCTGAGTGATCTGTTCGCCGAGCCACATCAGGAACATCGTGCCGCCGGTGAGCGTGAGCACCGTCGAAATACGGAAGAACCAGCCGGGATCGGCGACCACGGAACCGGTGCCAGCGCCTTCAAGGCCGATGGCGATGCCGTAGGCCTGGAACGCCGCCAGCACGACGGTGAGGTAGCGCGTGTACTGGTTGATCAGCTTGCGGCCCTGCTCGCCCTCTTTCTTGAGGTTTTCGAGGGTGGGCGAAACGGTCGTCATCAGCTGAATGATGATCGAGGCCGAGATGTAGGGCATGATCGTCAGGGCGAAGATCGCCATGCGGTGGATGCCCCCGCCGGCGAACATGTTGAACATGCCGAGGATACCGCCGGACTGCTGATTGAAAATCTTGTCCCACGCGGTGGGATCGATGCCGGGCAGCGGAATGTAGGTGCCGAGCCGATAGACCAAGAGCGCGCCAAGCGTAAACCAGATGCGCTTCTTCAGCTCCTCGGCCTTGGCGAGCGCGCCGAAGTTGAGATTGGCTGCCAGTTGCTCTGCTGCAGAGACCATATTCTGCTCCAACCCCCTGCCACGCCGTGACCGTCACCTGTGCCAGACAGGTAGAAATCAGGGATGCCCGGCACAAGATACCCCGTGTGCCGGGCGCGGCGCCGCGTCAGGCAGCCTTTTCTTCCGTCTCCGGTTTCGGGGCCAGAATTTCAACCGTACCGCCGGCCTTTTCCACCGCGGCCACGGCCGATTTCGAGGCTCCGAACACCGATAAAGTAAGCTTGGCCTTGAGTTCGCCGTTGCCCAAGAGCCGCACGCCATCCTTGGCGCGGCGCAGGACGCCCGCCTTGATCAGCGCCGCGGCGTCGATTTTGCCCGCGGCATCGAGCCGGCCCGCGTCAACGGCCGCCTGAATGCGGCCCAGATTCACCTCGTTGAGCTTGCGGGCGAACATCGTGTTCTTGAAGCCGCGCTTGGGCAGGCGCCGGTGCAACGGCATCTGGCCGCCTTCGAAGCCTTTGATGCGTACGCCGGAGCGTGCGGTCTGGCCCTTGCCGCCGCGGCCGCCGGTCTTGCCGGTGCCGGAGCCGATGCCGCGGCCGATACGCTTGCGCGGCTTGCGGGCGCCGGGGCGGCCTGCCAGTTCGTGAAGTTTCATCGTCCTCTCCACATCCCTTGTCTTGTCATGCCCCGCGCAGGCGGGGCACGCAGTATTCACTTCACGATCGGCGCTTACTGGATCGTCCGAATTCGCGGACGATGACAGATGACGCTATTCCTTCACCACCTCCACGAGGTGCGCGACCTTGGCGATCATGCCGCGGGTCGCCGGCGTATCGATAAGCTCGGCCACCCGACCGATCTTGTTAAGGCGCAGACCCACGAGCGTCTCGCGTTGCCCATGGTGCCGGCGCAGCGGACTGCCGGTCTGCCGGATCTTGACGGTCTTTCCCGATTTGCTCGCGCTCATCGCCTGCTCCACAGATTTCAGTCGGCCGCCGCCGGTTCGGCGTCAACGTCGCGCCGGCGCGCCTGCAGCGCCGAGACCTTGACGTTACGACGCGCGGCAACCGAGCGCGGTGAATCCTGCCGCTTGAGCGCATCGAAGGTGGCGCGGACCACATTGTAGGGATTTGAGGTGCCGAGCGACTTCGCCACCACGTCCTGCATACCAAGCGTTTCGAACACCGCGCGCATCGGGCCGCCGGCGATGATGCCGGTGCCGGGCGGCGCCGCGCGCAGATAGACCTTGCCGGCGCCGTGACGTCCGGACACGTCGTGATGCAGTGTTCGCCCTTCGCGCAGCGGCACGCGGGTCAGGCCGCGCTTGGCGGCATCGGTTGCCTTGCGGATTGCCTCTGGCACCTCGCGCGCCTTGCCGTGACCGAAGCCGACGCGGCCCTTCTGGTCGCCGACAACGACCAGCGCCGCAAAGCCGAAGCGCCGGCCGCCCTTGACCACCTTGGCGACGCGGTTGATGTGGACCAGCTTGTCGACGAATTCGCTGTCGCGCTCTTCGTCTCGCCGCCGTTCGCGTGGTTCACGCGCCATTGTGCTCTACCATTGTGTTCTCGCTTTCAGTGCTGCGATCAGAAATTCAATCCGGCTTCGCGCGCGGCATCGGCCAATGCCTTGACCCGGCCGTGATAAAGGTAGCCGCCGCGATCGAATATCACGTCCTTGATGCCCTTTTCCTTGGCGCGCTCGGCGATCAGCTTGCCGACCGTCTTCGCCGCCTCGATATTGGCACCGGTCTTCAAATCGCCGCGCATCGGCTTCTCGATCGAGGACGCGGCGACCACCGTCGCACCGGCGTCGTCGTCGATGACCTGCGCATAGATATGCTTGGAAGAGCGGAATACCGACAGCCGCTTGCGGCCGTGCGCCGCCCGGCGCAGCGCACCGCGCACGCGCCCCTGCCGTCGCTCCATCTTCGTGCTGACCTTGGCCATAGCCGGCTCCGTTACTTCTTCTTGCCTTCTTTGCGGAAAATCCGCTCGCCGGCATATTTGATGCCCTTGCCCTTATAGGGCTCCGGCGGCCGGTAATCGCGAATCTCGGCGGCAACCTGTCCGACTTTCTGCCGGTCGCTGCCGCTGATGACGATTTCGATCGGCCGCGGCGTAGCGATCGTGATGCCGTCGGGGATCGGATAGAGAATGTCGTGGCTGTAGCCGAGCGCGATCTGCAGGTTCTTGCCCTGCACCGCGGCGCGATAGCCGACGCCGGTGATTTCAAGCCGCTCCTCAAAGCCCTTGGTCACGCCGGCGATCAGATTGGCCACCAGGGTGCGCGAGGTGCCCCATTGGGAGCGGGCGCGTTTAGTCTCGAAACGCGGGTCGACCTTGATCTGGCCGCTATCGAGCTTGACCTCGACGTCGTCGTGCAACGCGACCTGCAGGGCGCCCTTCGGGCCCTTCACCTTCACGGTCTGACCCTCGACATTGGCGGTGACGCCGGACGGGACCGCGATGGGTTTTTTGCCGATACGAGACATCAGAACACCGTACACAGGATTTCGCCACCCACATTGGCGTCGCGCGCGTCGTGGTCGGCCATGACGCCCTTGGGCGTGGAGACGATGGCGACGCCGAGCCCGTTGTTGATGCGTGGCAGATTGCGGACCGAGGTGTAGACCCGGCGGCCCGGTTTCGACACGCGCTCGATTTCGCGGATCACCGGCTCGCCGTCGAAATATTTCAGCTCGATCTCGATTTCGGAGAAGCCCTCGCGCTCTACCACCGCATAACCGCGGATGTACCCCTCGCTCTTGAGAACTTCGAGCACGCGCTCGCGCAGCCTGGAGTTCGGGCTGGAGACTTTGCTCTTGTTGCGCATCTGAGCGTTGCGGATGCGCGTCAACAGATCGCCGAGCGGATCGTTCATGGACATCGTGCGACCCTCCTCACCAGCTCGACTTCAACAGGCCGGGGATCAACCCCTTGGAACCGAGCTCGCGCAGCGCAATGCGCGACAGCTTGTGCTTGCGGTAATAGCCGCGTGGACGCCCGGTGATTTCACAACGGTTGCGAATGCGCGTGGCCGACGAATTGCGCGGCAGCTTGGCGAGCTTGAGCGTCGCGGCAAAGCGCTCCTCGATCGGCACGGTCTTGTCCTGCGCTATCGCCTTGAGCCGCGAGCGCCGGCCCGAATACTTCTTCGACATCCGGCGGCGCCGGTTGTTCTTCTCGATGGCACTTTTCTTCGCCATTTAGTTCTCCTCGGTGTTCCGCGTCTGAGACCCGATCACTTCGAGACTCACTGCCGGAACGGAAAATTGAATGCCGCCAGTAACGCCCGCGCCTCATCGTCATTGCGCGCGGTGGTGCAGACGGTGATATCCATGCCCCAGATGTCTGCGGCCTTGTCGTAATCGATCTCCGGGAACACGATGTGCTCCTTGATACCGAGCGTGTAGTTGCCGCGGCCGTCAAAACTCTTCGGCGGCAGACCGCGGAAGTCTCGAACCCGCGGCAGCGCGATATTGATGAGACGGTCAAGAAACTCGTACATGCGCGCTTTGCGCAAGGTCACCTTGCAACCGATGGCCTGCCCGGCCCGCACCTTGTAGGTCGCGATCGACTTGCGCGCCTTGGTGATGACCGCCTTCTGGCCGGAAATCAGCGCCAAATCGGCGGCAGCCGAGTCGACTTTCTTGCGGTCGGCCACGCCTTCGCCGATGCCCATGTTGATGACGACCTTGTCGAGCACCGGGATCTGCATGCCGTTCTTGTAGCCAAACTGCTCGGCGAGCTTTTTGCGGATGGCCTGGTCGAACTCAACGCGCAGCCGCGCCGGAACGCGCTGCTCGGGCTCGCGCGGCGCCGCCTTGCCGTTGCCGTCCGCGGCCTCGCCTTTTGCGGGTTTTGCGCCCTGTTCGCCCTTGGCGGGTTTGGCGGCGCGCGCAGGCTTTTCCGCCTGCTCGCCCTTCGCCGAACGCTGCGGCTTGTCGGCCTTCTTGGCCTTCTTGTCGTCGGTATCAGCCATCGATCTCGACTCCCGAACGCTTGGCGACGCGAACTTTCTTGCGATCGTCGCCGGTGCCGACGATTTTAAAGCCGACGCGGGTCGGCTTGCCGTCCTTCGGATCAGCGAGCGCGATATTCGACACGTGGATCGGCGCCTCTTTGGAGATGATGCCGCCTTCCTGGGTCGCACTCTGCGTCTGGTGCCGCTTGACGATGTTGACGCCGCGCACCAGCGCGCGATCCTCGCCGCGGCGCATCTCGATGATCTCGCCGGTGCGGCCCTTGTCGCGTCCGGCAGTGATGACGACCTTGTCGCCCTTTTTAAGTCTCGCGGCCATCACAGCACCTCGGGCGCAAGCGAAATGATCTTCATGTGGTTCTTGGAGCGCAGCTCGCGCGGCACCGGACCGAAGATGCGCGTGCCGACCGGCTCCATCTGCGGATTGATCAGCACCGCGGCATTGCGGTCGAAGCGGATGATCGACCCGTCGGCGCGCTTGATATCCTTGGAGATGCGCACGATGACAGCCTTCATCACGTCGCCCTTCTTGACGCGTCCGCGCGGGATCGCCTCCTTCACCGAAACGACGATGACATCGCCGATGGTAGCGTATTTGCGCTTCGACCCGCCGAGCACCTTGATGCACATGACGCGGCGCGCGCCGGAATTGTCCGCCACATCAAGATTGGATTGCATCTGGATCATGGGCTACCCCAAACAGTCTTCGCTACGCCTCCCTCAGGAGGCCTTTTTCTTCTCGCCGCGCACCACCGCCCAGCGTTTGAGCTTGGAGATGGGCCGGTGTTCTTCAATCCACACAATGTCGCCGACCTTGAACTCATTGTTCTCGTCGTGCGCGTAGTATTTTTTTGACCGGCGTACCGTCTTCTTGAACAGAGGATGGGTGTAGCGGCGCTCGACGCGCACTACCAAAGTCTTGCTCTGTTTGTCGCCGACGACGACGCCTTGCAGGGTCCGCTTGGGCATCCGAAAAAACCTCTCAACTCCTCGCCGCGGCGGGCTTCGCCGAACCTTGGCGTTTTTGCTGGGCGACCGTCTTCAGCCGCGCGATGTCGCGCCGCACTTCGCGCACGCGGGCGGTGTTCTCCAACTGCCCGGTGGCGCGCTGGAAGCGCAGATTGAACTGCTCTTTCTTCAGCTTGAGCACTTCGTCGTCGATCTGATCGATCGTCATTGTTTTGATGTCGGCCGCTTTCATGACACGTCTACTCGCTGATCCGCTCGACGAACCGGGTCTTGATCGGCAGCTTGGCGGCGGCGAGCGCCAGCGCCTCCTTGGCGACCTGCAGCGGCACGCCGTCGACCTCGAACATGATGCGGCCGGGCTTGACGCGGGCGACCCAGAATTCCGGCGCGCCCTTGCCCGAGCCCATGCGAACCTCAAGCGGCTTCTTCGACACCGGCACGTCGGGAAACATTCGGATCCAAACGCGGCCCGCCCGCTTCATGTGGCGGGTGAGCGCCCGGCGCGCGGCTTCGATCTGCCGCGCGGTGACGCGATCCGGCTCCATCGCCTTGAGGCCGAATTGGCCGAAAGCAAGGTCGGCCGCGCTCGTGGCGAGGCCCTTGATCCGGCCCTTGTGGGCCTTGCGGAATTTGGTTCGCGTCGGTTGTAGCATGGCGGACGCCTCTGGTTACCTGTTCTGCTCGCTCACGCCGCGTCGCGCCGCGGACGGCCGGCTTCGCCCTCGGCCATCTTCTTGTCCTGAGCCATGGGGTCGTGCTCCATGATCTCACCCTTGAAGATCCAGACCTTCACGCCGCAAGTGCCGTAGGTTGTGAACGCCGTGGCCACCCCGTAATCGACATCGGCGCGCAGCGTGTGCAGCGGCACTCGACCCTCGCGGTACCATTCCATCCGCGCGATTTCGGCACCGCCGAGACGGCCCGAGCAATTGATGCGGATGCCGCCGGCACCAAGCCGCATGGCCGATTGCACCGCGCGTTTCATGGCGCGGCGAAAGGCGACCCGCCGCTCGAGCTGCTGGGCGATCGATTCGGCGACAAGCTGCGCGTCGAGTTCGGGCTTGCGGATTTCGACGATGTTGATCATCACATCGCTTTTGGTGAGGTCGGCGACCTTGCGACGCAATTTCTCGATGTCCGCGCCCTTCTTGCCGATCACGACACCCGGACGCGCCGAGTGGATGGTGACGCGGCACTTCTTGTGCGGACGCTCGATCACGATCTTGGAGACGGCGGCCTGCTTGAGCTCCGCCATCAGGACCTTGCGGATCTCCATGTCTTCGTGCAGCAGCGAGCCGTAGCTCGTCTTGCCCGCATACCAGCGCGAATCCCAGGTGCGGTTGATACCGAGGCGCAGCCCAATCGGATTGACTTTCTGACCCATGGTCCTCTCCTGACCGCGTCCGTTAATTCGCCGGCGCCTCAACCTCACGCACGACGATCGTGAGGTTGGCAAACGGCTTGAAAATCGCGCCCACCCGGCCGCGCGCCCGCGGCGCATGCCGCTTGATCACCAGCGCCTTGCCGACATGGGCTTGCACGACGACAAGATCGTCGACGTCGAGGTCGTGATTGTTCTCGGCGTTGGCGATCGCCGACTCGAGACACTTCTTTACGTCATGAGCGATGCGCTTGCGCGAAAATTCCAGATCGGCAAGCGCCTTCGCAACCTTCTTGCCGCGGATGAGCTGTGCCAACAGGTTCAGCTTCTGCGGGCTCACGCGCAGCATGCGCGACACCGCCTTGGCTTCGTTGTCGGCGAGCGAACGCTCACGGCCCTTCTTGCTCATGATGCTTCTCCCCGCCTCACGATCCGCCACCGGCCGGTGCCGGAGCCGCAGCCGCGCCGCCGCCCGCGGCAGGCGCGCTTGTGGACCGTTTGGCCTTACGATCGGACGAATGTCCGTAGAACGAGCGCGTCGGGGCGAATTCCCCGAATTTGTGGCCGACCATTTCCTCGTTGACCATTACCGGGATGTGCTTTTGACCGTTATAGACGCCGAACGTCAGCCCGACGAACTGCGGTAGAATGGTCGAACGCCGAGACCAGATGCGGATCATCTCGTGGCGGCCCGATGCACGCGCGGCATCGACCTTCTTCATCAGATAGCCGTCGAAAAACGGACCCTTCCAAACCGAACGCGCCATCGCCCTCGCTCCTATTTCTTGTTTTTCCGCGCGTGGCGGCTCAGCATAATGAATTTAGTGGTGCTCTTGTTCTTACGCGTCTTTGCGCCTCTGGTCGGCTTGCCCCACGGCGTCACCGGATGGCGTCCGCCGCGCGTGCGGCCGCCGAGCGGATGATCGACCGGGTTCATCGTCTCGCCGCGGACGTGGCCGCGCCAACCCATCCAGCGGTTACGCCCCGCCTTGCCGATCGACACGTTCATGTTGTCCGGATTAGACACCGCGCCGACGGTGCCGATGCAGCGGCCGTGTACCAGGCGCTGCTCGCCGGAATTCAGGCGCAGGATCACATACTCGCCGTCGCGGCCGACAATCTGCGCGTAGGTGCCCGCCGACCGCGCGATTTGGCCGCCCTTGCCGATCTTCAGCTCGATATTATGGACGATGGTGCCGACCGGGATGTTGGCGACCGGCATGGCATTGCCGGGTTTGACGTCGACATATTCGCCCGACACCACAGTGTCGCCGGCCGACAGCCGCTGCGGCGCCAGAATGTAGTTCAGCTCGCCGTCTGCATATTTGATCAGCGCGATGAAGCTGGTGCGGTTCGGATCGTATTCGATCCGTTCGACTTTGGCGGGCGCGTCAAACTTGCGACGCTTGAAGTCGATGATTCGATACGCCTTTTTGTGACCGCCGCCGCGATAGCGGCTGGTGATCGAGCCGGAATTGTTGCGCCCGCCGCTCGAGCTCTTACCTTCGGTGAGCGCCTTCACCGGCTCACCCTTGTAGAGTCCCGAGCGATCGACCAGCACCAGCTGGCGCTGGCCTGGCGTGACCGGATTGTAGGATTTCAGTGCCATCGCGCCGCTCCCTTACAGCCCGGTCGTCACGTCGATCGTCTGGCCCTCTTGCAGGGTCACGACCGCGCGCTTGGTGTCGGACGTGCGCCCGACCCGGCCCTTGAAAATCTTCCACTTGCCGCGCCGGTGCAGCGTGTTGACGCTCTTGACCTTGACGTCGAACAGCCGCTCCACCGCTTCCTTGATCTGCGGCTTGGTGGCGTGCATGGCGACCTTGAAGATCACCTTGCTGTGCTCGGACGCATTGGTCGCCTTCTCGGTGATGACCGGCGACAGAATGACGTCGTAATGGCGCGGATCGCTGGTGGTCATTTGAAGCGCGCCTCCAGCGCATCGACCGCGGCGCGAGTGAGCACCAGCTTGTGCCGCCGCATGACGTCGTAGACGTTGATGCCGGCGACCGGCAACACGTCGATATTCGGGATATTGCGCGCCGCCGCGCGCACGTTGGCCGCAACCTCCGCGCCGTCGATGAACAGCGCATTGGCAAGGCCGAGTTTGGCGAAGCTCGAACGCAGCTCCTTGGTCTTGCCGTCTTTCACCGCAAGCGCGTCGATGACGACGATGCCGTCGTCCTTCGCCTTGGCGGAGAGCGCGTGCTTGAGCGCCATCGCCCGGACCTTTTTCGGCAGGCCGATTTCATGGCTGCGCACCTGCGGGCCGAACGAGCGGCCACCGCCGCGGAACAAATTAACGCGCGCCGAACCATGGCGCGCGGAGCCGGTGCCCTTCTGCTTGTACATCTTCTTGCCGGTACGGGCGATATCAGCGCGGCCCTTGACCGCATGCGTGCCGGCGCGGCGCTTGGCAAGCTGCCAAACAACACAGCGATGAATGATATCCGCCCGCGGATCGAGCCCGAAGATCGCGTCCGAGAGCGTAACCGATCCTGCTTCGCCGCCGTCGAGGGTGGTGACCTTCAGTTCCATGTCACGCGCCCTCCCCGCTCTGGCCACCGATCGAGACAGGCGCCTCAGCCGCATTGTCGGCAAGCTTGAATTTACCGGGCTTCGGCACGCCGTCCGGCAGCTTCTTTTTCACGGCATCACGCACCGTGATCCAGCCGCCTTTGACGCCCGGAACGGCGCCTTCGACCAGGATGAGGCCGCGCTCGACGTCGGTCTGCATCACTTTGAGATTGAGCGTCGTTACCCGATCGACACCCAGATGACCTGACATCTTCTTGTTTTTGAAAGTCCTGCCCGGATCCTGGCGGCCGCCGGTGCCACCGATCGAACGATGCGAGATCGACACGCCGTGGCTGGCGCGCAGCCCCGCGAAATTCCAGCGCTTCATGGCGCCGGCCCAGCCTTTACCGGTCGACGTTCCGGTAACATCGACAAATTGACCAACGACGAAATGATCCGCGGTGATCTCCGCGCCGACCGGAATGACGGCGTCGTCGTCGACGCGGAACTCGGCAAGCTTGCGCTTGGGTTCGACCTTAGCGACGGCGAAATGGCCGCGATCGGCGCGATTGGCGCGCTGCGGCTTGCGCACGCCGGAGCCGAGCTGCAGCGCCACGTAGCCGTTCTTATCTTTGGTACGGTGAGCGACCACCTGGCAATTGCCGAGACGAAGCACCGTCACCGGCACGTGTTCGCCGGATTCGGTGAACAGCCGCGTCATTCCTACCTTCTGCGCGAGCACCCCGGAACGCATGTTCGAATTCCCTTCCGCGCTCTTACAGCTTGATCTCGACGTCGACGCCGGCGGCGAGATCGAGCTTCATCAGCGCATCCACGGTCTGCGGCGTCGGATCGACGATGTCGAGCAGACGCTTGTGTGTGCGCATTTCAAATTGCTCGCGGCTCTTCTTGTCGACGTGCGGCGAGCGGTTCACCGTGAATTTCTCGATCTTGGTCGGCAGCGGAATCGGCCCACGCACCTGCGCGCCGGTGCGCTTGGCGGTGTTGACGATTTCGCGCGTCGACGCATCGAGGATGCGGTGATCGAACGCCTTGAGTCGAATTCTTATGTTCTGGCCGTTCATATCGCTTCTCTTTTCATGTCATCGTGCGCGCAGGCGGACGATCCAGTAATTGCTGCGGCTTCAGTAAAACCGCGAACCCTTTGGTTACTGGGTCCCCCGCCTTCGCGGAGGACGACAGTGAATTCACCTATTCAACGATGCTCGCCACCACGCCGGCGCCGACGGTGCGGCCGCCCTCGCGAATGGCGAAACGCAGCTTCTCTTCCATGGCGATCGGCACGATCAGCGTCACTTCCATGGCGATGTTGTCGCCGGGCATCACCATCTCGGTGCCTTCCGGCAGTGTCACCACGCCGGTCACATCCGTAGTGCGGAAATAGAACTGCGGCCGATAGTTGGTGAAGAACGGCGTGTGGCGGCCGCCCTCCTCCTTGGTGAGGATGTAGGCCTCGGCCTTGAACTTGGTGTGCGGCTTCACCGAACCCGGCTTGCACAGCACCTGACCGCGCTCGACCTCTTCGCGCTTGGTGCCGCGCAGCAGGCAGCCGACGTTATCGCCCGCCTCGCCCTGATCGAGCAGCTTGCGGAACATCTCGACGCCGGTGACGACGGTCTTCACCGTGGGCTTGATGCCGACGATCTCAACTTCCTCGCCAACCTTGATGACGCCGCGCTCGATACGGCCGGTGCACACCGTGCCGCGGCCTGAGATCGAGAACACGTCTTCGACCGGCATCAGGAATGGCTGGTCCTTCGGACGCTCCGGCTGCGGAATGTAGTCGTCAACCGCCTTCATCAGTTCGAAGATCGCATCCTTGCCGAGCTTCGGATCCTTGTCTTCGAGCGCCATCAGCGCCGAGCCCTTGATCACCGGAATTTTGTCGCCGGGGAAATTGTACTTCGACAGAAGCTCGCGAACTTCGAGCTCGACGAGTTCAAGGAGTTCCGGATCGTCGACCATGTCGACCTTGTTGAGGAAAACGACGAGCGCCGGGACACCGACCTGACGGGCGAGCAGGATGTGCTCGCGGGTCTGCGGCATCGGGCCGTCGGCCGCGCTCACCACCAGGATCGCGCCGTCCATCTGAGCCGCGCCGGTGATCATGTTCTTCACATAGTCGGCGTGCCCGGGGCAGTCGACGTGCGCGTAGTGCCGCTTGTCGGTCTCGTATTCGACGTGCGCGGTGGCGATCGTAATGCCGCGCGCCTTCTCTTCCGGCGCCTTGTCGATCTGGTCATAGGCCGTGTATTTGGCCTGACCCTTCTCGGCCAGGACTTTGGTGATCGCCGCCGTCAACGACGTCTTGCCGTGATCGACGTGGCCGATCGTGCCGATGTTGCAATGCGGCTTGTTGCGGTTGAATTTTTCCTTGGCCATGGGGCTCTCCGTTCCGTCTCTAACTCAAACTGGTTCGCAACCTGTGTGAATGATCGTCAGGCAAGTTTCGCCTGAACCTCGTCTGCCACGCCTTTTGGCACTTCGGCGTAGTGATCGAACTGCATGGTGAATGTGGCGCGCCCCTGACTCATGGAACGCAGGTTGTTGACGTAAGAAAACATGTTGGCGAGCGGTACCATCGCCGAGATGACGTTGGCGTTGCCACGCATGTCCTGGCCCTGAATCTGGCCGCGCCGCGAATTGAGATCGCCAATGACTGAGCCGGTATAATCCTCCGGCGTCACCACCTCGACCTTCATGATCGGCTCGAGCAGCACCGAGCCGCCCTTCTGCAGCGCCTCGCGCATCGCGGCGCGCGCCGCGATCTCGAACGCCATCGACGACGAGTCGACGTCATGGGAGTCGCCGTCAATCAGGCTGACTTTCAGATCGACGACCGGGAAGCTCGCCAGTACGCCGGACGACAACTGGCCTTCGAGACCCTTCTCGACCGCCGGGATGAATTCCTTCGGCACCGCGCCGCCGACCACTTCGTTTTCAAAAACGAAGCCGGTACCTGGAGCGCCGGGTTCGGCGACAATCTTGATCTTGGCGTATTGGCCGTGGCCGCCAGTCTGCTTCTTGTGGGTGTAGTCGACCGTCGCCTGCCGGGTGATCTTCTCGCGATAGGCGACCTGCGGCGCGCCGATATTGGCCTCGACCTTATAGGTACGCTTGAGAATGTCGACCTTGATGTCGAGGTGAAGCTCGCCCATGCCCTTGATGATGGTCTGGCCGGACTCTTGATCGGTCGCGACGCGGAACGAGGGGTCCTCGGCCACGAGCTTGGCCAAAGCCACGCCGAGCTTCTCCTGATCGGCCTTCGACTTCGGCTCGATGGCGATCTCGATCACCGGATCGGGGAATTCCATCTTTTCCAGGATCACCGGCTTCTGCGAGTCGCACAGCGTGTCCCCGGTGCGCACTTCCTTCAGCCCCGCCAACGCGACGATGTCGCCCGCATAGGCTTCCTTGATGTCCTCGCGGTTATTGGCGTGCATCAGCAGCATGCGGCCGACGCGCTCCTTGCGGTCCTTGGTCGAGTTCATCACCCCGGTGCCGCTTTCGAGCTTGCCCGAATAGATGCGGCAGAAGGTGATGGTGCCGACGAACGGATCGTCCATGATCTTGAAGGCGAGGAGCGACATCGGCTCGTTGTCGGAAGCCTTGCGCTCGATCTCGTTGCCCTTGAGATCGACGCCCTTTACCGCCGGCACATCGAGCGGCGACGGGAGGTAGTCGACCACCGCGTCGAGCAGCGGCTGCACGCCTTTGTTCTTGAACGCCGAGCCGCACAGCACCGGAAAGAACGTGCCGGCGATCGTGGCTTTGCGGATAAGGCCCTTGAGCGTGGCCTCGTCCGGCTCCTTGCCTTCGAGGTAGGCGGTCATGGCGTCGTCGTCGAGCTCGACCGCGGCCTCGACCAGCTTCTCGCGGTATTCCTTGGCCTGGTCGGCCAATTCCGCCGGAATTTCAATGTCGTGATACTTGGCGCCGAGCGTCTCTTCGTCCCAGACCACGCCGACCATGCGGACGAGATCGATCACGCCCTTGAACTGGTTCTCGGCGCCGATCGGCAGCTGGACGGCGACTGGCTTCGCGCCAAGGCGGTCGACGATGTCCTTCAGGCACTGATAAAAATCGGCGCCGATCTTATCCATCTTGTTGCAGAACACGATGCGCGGCACGTTATAGCGATCACCCTGGCGCCATACGGTCTCGGTCTGCGGCTCGACGCCCTGGTTGGAGTCGAGCACACACACCGCGCCGTCGAGTACGCGCAGCGAGCGCTCCACCTCGATGGTGAAATCGACGTGGCCGGGTGTGTCGATAATGTTGAGCCGCTTGCCATTCCACAGCGCGGTCGTCGCAGCCGACGTGATCGTGATGCCGCGCTCCTGCTCCTGCTCCATCCAGTCCATGGTCGCGGCGCCTTCGTGCACCTCGCCCATTTTGTGGCTCTTGCCGGTGTAATAGAGCACGCGCTCGGTCGTCGTCGTCTTGCCGGCATCGATGTGCGCCATGATGCCGAAATTGCGATAGTCTTCGATGGGGTGGCTGCGGGGCATGGGGGTCAATTTCCTTCGCTGTCGCTGAGCTTCACCAGCGATAGTGCGAGAATGCACGGTTGGCTTCCGCCATCCGGTGCGTGTCCTCGCGCTTCTTCACGGCGTTCCCCCTGTTGTTGGATGCATCGAGCAGCTCCGCGGAAAGCCGTTCGGTCATCGTCTTTTCATTGCGGTCGCGCGCGGCGGAAATAATCCAGCGGATGCCGAGCGCCTGGCGCCGCGAGATCCGTACCTCGACAGGCACCTGATAGGTGGCGCCGCCGACACGGCGTGAGCGCACCTCGATTGTCGGCATGACGTTGTCGAGTGCCTGCTGGAACACCGTGATCGGGCTCTGCCGGGTCTTGCCCTCGATCATGTCGAGCGCGCCGTAGACGATGTTCTCCGCCACCGACTTCTTGCCGGCATGCATCACCGAGTTCATGAATTTGCTGACGACGATATTGCCGAACTTCGGGTCCGGCAGGATCTCGCGCTTATCTGCCCTGTGGCGGCGGGACATCTCGTTCTCTCTTCCTTCGTCTCTCGTTCCTATAAACGCAAAGAGGCCGACTATTTCGGCCTCTTGGCACCGTATTTCGACCTGCGCTGCTTGCGGTTCTTGACGCCTTGGGTGTCGAGCACGCCGCGCAGAATGTGATAGCGCACGCCCGGAAGGTCCTTCACGCGGCCGCCGCGGATCATCACCACCGAGTGCTCCTGCAGGTTATGGCCTTCGCCGGGGATGTAGCCGATGACCTCGAAGCCGTTCGTGAGACGCACCTTGGCGACCTTGCGCAGCGCCGAATTCGGCTTCTTCGGCGTCGTCGTGTAGACGCGTGTGCAGACGCCGCGCTTTTGCGGCGACTGCTGCAAAGCCGGCACTTTCTTTTTCGCATGCTGCACAACGCGCGGTTTGCGAATGAGCTGGTTGATCGTCGGCATCCGTTCGTCTCGCTTCCGAACGAGGCCTGCGCCCCGTTGCTGTGCTGGGGCTCGCGCCCCCGCGGAATCCTTCACGCAAAGCCAAACCGCGCCATCCCGCTTCCCGTCGCGGAGGGGCGCTTGGCCGTCGCAGAGGACCGCGGCGGCAACCGCGGTCGTGCTCCAATATCTGACTTCGTCTTAAGTCAGAGGCAGCGTTTGAGCCTGCTTGTGTCGAGGCGTCAGGCCGTGTCCCGACCGAGAAAGCAACGACTTTCAAGGACTTAAGGGGACCTGGCAGGCCGTTCCGACGGGCGAAGCTCACCGCCTGCCGTAAAGTGCGGCGTATGTATCGGCGCAGTGCGGCGAAGTCAAGACGATCCGGGCGAAAAGGTGCGATGCCGCAAGCACATCTGCAGCGTTGCAGTGCCTGCCCTCAGCCCGGCTCGAGGCCCTTGGCCCGAATGATGCGCACCACCTCGGGCGTCGCCAAAAACCTGATCAAATCGCGCGCCGCGGAGCTTTGTTGGGTGGCGGCCGAGATTCCGGCGGCGTAAACGATGATGTTCTGCAGCTCGCCCGGCAACGGACCGACCAATTCCGCGCCCTTGACCGGCAGAATCGCCACGATCTGCTGGAGACCGAGCTCCGCCTCGCCACGCGCCAGGAGTTCGGCGATCGGCCCGGTAGTCAATTTGGTCTTGGACTTGATCGCTTCGGCCAGCCCCAGCCGGTCCATGAGGCCGGCGATGTAGAGCCCGCTCGGCCCATCGCTGTAGGTCACGGACGAGGCCTGCAATACGGCGCGCCTAAAGGCGTCGACGGTCGCGATGTCAGGCTTCGGCGCGCCGGCGCGCACCGCAACTCCAATCGCCGAGCGGGCGATGTCGGCCACGCCGCTGCCGGCGATCCTGCCATCACGCACCAGGGCATCGATGTCCCCCCGTGGCAACAGGGCGATGTCGAATACCACGCCGTCCGCGACGGCCTTTCTTAACGCCGAGGTCAGGCCGATTTCGACCGCGACTTTGCAGCCGCCGCCGCGCTCGAACAGCGGGACCGCTTCGGCCATCAGCCCCTGCATGGCGCCGCCACTGAGGATTTTTATTTGCGTCACGAATTTACCCGTAGCCCGGACGAGCGCAGCGACATCCGGAGGCGGCAATCCCGCATATCGCTGCGCTCATGCGGGGTACAAAAAGGGCCGCCAACGCGGCGGCCCTTCGATCTCGTTGGAGCGGAGCAGTTACTCCGCCGCCGGCAGCGCCACGGGCTCGGCGGAAGCTTCGGCCTTGATCGCGGCCTCTTTTTCCTTCTCGCGCTCGGCGAGGATGAGCGCATCGCGCTTGATCGCGATCTCGCGCACCTTGTTCATCATCGCGCCGGTGCCGGCCGGGATCAGGCGGCCGACGATGACGTTCTCCTTCAGCCCGTCGAGCGTGTCGGCCTTGCCGTTGACCGCGGCCTCGGTGAGCACGCGCGTGGTCTCCTGGAACGACGCCGCGGAGATGAACGAGCGGGTCTGCAGCGAGGCCTTGGTGATGCCAAGCAGCACCGGATGCGCCACTGCCGGTTTCTTACCTTCCTCGACCGCCCGGGCATTGAGCTCGTCGAACTCGATCCGATCGATCTGATCGCCCTGGATCATTTCGGTCTCGCCCGAGTCGTCGATCTCCACTTTCTGCAGCATCTGCCGCACGATCACTTCGATGTGCTTGTCGTTGATCGCAACGCCCTGCAGCCGATAGACGTCCTGGATCTCGTTGACGAGGTAGCCCGCAAGCTCCTCGACGCCCTTGATCGCCAGGATGTCGTGCGGCGCCGGGTTGCCATCGACGATGTAGTCGCCCTTCTCGATCACGTCGCCATCCTGGAGGTGGATGTGCTTGCCCTTGGCGACGAGATACTCCCTGGTCTCCTCGTCCTTGTTGGCAGGCTCGATGGCGATGCGCCGCTTGTTCTTGTAGTCGCGGCCGAAGCGCACCGTGCCGGAGATTTCGGCGATGACCGCCGACTCCTTGGGCCGCCGCGCTTCGAACAGCTCGGCAACGCGCGGTAGACCGCCGGTGATGTCACGCGTCTTCGCGCTTTCGGTCGGAATGCGGGCGATGACGTCGCCCGCCTTCACATGGCCGTCCGGATCGACCGAGATGATGGCGTCGACGGCAAGGATGTAGCGGGCGTCGCCACCACGCGCGAGCTTCAGGATCTTGCCGTCCTTGCCTTTGATCACCAGCGCCGGCCGCAGATCCTGCTGGCCGCGGCCCGAGCCGGTCCGCCAATCGATCACCGAACGCTTGGCGATGCCGGTGGTCTCGTCGAGCGTTTCCGACATCGACTGACCCTCGATCAGATCCTCGAAGCCGATAAAGCCTTCGAGTTCGGTGAGGATCGGCCGGGTGTACGGATCCCACTCGGCGATGCGCTGGCCGCGGGCGATGTGGGCATCGTCCTCAACCCGGAGCCGGCCGCCGTACGGGATGCGGTGCATCGCACGCTCGGTGCCGTCCGGATCGACCACCGTAACGACGAGGTTGCGGCTCATGACGATGTCGGCGCCGTCCGAATTGCGCACGACGTTCTTGTTCTTGATCTTGACGGTGCCTTCGAAGTTCGACTCGACGAACGACTGCTCTGAGAGCTGCGCCGCACCGCCGATGTGGAACGTCCGCATCGTCAGCTGCGTGCCCGGCTCGCCGATCGACTGCGCGGCGATGACGCCCACCGCCTCGCCCATGTTGACCGGCGTGCCGCGCGCGAGATCGCGCCCGTAGCACAAGGCGCACACCCCGCTCGTGGTTTCGCAGGTGAGCACCGAACGGATGCGCACCTCCTGGACCCCTCCATTGACCACTCGCTCGATGTCCTTTTCATCGAGCAGCGTGCCGTTCGGCACCAGCACTTCGCCGCCCGACGGCGCGCGCACGTCCTCGGCCGTGGTGCGGCCGAGAATGCGGGTCGCGAGCGAGGCGACGACGGTGCCGGCATCGATGATGGCGCGCACCTTGATGCCCTGCGTGGTGCCGCAATCCTCCTGCGTGATGATGCAGTCCTGCGCCACATCGACCAGACGCCGGGTCAGGTAACCCGAGTTGGCCGTCTTCAGTGCGGTGTCGGCAAGGCCCTTGCGGGCGCCGTGCGTCGAGTTGAAATACTCGAGCACCGAGAGCCCTTCCTTGAAGTTGGAAATGATCGGGCTCTCGATGATCTCACCCGACGGCTTCGCCATCAGGCCGCGCATGCCGGCAAGCTGGCGCATCTGCTCGCTCGAACCGCGAGCGCCGGAATGTGCCATCATGTAGATCGAGTTGACCTGCGCCTCGGCGTTCTTGCCGGTGCCGGGACGAGACGCGGAGATTTCCTTCATCATCTCGTCGGCGATGTGCTTGGTGCATTTCGACCAGGCATCGACGACCTTGTTGTATTTCTCGCCCTGGGTGATGACGCCGTCGTTGTATTGCTGCTCGAATTCCTTGACGAGTTCGCGCGTCTTTTCGACGATCGCACGCTTGCTTCGCGGCACCACCATGTCGTCCTTGCCGAACGAAATGCCGGCCTTGAACGCGTGATGGAAGCCGAGCGCCATCACGCGGTCGCAGAAGATCACCGTCTCCTTCTGACCGCAGTGGCGATAGACCGTGTCGATCATCGACGAGATTTCGCGCTTCGTCATCAGCTTGTTGACGAGGTCGAACGGAACCTTGACGTGCTTGGGCAGCACTTCGCCCAAGAGCACACGGCCCGGCGTCGTCTCGTACGTCTTGCGGTAGTTCTTGCCGTTCTCGTCGACGCCCAGCCAAGAATATTTGATCTTGCTGTGCAGGCCCACGGCCTTCTCGGCGAGCGCATGTTCGACTTCGCTGACGTTGCGGAAATAGCCCTGCACGATGTTGAGCTTCTTCGGGTCGCGTTTGAGCTGCTCCTCAGTGTGCAGTTCGAGCTTGAACTGGCCGGGTCCGTTATCGACCATGATCGACAGATAATAGAGGCCGAGCACGATATCTTGCGACGGCACGATGATCGGCGAGCCGTTGGCGGGATGCAGGATGTTGTTGGTCGACATCATCAGCACGCGCGCCTCGAGCTGCGCTTCCAGCGACAGCGGCACGTGGACCGCCATCTGGTCGCCGTCGAAGTCGGCGTTGAACGCCGCGCAGACCAACGGATGCAGTTGGATAGCCTTGCCCTCGATCAGCACCGGCTCGAACGCCTGGATGCCAAGGCGGTGCAACGTCGGCGCGCGGTTGAGCAGCACCGGATGCTCGCGGATCACCTCGTCGAGGATATCCCAGACTTCCGGCTTTTCTTTTTCGACCAGCTTCTTGGCCTGCTTCACCGTGGTGGACAGACCCTTGGCGTCGAGCCGCGAATAGATGAACGGCTTGAACAGTTCGAGCGCCATCTTCTTCGGCAGCCCGCACTGGTGCAGTTTCAGTTCGGGGCCGACCACGATGACCGAACGGCCCGAATAGTCGACGCGCTTGCCGAGCAGGTTCTGCCGGAACCGGCCTTGCTTGCCCTTGAGCATGTCGGCGAGCGACTTCAGCGGCCGCTTGTTGGCGCCGGTGATGACCCGCCCGCGGCGGCCGTTGTCGAACAGCGCGTCGACGGCCTCCTGCAGCATCCGCTTCTCATTGCGGATGATGATGTCCGGCGCGCGCAGTTCGATCAGCCGCTTCAGGCGGTTGTTGCGGTTGATGACGCGCCGGTACAGATCGTTGAGATCGGACGTGGCGAACCGGCCGCCGTCGAGCGGCACCAGCGGGCGCAAATCGGGCGGGATCACCGGCACGTGCGTCAGGATCATCCATTCCGGCTTGTTGCCGGACTGGACGAAAGCCTCGATCAGCTTGAGCCGCTTGGCGAGCTTCTTTGGCTTCAGCTCCGACTTCGACTCCAAAATCTCCTGACGGAGGTCGGCAGCCATCTTTTCCAGATCGAGCGCCTTGAGCATCTCGCGAATTGCTTCCGCGCCGATCATCGCCGTGAACGTATCGGGGCCGAGCTGGTCCTGCGCCTTGACGTACTCGTCTTCGGACAGGAGCTGGCCTTCCTTCAGCGTCGTGGTGCCGGGCTCGATGACGACGTAGTATTCGAAATACAGGATGCGCTCGAGATCCTTGAGCGTCATGTCAAGCAGCAAACCGATGCGGCTCGGCAGCGACTTCAAGAACCAGATGTGCGCGACCGGGGCCGCCAGCTCGATGTGGCCCATGCGCTCGCGCCGCACGCGCGACAGCGTTACTTCCACCGAGCATTTCTCGCAGATGATGCCCTTATACTTCATCCGCTTGTACTTGCCGCACAGACACTCGTAGTCCTTGATCGGCCCGAAGATGCGCGCGCAGAACAGACCGTCGCGCTCAGGCTTGAAGGTGCGGTAATTGATGGTCTCCGGCTTTTTGATCTCGCCGTACGACCAGGACAGAATCTTCTCCGGGCTCGCGATCGAAATCCGGATCTGGTCGAAGACCTGAGCCGGCACCTGCGGGCTGAAAAGATTCATGATCTCTTGGTTCATTGTCTTCTCCGCTTGCCGATCGTATCGGCCGCTGTCGTCATTCTCTTTGCTTGTCGTGCCCCGCGAAGGCGGGGCACCCGGTAATCGCCGCCACTGCGGGTTACCGGATCGCCCGCCTTCGCGGGCGATGGCACCTTTATTCCGCCGCCTCGGCGACTTCGCCGCCGTTGCGCTGTTGTTTGGAGTTGTGCAGGTCGACGTTCAGTCCGAGCGAACGCATCTCCTTGACCAAGACGTTGAACGATTCCGGAATACCGGACTCGAACGCGTCGTCGCCGCGCACGATCGATTCATAGACCTTGGTGCGGCCGGCCACGTCGTCCGACTTCACCGTCAGCATCTCCTGCAGCGTGTAGGCGGCGCCATAGGCTTCGAGCGCCCACACCTCCATTTCGCCGAACCGCTGGCCGCCGAACTGCGCCTTACCGCCCAGCGGCTGCTGGGTGACGAGGCTGTAGGGGCCGATCGAGCGGGCGTGGATCTTGTCGTCGACCAGGTGGTGCAGCTTGAGCATGTAGATGTGCCCGACCGTGACCTGACGGTCGAATGACTCCCCGGTGCGACCATCGAACAGGGTGACCTGGCCGGAATGGTCGAGACCCGCAAGATCGAGCATGTGCTCGATATCCGCCTCCTTGGCGCCGTCGAACACCGGCGTCGAAATCGGCACGCCGTGACGCAGATTGGAGCCGAGCTCGATGAGGCCCTTCTCGTCCAGCGACTTGATGGTCTCGTCCTCGCCGTAGACCTTGCGCAGCAGCTCTTTCAGCGGCTTCGGATCGTGCTTGGCGTTGTAGAGATCGACGGCATGCCCGATCTTCAGGCCGAGGCCCGCGCAGGCCCAGCCCAGGTGTGTCTCCAGGATCTGGCCGACATTCATCCGGCTCGGCACGCCGAGCGGATTGAGCACGATGTCGACCGGCGTACCGTCGGCGAGGAACGGCATGTCCTCGAGCGGCACGATCTTCGACACCACGCCCTTGTTGCCGTGGCGGCCGGCCATCTTGTCGCCGGGCTGGATCTTGCGCTTCACGGCGACGAAGACCTTGACCATCTTCATGACGCCGGGCGGCAGTTCGTCGCCGCGCTGCAGCTTCTCGACCTTATCGAGGAAGCGCTGTTCCAGCCGCTTCTTCGATTCGTCGTACTGCTTACGGATGGCTTCGATCTCCGCCATGATCTTGTCGTTCGGCGAAGCGAACAGCCACCATTGCGAACGCGGATACTCTTCCAGGATCGCTCGCGTGATCTTGGTATCTTTCTTGAAGCCCTTCGGCCCGGCGATGCCCTGGCGCCCTTCCAGGAGTTCGGCGAGGCGGCCATAGACGTTGCGGTCGAGGATCGCCTGCTCATCGTCGCGGTCCTTGGCGAGCCGCTCGATTTCTTCACGCTCGATGGCGAGCGCGCGTTCGTCCTTGTCGACACCGTGGCGATTGAACACGCGCACTTCGACGACCGTGCCCTGCACGCCCGGCGGCACCCGCAATGAAGTGTCGCGCACGTCGGAGGCCTTCTCGCCAAAGATAGCGCGCAACAGCTTCTCTTCCGGCGTCATCGGGCTTTCGCCCTTCGGCGTGATCTTGCCGACCAGGATGTCGCCGGCACGGACCTCGGCGCCGATATAGACGATGCCAGCCTCGTCGAGATTCTTCAGCGTCTCTTCGGAGACGTTGGGAATGTCGCGGGTGATTTCTTCCGGGCCGAGCTTGGTGTCGCGCGCCATCACTTCGAATTCCTCGATGTGGATCGAAGTGAAGACGTCGTCCTTGACGATCCGCTCGGAAAGCAGGATCGAATCCTCGAAGTTGTAGCCGTTCCACGGCATGAACGCGACCAGCACGTTGCGGCCGAGCGCGAGCTCGCCGAGATCGGTCGACGGACCGTCGGCGATGATGTCGCCCTTCTTGACCTGATCGCCCACTTTCACCAGCGGCCGCTGGTTGATGCAGGTGTTCTGGTTGGAGCGCTGGAACTTCATCAGCCGGTAGATGTCGACGCCCGGCTTGGTCGGATCCGGCTCGTCGGTGGCGCGGATGACGATACGGGTGGAGTCGACCTGATCGACTACGCCGGTGCGGCGCGCCGCGATCGCGGCGCCGGAGTCGCGGGCGACCACGCCTTCCATGCCGGTGCCGACGAACGGCGCCTCGGCGCGAACCAGCGGCACTGCCTGACGCTGCATGTTGGAGCCCATGAGCGCTCGGTTGGCGTCGTCGTTCTCAAGGAACGGAATGAGCGCCGCCGCCACCGAAACGAGCTGTTTCGGCGACACGTCCATGAAGTCCACCTTGTCGGGCGGAATGAGCTGCACGTCGCCGGCATGGCGCACGACCACGAGATCGTCGGTAAAGCGGCCCTTGGGGTCGATGGCGGAGTTCGCCTGCGCCACCGTGTAACGGCCCTCTTCCATGGCCGACAGATAGATCACCTCGTCGCTGACGCGGCCGTCCTTGACCTTGCGATACGGCGTCTCGACGAAGCCGTATTTGTTGACCCGCGCGTAGGTGGCGAGCGAATTGATCAGTCCGATATTCGGCCCTTCCGGCGTCTCGATCGGGCAGATGCGGCCGTAATGCGTCGGATGCACGTCGCGCACCTCGAAACCGGCGCGCTCGCGCGTGAGGCCGCCCGGACCGAGCGCCGACAGGCGCCGCTTGTGGGTGATCTCCGACAGCGGATTGGTCTGATCCATGAACTGGGAAAGCTGCGACGAGCCGAAAAACTCGCGCACCGCCGCCGCCGCCGGCTTGGCGTTGATCAGGTCCTGCGGCATCACCGTGTCGATATCGACCGACGACATGCGCTCCTTGATGGCACGCTCCATGCGCAGGAGACCGATGCGATACTGATTTTCCATCAGCTCGCCGACCGAGCGCACCCGGCGATTGCCCAGATGGTCGATGTCGTCGATCTCGCCCTTGCCGTCGCGCAGGTCGACCAGCGTGCGGATTACCGAGATCACGTCCTCTTTGCGGAGCACGCGCATGGTATCGGGCGCATCGAGGTCGAGCCGCATGTTCATCTTGACCCGGCCGACCGCGGACAGGTCGTAACGCTCCGGATCGAAGAACAGCGAGTTGAACATGTTCTGCGCCGTATCGATCGTCGGCGGCTCGCCCGGACGCATGACGCGGTAGATGTCGAACAGCGCGTCCTCGCGCGTCATGTTCTTGTCGATCGCCAGTGTGTTGCGGATGTAGGCGCCCACATTGACATGGTCGATGTTGAGCAGCGGCAGTTCCTTGTAGCCCTGCTCGTTGAGCACCTTGAGGTTCTTTTCGGTGATTTCCTCGCCGGCCTCGGCGTAGATTTCGCCGGTCTTCGGGTTGACCAGATCCTCGGCGAGGTAATGGCCGTAGAGCTCCTCGTCCGACAGGCGCAGCGCCTTCAGCCCCTTCTCGGCGAGCTGGCGCGCCTGACGCACGGTGAGTTTCTTGCCGGCTTCGAGCACGACCTTGCCGGTGTCGGCATCGACCAGATCGTTGATCGCCTTGTAGCCGCGCAGCCGATTGGCGTCGAACGGCACGCGCCAGCCGTCCTTGGTGCGCTTGTAGGGGACCTGCTTGTAAAAGGTGTTGAGAATTTCCTCGCCGCTCAAGCCGAGCGCGAACAGCAGCGACGTCACCGGGATTTTGCGGCGGCGGTCGATGCGCGCATGGACGATGTCCTTGGCGTCGAACTCGATGTCGAGCCAGGATCCCCGGTATGGAATGATGCGTGCGGCGAACAACAGCTTGCCGGACGAATGGGTCTTGCCCTTGTCGTGGTCGAAGAACACGCCCGGCGAGCGGTGCATCTGCGAGACGATGACACGCTCGGTGCCGTTGACGACGAAGGTGCCGTTGTTGGTCATGAGCGGGATGTCGCCCATGTAGACGTCTTGTTCTTTGATGTCTTTGACCGACTTGGCGCCGGTCTCTTCGTCGATATCGAACACGATCAGCCGCAGCGTCACCTTGAGCGGCGCCGCATAGGTCATGCCGCGCTGACGGCACTCGTCAACGTCGTATTTCGGCGCTTCGAATTCGTATTTGACGAATTCGAGCATCGAGGTGTTGGAGAAGTCGGAGATCGGGAATACCGATTTGAAGACGGCCTGCAGGCCCTCGTTGGGCCGCCCGCCTTCCGGCTCCTTGACCAGGAGGAATTGGTCGTAGGACGCCTTCTGAACCTCAATGAGGTTCGGCATCTCAGCGACTTCCTCGATTTTTCCGAAAAACTTCCGTACGCGCTTCCGACCGATAAACGTCTGCGCCATCATGTCCTCTCGCTCAATCGAACTGCGACGTTCGAACCCCACCGGCTCAAACCATCGCGCCCGGCCCCTGCCCGGGTCCGGGACGTCGAAGCGACCAAGACGACTCTCCAGAAGGCCGCAATCCATCGCGACCGTCAGGACAGGCGTCGGCGCCCGATTCTCACTTTTCGGTGATCCGGTCTGCAGATCGGATCACGCCGCACGCTAACCGCTCACGGATGGCCCGAGCCGGGCCATCCACGCTTCAAAACCTGCAGGAATCCCGAGCCTTGCTGCGCCCGCCCGGGAATTCCTCTTAAGTAAGCATTACTTACTTAAGCTCAACCTTGGCGCCGACTTTTTCGAGCTGCGCCTTGATCTTGCCGGCGTCATCCTTGTTGACGCCCTCCTTGACCGGCTTCGGCGCCCCCTCAACCAGATCCTTGGCCTCCTTCAGGCCCAGGCCGGTGATGGCGCGGACTTCTTTAATGACCTCAATCTTTTTCTCGCCGGCGGCCGCCAGAACGACCGTGAACTCGGTCTTCTCTTCGGCGGCCGGGGCGGCAGCCGAGGCGGGACCGGCCGCAACCGCGACTGCGGCTGCGGCGGACACGCCCCATTTCTCTTCGAGGAGCTTCGCCAGCTCCGAGGCCTCCAGCACCGTGAGGTTGGAGAGGTCGCTTACGATTTTCTGCAGATCAGCCATGAGTTTAAGTCCTTCAATTCTAACCGTTGCGATGCGGAAAGCGCGTTCACGCGGCCGCGTCTTCTCTGCTTTTTGAGGCATACGCCTGGACCACACGAGCGACCTTGGCGGCCGGCGCATTGACGAGCTGAGCGATCTTGGTCGCCGGCGCCTGGAGCAGGCCGACGATCTTCGCGCGCAGTTCATCGAGCGACGGCAGCGCGGCCAGCGCCTTGACCCCGTTTGGGTCGAGCGCGGTCGTGCCCATTGCGCCGCCAAGAATGATGAAACGCTCGTTTGTCTTGGCGAAATCGACCGCCACCTTGGGTGCCGCCACCGGATCGCCCGAGAAGGCGAGCAGTGCCGGTCCCTTGAGGAGCGGCGCAATCGAAGCGACGTCAGAGCCTTCCAGAGCGATCTTGGCCAGGCGGTTCTTCGCCACCTTCACGCTCGCGCCCGCCTGCTTCATCTGCCGTCGCAGAGTCTGCATCTGGGCAACCGTCAGGCCCGCGTAATGGGCGACAACGACGACCGTGGTGGATTTGAAGACCTCGCCAAGGGTGCCGACGAGTTCGCTTTTTGCCGCGCGATCCAAGTTCTCTCTCCGGTTGGCGGTCACGCCGCCAGGTACCCTGCCCACCGGCACAGCCTTTGCGGACTGTTCCGGGCCGTCGAGGTTAGAACCGAAGGCCTCCACCATTCCTCCCAGTGCGGGAAGAATGGAGGAGGTCCCGGTCTACACCCGTCTATGCAGGTTCTTGCGACTTAAGCCGTTGCCGGCGCCTGCAGTCTTGGACAGGACGCGCCCCGAATACCGCCAAGCTCCTCCGCCTCTTAGATAATCCACGCAGGACTAGGTCCAAGAACGGGCTCACCTCAATGGTTTTCGAGAAGCGCACAAAAGCGTGCCGACAAACCGGGCCGGCACGCCCATGGCGTCTACTTAGCGGCTTCCCGAGGTTTTGCCAAGGCGATTCTAGCCGCTAGCGGCAATAATTGTGCTGAAATGTACGGCGACAGAACCCCATCCAATGCCGGAAACACCCAATGACCGAAACTCAAGGCTTTTTCACTGACGGCGAGGCCTACGAGCGGATGATGGGCCGCTGGAGCCGGGCCGCCGGCGAGGTCTTTCTCGACTGGCTCAAGCTGCCGCCCGGCCTGCGTTGGGCGGACATCGGTTGCGGCACCGGCGCCTTCACTAAGTTGCTGCTCGACCGTTGCGCGCCGCGCAAGGTCCGCGCAGTCGATCCGTCCGCGGATCAGATCGCATTCGCCCGCACGATGCCGGCGGCAAAGACGGCGAACTTTCAGGTCGGCAACGCGCAGGCACTGCCGTTCGAGGCCGGCGAATTCGATGCCGCCGCCATGGCACTGGTCATCACCTTCATTTCCGATCCGGCGAAGGCGCTCGCCGAGATGAAGCGCGTGGTGACGCCCGGCGGAACGGTCGCAACTTACGTGTGGGATTTCACCAACGGCGGCTCGCCACAGCAGCCCTTGCGCGAGGCAATCGAAGCTAACGGCGTGACTGTCGTTCACATGCAGGGGCACGAAAATTCAAAACGCGAGGCACTCGATAGAATCTTCACCACGGCATCGCTCGATGACGTCGCGACGCGCATGATCGAGATCGAGGTGTCCTATGCCGATTTCGATGCCTATTGGGAGGGGCAGACCGCGCTCGCCAACACGACCGTGCAATACCTGCGGAAGATGAGCGCTCCGGAGGTCGAGCGCGTCAAAGCGCATCTGCGCGAGCGCCTGCCCAAGGACCGGTCCGGCCGCATCGCCTACAAGGCGCGGGCCAGCGCAGCCAAGGGCCGCGTGCCGGGCTGAAGGCGATCAAGCCGACGCGGCATCACCACGAATGAATCGCAGGTGGCCTGCGATCCGATAACCCGTTCCAGCCTTGGCGCCTTGATCGGTCGGGTGATTGACCCCGTCGATGACCGGGATGTCGTCGAAATCGAATGGGCTCACGCCTTCAAGGCACGCGACGTTGACGCTGAGCTCCGTCGGATTCGAGCGGCGCCGGTGGTGGGTATAGATACCGCACTTGGAACAGAAATAGTGCTGCGCAACGCGCGTGTTGAATTGATAAAGCGTCAGCGCGTCTTCGCCTCCGTGAAACACAAGGTCGCCGACATTCGCCGAGACCACGACACCGCCCCGCATTCGGCAATAAGAACAGGTACAGCGGCGGACATTGTTAAAGCCGTCTGTCAATTTCACGCGGAATCGCACGGTCCCGCAGTGACATGCGCCGTCTCTTTCAACCGGTTCTTCGGCCTGCATTACACCTCTCCCGCGCTTTTGCCGACGCCTCCACTCGGGCATACCATGTCGATCAAAGCGAGGGAGGACCAGCCATGCCGCACAGCGCCGATCGCATTCTCACCACCCACGTCGGCAGCCTTATTCGGCCGCCGAAGCTGATCGAATTCTGGCGCGCCATCGAAGATCGCAAGCCGTACGATGAAGCAGCCTTTGAAGCCTGCCTCACCGAATCCGTCGCCGAGGTTGTGCGTCAACAGGCCGATGTCGGCATCGATATCGTCAGCGACGGCGAATTCGCCAAGGGCGTCAACTGGGCCTTCTACATCTTCAAGCGGCTCAGCGGCATCGCGATACGTACCGCGACCGCCGAAGAAATGGCCGATCCGATGGCGTCGATGGGTGGCGGGCGCGACCATGCGGCGTTCGCCGAGTTCTACGCCGAATATGACGCGGCCACCGGGCTTGCCAAGCGGCTCGGCAATCGCGTCGTCGTCAACGGTCCGATCAAATATGCCAAGCAGCAGGTAACCCGCGATATCGCCAACCTGAAAGCGGGCGTCGCCAAAGCGCAGGGCAAGCACCCGGGGCTCGCGGGCTTCCTCCCGGTCGTCGCGCCGGCAAGCGCGCTCCCGGGCGCCAAGATCGAGCACTACAAGGACGAGGAAACCTACCTGATGGCGCTCGCCGACGCGCTGCACGAAGAATACCAGGCCATCGTCGACTCCGGCCTTCAAGTCCAAGTCGACGATGCCTTCCTGCCCTACATGTACGAACGCATGGTGCCGCCGATGAGCAAGGCCGATTACCGCCGCTGGGCGGAGCTGCGGATTGCGGCGCTCAATCGCGCGCTCGCCGGCATTCCGGAAGAGCGCTCGCGCTATCACATCTGCTGGGGCAGCTGGAACGGACCGCACGCCTTCGACGTACCGCTCAAAGACATCATCGATCTCGTGCTGCAGGTGCGTGTCGGCCACTACTCATTCGAGGCCGCCAATCCGCGCCACGCCCATGAATGGCGGGTGTGGGAAACAGTGAAGCTTAAGCCCGGCCAAGTGCTGATCCCCGGCGTGATCTCCCACGCCACCAACATCGTGGAGCATCCCGAACTGGTCGCCGAGCGCATCGTGCGTCTCGCCAAAATCGTCGGGCGCGAGAATGTCATCGGCGGCACCGATTGCGGCTTCGCGCAGAGCCCGTTCGCACGCCGCGTTCACCCCTCGATCATGTGGGCGAAGCTGAAATCACTCGCCGAAGGCGCACGCATCGCCACGACAGCACTGTGGGGCAAGCAGGCGGCGGCGTAATTGGGGTGAGTGGCACGTAGCCTCAGCTTCAACCGCCCAGGCAGTGCTTTGCTCGCTCCTCCTGCGAAGCGGTCATGCCGTGGGCGTACGCGACCGCTCGCGCCTGCGAGGCACCCATCTGAGCCACGTAGGCGCGGACCATCTCGCAGGTGATGTGATGAAGGCTTTTGTCGCGCGCCGACGCAGGATAGGCGCCGAAAAGGCAGATGGCGATAACAACGACGATTCTTGGCAATTGCGCCTCCCCATGGCGTGCAATCGTTATTTGGAACACCGACTTTGTTCCAATGTCGGAACCGGCGCTTGGTTCCATGCGCGCCACACATGCGCGTTGCCATCACCGGCAGCGCGAGGTGATCGGAGCGCGTATGCTGGCGGTTATTTCGTCAGCATGACGATGCCGATCCTCTCGGTACCAAGCAGCTTGAGACCGGCCGACCTCTGGCATATGTTAATGACATATGCCTGGAGCACCCGATGGGCGAGCAGAGACACGTCAAGCTATTTCGCAACGGCCGCAATCAGGCGGTTAGAATTCCGGTGGAATTTGAACTGCCCGGCGATGAGGCGATCATGCGCCGCGACGGAGATCGTCTGGTCATTGAGCCGGCACGAAAGCGCGGGCTAGTTTCCTTATTAAAGTCGATGAAGCCCTTGGAGGAGGCATTTCCGAAAGTGGACGACCCAGCGCCTGCGTCGGAGGACATCCTTTGACGCTTTACATGCTCGATACGAACATCATTTCTGATCTCATTAGAAATCCACAAGGTAAAGCAGCCGAACGGATCGCCGCAGCTGGTGAAAAGAACGTTTGCACCAGCATCATCGTGGCCGCTGAACTGCGGTACGGATGTGCAAAGAGTGGCTCGAAACGGCTGCTCAAGGCTGTCGAAGATTTGCTCGGAGAAATGGACGTGCTGCCATTCGATGCTCCCGCCGACAGCGAATACGGCGCCATCCGTTCTGAGCTGGAAGCCGCGGGTAAACCGATCGGCGGCAACGACATGCTCATTGCAGCCCACGCCCGCGCGACAGGCGCCACCGTCGTGACCGGCAACGCTGGCGAGTTCAAACGCGTCCGCAGCCTGAAAGTCGAAAATTGGGTTGTCTGAACGAGCCGCCCCCACGCCCGAGGCCTTGCCAGGTTCCAGATTCGGATTGCAGTGGCTGAACTGCCTACCGCCCGTTCCGCAAGAGCCCCTCAAGCACGGCGTATGCCGCGGTGACGCGCGCCGGAATCGGAAAATTCTTGTTCGCCATCATCACGATCCCGATCCTTTTGTCCGGGACGAAAACGACGTAGCTGCCGAATCCGTTGGTGGACCCGGTCTTGTTGAACAGCGCCGGTCGTGAGGGAGCAAGCGGCGGCGTCAGCGCCGTCGCCGGCTGCGCCTTTATGATCATGGCGTCGGAATTACCCTCCAGCAGGCGATCGAGCGTGACCGGATAGGCGTATTGCTCCCAGCCCAGCCCTTGCACCATCTCACCGGTCCGAAAATAGCCAACGTGGGTGCCCTCGATGGCGCGCCGCATCGGCATCGCGAGATTGTCCGGCCGGATGTTGGCCTCGACGTAGTGGATCATATCGGCAGTCGTCGATTTGACGCCGTAGGCCTCCACATCGAAAACCGCGGGGCCTACCCGGATCGGTTTGTTGTCCTTGCTGTATCCCCAGGCATAGTTGGCCATCGCCGCCTTGGGAACATTGATGTAGCTGTGTCCGAGGCCTAGGCCCGGAAAGATCTCGGATTCGACCAGACCAGCGAAATCGCCGTGCATTGCCAGCGCCGTGACATATCCGAACAGGCCAATGCTGGGGTTGGAGTATCGGCGCTGTGCGCCCGGGGCGGCCGATGGCTGCCAGTGCTTTAGATAGCTCACCGTCGCGGCGTTGGTGGTGACGGACCCAGGCAATTGCAGCGGCAGGCCGCCTGCGGTGAAGGTACCGAGGTTGATGAGACTTGCCTTGTCGATGGCGCTGCCGCGCAGGGCCGGCATGTACTTTCCAGGATGATCATCGAGTGAAAGCTTGCCGAGGGCCTGCGCGTAGCCGGCGAGCGTCGCAGTGAAGGTCTTGCTGACCGAACCGAGTTCGAACAGCGTGTCCTTTGTCACCGGCTTGTTGTCCGCTTTCGACGCCAATCCATAATTGAAGAAATACTCCCGGCCATCCACTGTCACCGCCACAGCTATCCCGGGAATGTCGTATTTGGTCAGGAGCGGGCGGAACGCGCCGTCGACGGCTGCGGTGATTTTGCCTGCGTCATCGGCCGCCCGGCTTCCAGCCGGCAGCAGGCAGGACACGAGAAGAGCCGCGGCGATCGGGCGGCCCAGCCTTGCGATGACCGTCAATTGGCTTGCTCCTTCATTGCGTGCGGATTTGCGCCAACGAGGCGACGACGCATTCCGGAGAAACCGGCCTAATCGGGCGCCAGCAAGGCGTCGATTTACCTTCGCCCGCCCGAAATCGCGCGTGTGATTTTCTACGGGAGAGGGTTTCCAGGCGCCCGCTACGCTAGCCGGCAGGGCGTCAGGCTGGCGAGCTCAAATACCTTGAGCTCGGCCGAGTTTCATCAATGGAACTTTGGAAGGCTATTTGAACGTGATCAGATCCGTGCGGCTGAGCGTCGAAGCCCCAGGCTTCAAAGGCTCGTTCTCGGCGTTCGCACTGTGCTGATGGAGAATTTGATATTGCCCGACGGCGATTTCGAAATCCGTGGCGTCCAAGCTCGCATCGACCGGCACGACGACCGTGTAACCGCGCAGCGTCGCTCCGACCGACGTGTAGGTAACCGATCCGCTCACCTTCCAACCCGCCAGAACGAGCGTGGTAATTCCCTTGGCCTTCAGCATGGCGTCGAGGTCGGTCTTGTAGAACCGGTCCTGGGCCTGACTTTCAACTTTGATATCGCCGGAGGCCGGCAGAACTTCCGGCAGCCATTTCGACATGGTCGGCGCTCGGGTGCCGTAGCCGACAGTGACGCCGGCTTTTCGCGCTCGCGCCAGCAGCGAAGCGATCGCCGGCACCATCCGCGTTTTGCAGTTCGGCTGGCGCGCGCAGATAGGATCGACGATGTCGAAGATGAGTAATGCCGTCGATGCGGCATCAAGAACCACCGCGACCGGGTCCGGCGGTGCCGGCGCTTGCAGTGTCAGCGGAGACTTGCTCATGAGGGCCTCTCTGTCGCGATCGTGGCGCCGTCCCGCCGATCGCCGGCGCAAGGCCGCCTGTCAGCGGGACGATACGCCACCAATAGTGACAAGGGACCGGACAAGTCAAACGACACTCACCCGCTGCCGCCGCGGGAGCTTCGAACGCGTCAGTTGTTTTTGTATTCGCTCAGCACCGCAGCACTCAGCACCGCCGCGTCACGAATGCCGCGCTGCGCGAGATCAATGATCTTCTGCGCAACGTGCCGGGTGGCAGGGTCGTCGACGGTGTTCAGACCCAGCGCCTTGCACACAGTCTCCAGCGCTGCCGACATCACAGAAACGACTTCCGGGTCGAATGGCTGACCGGCAAGAAAAGGACGGATTGGCATGGCGCACCCTCTGCGACTAAGCCCTTTATAGCGGGCTGTCGGCACGGCGTTTTATCAATTGATAATGAACCAAGCCAAAGCCGGGACGTTGACAAATGTCAACTGTGTCGGGACTTGGAAAAATGGCGCCAAGCGACATCCTTTTGCGAAAGCTCCAATACCACTCTCCGATCGATGGCGCCGATGTCGTCGCGATTCGGCGCCTGCGCTGCGAAACCCGTGAACTCGTTGCCGGCGAGGAATTCATCAGACAAGGCGACAAGCCGAGAGCCGCGGCGGTTGTGATCGAGGGCATCATGGCCCGGTACCACACGCTACGGTCGGGTACGCGACAGTACCTTGCCCTGCACTATCCGGGCGATTGGCCGGACGCCCAGGGACTTTTTCTGCAGAGCATGGATCACTCGGTCTGCGCCATGGGACGCGCCCTGGTTTGCTCCATTTCCCATGAGCAGCTCATGAAGATGTTCGACGAGAGACCCACAATAGGATTTGCGGTTTGGCGGGAGACGCTGATAGACGCCGCGATCTTTCGCGAAAGTATCACCAACAACGCGAGCCGGCACGGCACGTCGCGGATCGCGCATTTCTTTTGCGAACAATTCTCCAGAGCCAAATTTGCCGGGCTTGCGGAAGCCAACAGCTGTCCACTGCCGCTAACTCAAACCCAACTCGGGGAGATGCTGGGGATGTCGCTGGTGAGCGTCAACCGTCACCTGCAAGCGCTGCGGCAAACCAAATCCGCCGATTTCAGGGCCGGCAGGCTGTTCGTCCGCTCGTGGCCGAAACTCGTCTCGCTCGGCGAATTCGATCCCGGATATCTCCATCAGATCGTGCCGCCAAGCCGGAGCTGAGTAGCGGCCGCATGACGCCAGAGCTCTGCATCAGTTGGCAGCCGGCGTCGCGGCGCGCTCGCGGAACTGGGGCTCGATCTCATCCATCAACGGCCGTACGAGCCCGGCGCGGCGGAACTGAGAGAAATCGTCCAGCACGGACGACTCCCAGAGCACGCCCTTGAAGGTCTGCTTACCGCGATATTCAAGATACATGGCACGCGCGTCGTTGGTCCGGTTTAGGAACATCAGCGCGTGGGCATAATTGGTCTTGATCCAGACCAAGTCGGGCGCAAGGTCCGCGGCGCGACGCGACACCGCGAGCGCCTTATCGAAATCGTGGGCGAACAGCGCGTCCCACGCGACGCCGCCGAGCTTGTCCGCGGTCGCCGCGCCGGCCTTGCCCTGAGCCGCGATTTCATCGCGTTCGGCGCGTGCCGTGACCTTTTCTCGGGCGGCGAGCGCTTCGCGGTAATAGGGCGGCGTCTCGTTGGCACGGCCGAGTGCGGTCAGCGTCGTCGCCAAGTGTTCATCAGCGTAGGAGAGATCGTCCTGCCGCGACACGTTGTCGGGCTCGACCGTAACGGCCTTTCGCTCCACATCCACCGCATCCTTATAGAGAGCAACCGCATCGGTGGTCTTGCCTTCCTTTAGAAGTGAACCGGCCAGACGCTCGTCTACATAGGCGACAGCATTGAGGCGCAGCCCGTTCTTCGGTTCAGCATCCGCGAGCTTCTTGCGGATGGTGAGGGCTTCGCTGTATGCGACCCGCGCGTCCGCGGCATTGTCATTTGCCGCCAGCACGTCGCCGAGCAACCGCAACGCATAGGCAACGTCCTCGGCACGATCCGCGTCGCCTGGTTTGGCGTCGGCAAGCTTGCGGCGCAGCGTGAGGTTGTCGCGGGCGTCGCCCAACGCCTCGACATTTGCGTTTTTGGCCAAGAGCTGCTCGGCAAGCGCCTGGTCGTCGTAAGCGGCGTTGACCTGACGGGCTGGATCGTCGGGCTCGGCGGCGAGCAATTTCACGCGAATGGCAAGAGCTCGCCGATAAAATATGACCGCTCCGTCAGGCTCGTGCTTGTCTGTGAAGGCGTCGCCGACAAGCTCGGACACGTAGGCAACATCGCCCTGGTCGCCCGCATTGTCGGGGTGCGCAGCCGCCTCACTGGAAACGATCATGAGTGGCCGCTCGTAGGTGTCGATCGCCTCTTGGAACCTCCCGAGGGCCTTGAGCGCGCGCCCTTCGTCGATCAGGTTCGACGCCAGCGCCAGCCGCCAGCGCGGATTCTCCGGATCGTTCTCGGACAATTCCTCGGTAATGCTGGCGCCTTCCTGGGCATAAAGGATCGCTTCCGCCGGGTGCTTCGCCAGCAGGGCGGAGCCGGTTTTTTCGACCCACGACAGCCATTCGGCCGAGTCCGGTTGCGGCGGCTTCACCTTATCGTCTTTGTGCTGGTGCCAGATTTTCCAGGCCCGGCTGTTGTAGGGCCACTTGTCCATCGCGAAGCACCATTCCGGCGCAGCAGGCGAAAGATTGAAGCCGGCACGCTCGGCGGGCGTCAGGCAGCGCGGAACAATCGGCTTGATCTCACCGACAAGCTGATCAGTGCTCAACGCCATGCGCCGCACCTGCACGGTCTGTGCGCCGGACGCCGTCATCAGGCGCCGCCCGTCCGCGCTTATCGCGATGCTCCAGACGCCGCCGCCGATTCCAGTCAGCGTCGCCACCGGCCGGCCGGTTTGCGCATTCCAGACGCGCGCGGTGCCGTCATAGGATGCGAGCAGCAGATAGCGTCCATCCGGCGAATAGGCGACGTCGAAGACGCGCTCGCCAAACCCCGAATAGGTCGCCACCAGGTCGCCGGTATCGGCATCGAGCACATTGGCGTCGATGAAGGTCAAAACGATACGCTTGCCATCGGGACTGAAGGCCGCCCCCCAGACGCCGCCGCGCCATATGATGCCGCCCCGGAGCGGTTTTCCGGTTTGCGCGTCCCACAGCCGCAACGTCTCATCGATCGGTGACACGGTCAGCGCGCGTTTACCGTCAGGACTGAACGCAACGAGCGCAACGGTGCCCGTGTGCCCGGATAGCGTGTTGAGAATCTTTCCGTTATCCGCGTCCCAGATCTTCGCCGTATTGTCGGCAGAGCCAGTCAGCACCCGCCTGCCGTCCGGGCTGAACACCGCGGCGATGACACCGGCCTTGTGGCCCGAAAGCACGCGCAAGGATTTGCCCGTGGCGGCATCCCAGATTCGCGCCGTGCCGTCGCTCGAGGCCGTAACGAGACGCTGCCCGCCGGGATCAAACCTCACCGCGTTGACGCTGCCGTCGTGGCCGCGCAAGACTGAAATCACTGCGCCGGTCCGAGCGTCCCACACCTTCGCGGTATCGTTGTCAGCTGGTGCGGCGACCCGCATTCCGTCCGGTGATATCGCCGCGCGCCAGATGCGTTTGCCGTCGGCCTTCTGGCCGGTTTCGATGGTGACGGCTTCGTCGGTCCATAATCGCGCCGTGCGATCGCGACCGGCGGTCAAGATGCGGCTGCCGTCGGGGCTGAACATGGCGTCCAGGACCCAATTGGTGTGTCCCGCGAGAGTCGCGATTTCCTTGCCGCTCCTCGCGTCCCAAATTCGCGCGGTGCGATCGGTGGAGGCGGTGACGATATAGCGGCCGTCGGCGCTCGGTCTTGCCGTCATGACCGCGCCGTGGTGCCCGGCGAGCACCGCAAGTGTCGCTCCGCTCGACGCGTCCCATATCCGCGCCGTCTGGTCGTAGGACGCAGTGACGATGTGGTCGGTGCCGGGAATGTAATGGGCGGCAAAGACGCGGTCGGCGTGACCGCGCAGCGACTGCACCATCTTGCCGGTGACCGTGTCCCAGATTTCGGCCATGCCGTCGAGCGATGCCGTCACCACGTGACTGCCGTCTGGGCTGAACTCGCCCTGCCAAACTTCGGCACTGTGACCCGTAAGCTTCGACACCAGCGCGCCGGTGCGCCCGCTCCACAGCCGCGCCGTTCCATCCTTTGAGGTGGTCAGGATCAATGCACCGCTCGGACTGAACGCCACATCGCTCACCGCGGCCGTGTGTCCGGTGAATACGGCAAGCGACGTGCCGGAGGCAATATCCCAGAGACGCGCCGTCTTGTCCTGCGATGCGGTGAGCAGCCACGCGCCGTTGGGACTGAACGCAACGCGCGTGATCTCATCGGTGTGCCCCTTGAGAACCACGATGGTCTTTCCGGTCCGCACATCCCAGACGCGGGCGGTTTTGTCCTTGGCGCCGGTCGCGACCCGCGTGCCATCCGGGCTGAATTTCACGTCGGTGATGTCGCCGTCGTGTCCGCTCAATACGATGACGCGTTTACCAGTCGCCGCCGCCCAGATTTCGGCCTTGCTCGACGATGCGGTGATAACGAACTTGCTGTCGGCGCTGATCGCCGATGCGTGCACTTCGCCGCGCGGCTGCGGCAGCACGGCGAGTTCGCGCAGGTGCAGCCGTCCATTGATTAGGTCGGCTTCGACTTCGGGCGTTGTGTGCTGCTCGGCCGCTTCCAGCGCCAGCAGCGTCCCGGTGGTGGCGTCACCGTCGATGATGCGCCGATCGGCGAGCGCGGCGAGCGCACGGCTTCCGGCCGCGATCGCCTGATCGCGCTCGGTGTCGGCCTCATGCGCGGCCTGCTCGGCGCGCTTGGTCTGGGTCTGAGCAACGTCGGTCTGCGCCTGCGCGACCACCGTCTCGCGCTGGGCGATCTGCCACTGCCAACCGGCGACGACGGCAAGTACGAGCGCCGCCGCGAGACCGACACCGGTGCGCCGGGCAATCCGCCGGTTCGCCGCCGCGAGCTGCTGCGCATCGCGCAGACGCTGCTCCTGCTCATGCCGCTCGCGATCGCGCCGCGCCTGATCGACCGCGGCAGCCTGCGCAATGAACTCACGCGTTTGCGGCGACAGGTCGCCGCCGAACCGTGCCAGTAATTGCTGGGCGCCATCCAGCAGCGCGGGTGACAATTCAAGATGCCGCGGCTTGGTTTCGGCTGGCGCCGCCAGCCATTCGCGCACGATCGGTTCGAGCGTATGGCGCACGCGGATCAGAACGGCGTTTTCGTGAACAATCTCGACCGCCTGCGGCCAGATGCGCAGCAATGCCTCATGCACCGGCCGCACCAGCGCCGATACGCCGTCACCTTCGGCGGTGAGCAGGCGGTTCGACACGAACGCTTCGACCAGTGCCTCACGCGCGACATTGCCGGCCTCGAATTTTTTGCGGTCGAGTGCGGTCACAATCGGCTGCGCGGCCCCGGTCAGCGGATCGGCGGCAACGTCGGTAACAAGCGCCGTGATCAACGCAGGCAGTTCGGCCTTCGCCGCATCGTTGAGCGTACCGAGCGCCTCGTTGGCGGTCTCGGTCACGGCCGCATCCATGCCGCGGTAGTCGGTGAAGCGCAGCACGCCGTCGCCGCGCGCCGCTTCCGCGGCATAAAGCCGTGACAGCGTCATTTGCAGCAGGGGCAGCGCGTCACCGCCCTTGGCGTCGACGACGAGCTGCGCCGACAGCGAGCTCCCGGGCTGCTGTTCGAACGCGAGCGGCGGCTGGCACGCCGCGACCGGCCGCGTCACAATCTCTTCAAGCTCGGCCGACGTCGGCGGCACGAGGTCGAATGTCTCGCCGGCCTCGCGCAATGCCACCAGGTCTTCGCTCGCCTGGAATCGCGCATAGGCGTCGCTGCGCAGGGTAAATACCAGATACGCCAGTCGGCGCCGGACCAGTTCGGCCACCAAACGCACGAAGGCCTTCGCCACATCCACGTCCGCCTCGACGAACAGTCGCTCGGCTTGATCGATGGCAAGCGCGAGCCGTGCCGGACGAACGCTCTCGTATTTGGCGTGCTCCTTGCGCGACTGTGCCGCCTTGTCGAGCGCCTCACGCAATGGCGCGATCGCGATATCGACATCGCCGGTCAATTGCTTGGCGAGAATTTCCTTGGTGCGAAACGCGCCTTGCCGCAGCTCCGGCCCCAGCGCCTTGTCGGCGAACAGACTTTCGGCAAGCGATGCGAACGGATCCGGCCCCGGCGCGACGATGGCGGTGCGCCACAAGTCGATCTCCGGGATGGCGCCCGGCAAAGTGAGCCGCGGCATCAGGCCGGCGCGCAACAGCGATGACTTGCCCGAACCGCTCGGCCCGATCACCAGCAAAAACGGCAGACGCTTCGGATCGGCTCCGGCCTCACGCAGCCGGTTGACCGCCTGCGCGATGGCGAGATCGCGGCCGAAAAAGACCCGGCCGCGGTCCGCTTCGAATGCCGATAATCCGGGAAACGGCGAGCCGCGCAGGCGGTCCCAGACCAGGCCCTGCGACAGGTAGCCCCGCCGCGCCAGCCATTGGCGCAAGCAATCGTCGAGCTTGGCAGAGAAATCGTCGACCGTCGCATAGTTCTGAAACGCCGCGATGAATTCGCCTTGTTTATTGCGGAACCAGCGGTCGAAAAAATCCTTGAGCCGCTGCCACTGCAATTCGACTTCGGCGCGGTCCGGCGCGTCGAGCGATACCGCGGGAGAATCCGGATAACGGAACACGTAGACGTCGGGCAGCTTGTCGACCTTGCGCCGCTCGATCGCGGTCAGGACCTCATAAGCGGTGCCGCTCGGATACGCCTCGCCCGTCGGCAGGCGCGGAAAGCCGTCCGGCAACGGCGTGCCGAGCCGAGCGCGGAAGATCGCCAGTACCAGATCGCAGTCGGACGCTTCGGGGATCTGTTTCTGGAACGTGTCATGGGCCGAGTAATAGCTCGTTTCCCAGCGGATCGTCTCAATCCGCACCCGCTGGTCGAACTCGGCGTTGAGCCGTTCGACCACCAGATCGACTCGCTGCCGCTCCTCGGCGACATCGCCTGGAGACGACACGAACAAGCGAAGCAGATCTTCGCTCAAGGCGACAGCCCCTGCCCGAACTCCGCCCCCTAAAGCGGCGTGCGCAAGACTATGCCGTCAAAATCAGCTCGAGGCGACAGCAAACAGGCTTGTCGGATCGACCTTCACGCCGGGGCCCATGGTGGAGGAGATCGCCACCCGGTTGATGAACTGGCCCTTGGCGCCGGCTGGCCGTGCCTTTTGCACAGCATCGGCGAACGCCATGATGTTCTGCACCAGGCTTTCGGCTGGGAACGAGGCCTTGCCGACGCCGGCCTGCACGATGCCGGCCTTCTCGACGCGGAATTCGACCGAACCGCCCTTGGCGCCTTTGACCGCGGTGGTGACATCCATGGTCACGGTGCCGACCTTGGGATTGGGCATCAGGCCACGCGGCCCCAAAACCTTGCCGAGGCGGCCAACCAGCGGCATCAGATCGGGCGTGGCGACGACGCGATCGAAGTCGATGGCGCCGCCCTGCACTTTTTCGACCAGATCCTCGGCGCCGACCACGTCGGCGCCGGCGGCCTTGGCCTCGTCAGCCTTGGCGCCGCGGGCGAACACGGCAACGCGGACCGAGCGGCCGGAGCCGTTCGGCAGGTTGACGACGCCGCGCACCATCTGATCGGCGTGGCGCGGATCAACGCCAAGATTCATCGCCACTTCGATCGTCTCGTCGAACTTGGCCTTGGCGCGGTCCTTGACCATCTTCACCGCATCGGAAAGCGGATAGAGCTTTTCGCGGTCGACGCCTTCGCGCGCTGCCGTCGTACGTTTGCCAAGCGAACTCATGCCTTCACCTCCAGCCCCATGGACCGCGCCGATCCTTCGATCATACGCACTGCCGCGTCGATCGTGTCGCAGTTCAGGTCCTTCATCTTCTGCTCGGCGATCTCGCGCACCTGTGCCTTGGTCACCGCGCCGGCCACGTCGCGGCCGGGCGTCTTCGAACCGCTCTCGAGTTTCGCCGCCTTTTTCAAGAAGTGCGAAACCGGCGGCTGACGCATCTCGAAGGTAAACGAGCGGTCGGCATAGACGGTGATGGTGACGGGGATCGGCGCGCCCTTCTCAAGCTTCTGCGTCTGCGCGTTGAACGCCTTGCAGAATTCCATGATGTTGAGGCCGCGCTGGCCGAGCGCGGGGCCGATCGGCGGCGACGGATTGGCCGCGCCCGCCGGCACCTGCAGCTTGACGTAGCCGGTGATCTTTTTTGCCATTCTACACTCCTGTTAGTGGTGCGGCTCACGGCGGCTGGCAAACCGCGCTTGCCTCCCACGTTGCAACTCCCTCTCCCCGCCTGCGGGGAGAGGCGAAACTTATACCTTCTCCACCTGTGCGAATTCCAGCTCCACCGGAGTGGCGCGGCCGAAGATCGAAACCGCGACCTTGAGCCGCGAACGATCCTGGTCGACTTCCTCCACAGTACCGTTGAACGATGCAAACGGCCCGTCGGAGACTCGCACCTGCTCGCCGACCTCGAACTTGACCGAGGCGATCGGGCCCCGTACGGCGCCCTCCTCCATCTGCCGAATGAGCGATTGCGCCTCGGAGTCGGGCAGCGGCATCGGCTTGTTTTCGGAGCCGAGGAAGCCCGTCACCTTCGGCGTGTTCTTGATCAGGTGATAGGCGTCGTCGGTCATCTGCATCTTCACCAGCACATAGCCGGGCAGAAGCTTGCGCTCGCCCTCGACTTTGCGCCCGCGGCGGACCTCGACGACCTTTTCGATCGGCACCATGATTTCCTCGAACAAAGGCTCCAGCCCTCGCTGCTTGGCCTGCTCGCGGATCGATTCGGCGACCTTGCGCTCGAAATTCGAATAGGCGTGTACGGCGTACCAACGGCTCGTCATGTCACGATGTCCAGATCTGTCGAGACTATGAAGTCTTCGTCAATTGGGCCCATTCAGGTATTAATGCCGAGTACGAAACTCACAGCGATGCGCATGACCTGATCCGCCAGCAGAAAGAAGATCGACGCGACAGCCACCATGACGAACACCATGATGGTGGTCACGGTGGTCTCCTTGCGGGTCGGCCATGTGACTTTCTGCGCCTCGGCGCGCACTTCCTGCAGAAACTTGAACGGACTGACTTTTGCCATTGCTCGCACCAAATAGGCATTTCCCGCCCAAGCTGAAGGACGAGACCGATACCGACGGTTCCTGTTTGGGAAAATGTTCGCTGCGGAAGTCCGTTTCCGGGCCGCTGGCGATGGCGGGTATGTACTGTGACGGGCCGCAAGCGTCAAGGGATATAGCGAAACGGATCAGAAATCCGGCGTAACCGTCGGGAGTTAAGGCTGTTTAGCCACACGGATCCTGGCAGGAGTGGAGGGACTCGAACCCCCAACCCCCGGTTTTGGAGACCGGTGCTCTAGCCAGTTGAGCTACACTCCTTTACGGCGGCCTTTTCATGCCCTGTGGCGTGCAGGCGCGCAAGTCCGCCGGCGGCACGACAAGTCCGGCGGCACGGCAAGTCCGGCGGTCGAAGCCCGGCGAACCGTCCGATTGGCCACATTGTCTTCCTTCGGCCTTGGCTTCATAAAACGGCGGCGGTTTGACCTTAGATATATGGGGCTGGATTCAATGCGGACACGACGCGAACTCATTCTCAGCGCCGCCTGCGCGGCAGCCGCCGGTCCGGCACTCGCCGCAGAACCATCGCCGCACGATTTCGTCGCCGCGATCTACGATGCCTATAAAGGCAAGGACGCCCATGGCCGTCCGCTCGGCGACGATGCCGTCATTCGGCGCTATTTCGAACCGAAGCTCGCGGCGGCGATGATCAAGGAACGGCGCGCGGCCGCTCGGCGCAAGGAAGTCGGCAAGCTCGACTTTGATCCATTCGTCGACGCCCAGGACTGGCAGATCACGGCTTTCGACATCGCGGTCAGCGACGCCAGCCCCGGCAAAGCGAGCGCAACCGTCAAATTCGCCAACCTGGACAGCAAAAGCACAGTCGTGCTCGATCTGGTGAAGATCAAGGGGTCGTGGAAGATCAGCAACATCACTTGGACGCCGCACGACAAGCCGAATACGCTGCGCGGCCTCTTCGCGCTTTGAAAAGCGGACGAGCCGGGCATAGCGTGACGGGGGCACATCATTGCAACATCATCGGAGGAAACGAATGCTCAAACAAAAACCGGCGGCAAGAATTTTGCCCTGCGCCGCGCTGGCCATGGTGTGCGGCCTGACAATGACCGCAAGCGCACTGGCCCAAGGCGGCCCCAAGCCAACCGCGGCAGAGCCGGGCAACATGCAGAATGCAATAAGTGGCACTTGGCAATGCAAGCCCAATCCCGATCCATGCACATGGCCGGGCGCCTCGCCCTCGATCACACAGTCCGGCAACGATCTGCAGATCAAGGGCGCCGACGGCGCCACCGCCGACGCCAGGATGACCAGCGCCACGACGATCAGCGCCGGCGGCACCTTCAACTCGTTCGGCATTGTGCGCCCGGACAAGTCGATCGATTGGTCGGACGGTACCAAGTGGAGCAAGCAATAGGGCCATTGCAGCCTGGCAGCCGGCTTTGTTGCGCCGAGCGCCGGAAATTGCTATATTAAAGCTGCGGGCAGCCCTCGTTGGCGCCCCGAAGAAGCTAACGAAATTTGACCATTTGGCCCGCCGCCACCGGCGGGCCGATGGCTTTTTGGATTCGTGAAATGAATCGCCCGAACCGAACGGACCACATCCGTATCACCTCGCATCCGGAGCCCGGCGGCAAGCCGCGCTTCCCGATCCACTGGGGTGCGCCAACCCCGCGCGAGCGCGGCCCGATCATTGGCACGGTGTCGCGGCCCGGCGACCGCAACGCCATCGGCAGCCACGGCGGCTCTTATGCGCTCTATCGCGCGCTCGCTGTGTCCTCCGGCGCGCTTGATCCGATCCGCCGGCCGGACCTCACCAATACCGGCCCAGCGGTCAGCATCGGCCCGTTCGCCCAATGGAGCGAGCCGGGAAAAATCGTCTCGCTCGATCCCTGGGGTCATCTCGCCGCGCAGGCGTTCAAGACCGAGATCGCCGAGGGCATCGATATCCGCCCGACCATCGCCGTGACAAAAGCCCGGCTCGACCTGCACGAGATGCAGGCCGCGCTTGCCGCCGGCCGGCTCAAGGCCGATGGCGACCTCGTACACACCAATGGCAGCATCGCGGTTTCCAAGGTCGCGATTGATCCGGTCTGGTATCTGCCCGGCATTGCGGAGCGCTTCGGCTGCGCCGAAACGGTGCTGCGGCGCACCTTGTTCGAGCAGACCGCGGGCATGTTCCCCGAACTCGTCACGCGTCCGGACATGCACGTGTTCCTGCCGCCGATCGGCGGCACCACGATTTATCTGTTCGGCGATGTGGCCAAGCTTGCCGATCCGACGACCAAAATCACTTGCCGGGTCCACGACGAGTGCAACGGCTCTGACGTGTTCGGGTCGGACATCTGCACCTGCCGGCCCTATCTCATTCACGGCATCGAGGAATGTGCGCGCGGCGCCCAGGAAGGCGGCCTCGGCATCATCGTCTATAACCGCAAGGAAGGCCGCGCACTCGGCGAGGTCACCAAATTCCTGGTCTATAATGCGCGCAAGCGTCAGGAAGGCGGCGACCTGGCGAGCGCTTATTTCGAGCGCACCGAATGCGTCGCCGGCGTGCAGGACGCGCGTTTCCAGCAGTTGATGCCCGACACCATTCATTGGCTCGGCCTGCGCCGCATCGACCGCTTCGTGTCGATGAGCGACATGAAATATGACGCGCTGGTCGGCCAGGGCGTCGAGGTGGTGGAGCGCGTGGCGCTGCCGGAAGAATTGGTGCCGGCCGACGCCCACGTCGAAATGGAAGCAAAGAAAGCCGCTGGCTATTTCACGCCGGCGCCGCAAGCCGCCGACGCGGGCGATACGACCGGGCGCGCGCTCGACAAATACTGAGCGCGTCGTTTGGCGCCGCTTTTTGTCTCGGCACATTTATGAGTGATGATACCGCCGCCGCCTTTTCGCTTTTGAACGCCGCGGCGGTGCGCGCGCGGGCGAGGCGCATGCTGGCGCTCGGGCTGGATGACAAACTGCCCCATTTCCGCATCGATCTCGCCGCGCTCGACCACACCGCCGACCTTGTCGCCGCGACGACGCGGAAGAATTATCCGACGCTCGACGTGCCGTTCCATTCGCGCTGGCGGCATTTTGTGGTGAACGGTCGCGATCGGGCCGAAATCCTCACCCAACAGCTGGCCGACCGATACGAACGGGCGCGCGCCGCATTCGATCTCGCCATCGTCAGCGTGTTGCTCGACGCCGGTGCCGGGCCGCAATGGCGCTATCGCGACGCCGCAACGGGTGACAGCATCGGCCGCTCCGAGGGCCTCGCGCTTGCGAGCCTCGACATGTTCGCGCACGGCGTTTTTTCTTGCGCGGCGGACAATCCTTTGCGCGCCGATGCCGCGGCCTTGGCGCGAATCGATACCGCGACATTAACAAAGGGATTCCAGATCGGGCCCGGCAATACGCTCGTCGGCCTCGAAGGCCGTGCCGCGCTGCTACGCTCACTGGGTGAACTAGCACTATCGCGACAGGCGATTTTCGCTCGGGAAGACGGTCCGCGTCCCGGCGGCTTTTTCGATCATCTCGCTGCGAAGGCCGAGAACGGCACGATCCCCGCACCGCTCATTCTGTCCGAACTGCTGCTGCAATTCGGAGCGATCTGGCCGTCGCGGCTTACGCTCGGCGGCGTGCCGCTCGGCGATTGCTGGCGCCATCCGGTCATGACAACCGATGATGCCACCAGCGAACTCGTGCCGCTGCACAAGCTGTCGCAATGGCTCGCCTATTCGCTGATCGAGCCGCTGCAACAGGCAGGCTTCACCGTGGCCGACATCGACGGACTCACCGGGCTTGCCGAATACCGCAACGGCGGGCTGTTTCTCGACACCGGCGCCCTAGTCTTGCGCGACCCGGCCGACGCGGCGCGCGCACACGAGGTCGGCGCGCCACTTGTGGTCGAATGGCGCGCCCTGACAGTGGCGCTGCTCGATCGCCTCGCGCTCGCGGTGCGCGCCAGACTGAACCGCAGCGCGGCCGAACTGCCGCTTGCCAAAATTCTGCAGGGCGGCACCTGGGCCACGGGCCGCGAGCTCGCCTTCGCACGGCGCGCCGACGGCTCGCCGCCGCTTAAGATCATCAGTGACGGCACGGTGTTTTGAAGCGACAATCCGCGCCGGGGAGAACAGAGCCATGCAAGGCGTCAACATCGTCGATCATCCGCTGGTGCAGCACAAGCTGACACTCATCCGCGACAAGAGCCGCTCGACCAAATCGTTCCGCGAGTTGCTCAAGGAAATCGGCATGCTCTTGTGCTACGAGGTCACGCGCGACCTGCCGTTGACCAGCGTCGAGATTGAGACGCCGCTCGCCAGGATGATGGCGCCGCGCCTAGCCGGCAAAAAACTGGTATTCGCGCCGATCCTGCGCTCCGGCATCACGTTTGCCGAGGGCATGCTCGATCTGGTTCCAGCGGCGCGCGTCGCCCATATCGGACTTTATCGCGAGCCCGAGACGTTCACGGCGGTCGAATATTTCTTCAAGGCGCCGACCGATCTCAACGAGCGGCTGGCGATCGTGGTCGCGCCGGTACTGGCCACCGGCAACACCGCGGTGGCCGCGGTGGACCGTTTGAAGGAGCGCGGCGCCAAGGACATCAGGCTGGTGACGCTGATCTGCGCCCCGCCCGGCATCGAGCACATGCGCGGCATGCATCCCGACGTAACGATCTGGACCGCGGCAATCGACGAGACGCTCGATGATAATGCTTTCATCGTCCCGGGCCTCGGTGACGCCGGCGATCGGGCGTACGGGACGAGATAAGTTTGGAGATGCAGTCATGCGACGCATCGCTGTTGTCCTCGGACTTTGCTTCTTTGCTCTTACGGCAGCCGCGGCGCGTGCCGAGCCGCAATGGCTTACCCTGCCGGCAACGCCGACTTTGCCGGACGGCGGCAAGACCGGACTCGCGCCGATTAACGGCATCAAACTCTGGTACGGCGAATTCGGCCACGGGACGCCGGTCATTCTGGTGCACGGCGGACTCGCCAACGCCAATTACTGGGGGCTTCTGGTCCGCGCACTCGCCCCGCATTACCGCGTTATCGTCATGGACAGCCGCGGCCATGGCCGCTCGTCGCGCGACGCGCATCCCTACGGCTACGATCTGATGGCCGACGATGTCGTCGGGCTGATGGATTATCTGAAAATCGACAAGGCTGCGCTGGTCGGCTGGAGCGACGGCGCGATCATCGGCCTCGACATCGCTCTCCGCCATCCCAAACGGCTGACCAAGCTCTTTGCGTTCGCGGCGAACTCGGATCCGAGCGCCGTGAAAGACGTCGACCACGATCCGGTGTTCAGCGCCTTCATCGCCCGCGCCCGCAAAGAGTACGAGACCCTTTCGCCGACGCCGAAGGAATATGACGCCTTTCTCAACCAGATCGAGAAAATGTGGAGCAGCGAGCCGCATTGGACGGCGGACACACTGCATACGATCAAGGTGCCGACCTGGATTGTCGACGCCGATCACGACGAAGCCATCAAGCGCGACAACACGCTGTTCATGGCCGACAACATTCCCGGCAGCGGGCTGTTAATCCAGCCACAGGTCAGCCATTTCTCATTCCTGCAGGACCCTGCCCAGTTCAACGGCGACGTGTTGCACTTTTTGCAACATCTGCAAGGGCAGTGAACGCTCCACACGTTGCCGATGAATTCGGAGCGTCCTCCCGGAACCAATACCGCCGTTCCCGGTTTGCCAAACGAACCCCTCAGCAAATGGGAGCGACAGCCATGTCCAAAGAAAAAGACCTCCGCGAACTCTTTCACGACACGCTCAAAGATATCTATTTTGCCGAGAAGAAGATCCTCTCGGCATTGCCGAAAATGGCCAAGGCGGCGCAGGCCGATGAGTTGCGCGCGGCCTTCGAGAAACACGAAAAAGAGACCGAGGGCCATGTCGAACGGCTCGAGAAGGTTTTTGGGGAACTCGGTGAGACCCCGCGCGGCAAAACATGCGACGCGATCATGGGAATCATCGAGGAAGGTCAAGAGGTCATGAAGGAATACAAAGGCATGCCGGCGCTGGACGCGGGCCTGCTCGCCGCCGCGCAGGCGGTGGAACATTACGAGATGTCGCGTTATGGCAGCCTTAAGACCTGGGCTTCCGAACTCGGCCTCGGCGATGCGGCGAGGCTGCTCGACGCCACGCTCGGCGAAGAAAAGAAGACCGACGCCACGCTGACGGAAATCGCGCGGAACAGCGTCAACCGGCACGCCGAAGCCGCGTAAAGCTGGGCTTCCCGCATTCGTGCAGCATCGCGTTCCGAGGGCCGCCCTTCAACGGTGGCCCTTCCCGCGCGTTCGCCTATGTGTTCCGGGTCAGACGAGGAATTATTGGAGCGGGTGAAGGGAATCGAACCCTCGTCATAAGCTTGGAAGGCTTCTGCTCTACCATTGAGCTACACCCGCGAGGCCTCCAACTTAGAGCCTGCGGGGCACATTACAATATCCCGGGGGGCGGAGATAATCTGCGGGGATGTTAAGCGCCCGGGGCGGGCAAGCGCGCCTCAATGACGTCGATTCTAGCTCCCCGCCCTGCCCCATGCTACGTTGCCGGGCCCAATTGGCCCGCCGCCATGCACGACGTGACCCAAAATACCGAAAAGCCGGCCGCCGCAGAGGACAACGCGCGCGACCGGCACCTCTTCGGCACCGGTCCGAAGCGCATGCTTGCGCTCGACGGTGGCGGTGTGCGCGGCGCGATCACGGTCGCCTTTTTGGAGCGCATCGAGGAGATCATCGCCGAGGAGCAGCAAAAGTCACAGATCGCCCGACAGGAAGTATCGCCGATGGGCGGCACGGCACCAGCCGGACCACCCTCCGCGCCGGCCCAAGCTCCGCCGAGCCCTGCGGTCCGGCTTGGCGATTGGTTCGATCTGGTCGGTGGCACGTCCACCGGCGCCATTGTTGCCACCGCGCTGGCACTCGGCAGCGACACGGCGCAGATCAAGGAATTTTACCTCGAACGCGCGGCGAACGTTTTCAAAAAATCGTTGTGGCGCGTGCCGGGCATGCAGGCGAAATTCGACGCCCGCGCGCTTGCCGACGAAATCAACGACATCGTCAAGGACCGCAGACTAGACAGTGACGATCTGATCACCGGCCTCGCCATTATCGCCAAACGCATGGATACCGGCAGCCCGTGGATACTGGCCAACAACAAGAAGGCGCCATACTGGGAGGGCGGCCCGGCGACAACCCAAAGCAAAGGGCACATCGGCAACAAGTACTACAAGCTCTCGACGCTGGTGCGCGCGAGCACGGCGGCGCCGCATTATTTCGATCCGGAAATTCTGCCGATCGTCGACGACGCGCCGGAAGATCCGCTTGGCCAGATCAAGGCCAATCTAAGCGGCCTGCCGCTGCTCAGCCTAACGCTGAGTAAGGTGCGGGCGCTCTACGGCATGGTCTCCAAGAGCGGTCCAAGCGCGGACACGCACGGCCTGTTCGTCGATGGCGGCGTCACCCCGCACAACAATCCGGTGATGGCGCTCCTGATGATGGCGACGCTCAAGCCGCTCGGCATTTGCTGGCCGCTCGGTCCGAACAATCTGACCATCGTTTCCATCGGCACCGGAACCTATCGGTCCAAAGTCTCGTTCAGCGACCTTGGCCGGACGATCAGGCCATTGCGGCTTGCGATCGGCGCGCTGACGTCGGTCATCGGCGATTGCGGCAATCAGGCGCTGGCGCAAATGCAATGGCTCGGCGAGTGCATGACGTGCTGGACGATCAATTCCGAATTACGCACGCTCTGCGCCGATGCGCCGCTCGGCGGTCCGTGGTTCCGTTTCGCGCGCTACGATCTGCGGCTCGAAGACAAGTGGCTGGCCAAAAACCTCGGGCTCAACCTGAGCGACCAGGAAATCAAGCGGCTGCAAGGCATGGACGATCCGGGCATCATCGCGACGCTCTACGGCATGGCGCGGGAGGCGGCGCAAAAACAGGTCAAGCGCGAGCACTTCTTTCCGGACGACAAGGCTCCGCCGTTTACCTGCTGCGGCGGCTCCGATCCGAACTGCCCGCGCTTCATCGGGCCTTGAATTAGGCCCCGCTCGTCGGCTCGCCCGCGGATGCGGCGATCCGACCGCCCTGATTGCCGCGCTTTCGGCTGGTCCAGGCAGCGGCGTTGGCGCTAACTTGACGAGACTCGGACATCGATCCACGCTCGGGAGACTTGATGCCGGAACCAGCCGCGCAATTGTCGGTGTCGCTGTGGCGCGGCGGCGCCGACGGCCGTTACGAGACCTACAGCGTGCCGCGGCGTGAGAGCCAGACCGTGCTCGACGTGGTCACGTACGTGCAGCGCCATATCGATCCGACATTGTCCTATCGCTTCGCCTGCCGGGTCGGCATGTGCGGCTCCTGCGCCATGACGGTGAACGGCCACCCCCGCTGGACCTGCCGCACGCACGTCGCCAAGGTCGCCGACGGCGGCCGCCTGCAGATCGGCCCGCTCGACAACCTGCCGATCATCAAGGATCTGGCGGCCGACATGGCGCCGTTTTTCGAAAAATGGCAGCAGGCTAAAGGCGTGTTCGCGCCGTCGCAGACTCGCGCCGAACCGATGGCGCGGATCAGGCCGGACAGCGCGCCACGCATCGCCGCCGACGCCGCCATCGAGTGCATCAATTGCGGCGTCTGCTACGCCGCCTGCGACACCGTGCGCTGGAACTCCGGTTACCTCGGCCCCGCGGCGCTCAATCGCGCCTGGACGCTTGTCAACGATGAACGCGATTCCGGCAACGGGGCGCGGCTTGCCGCCGTCGCTGCGTCCGGCGGCTGCCATTCCTGCCACTCGCATCAATCCTGCCAGGAGCACTGCCCGCTCACGCTCAATCCGACCGCATCGATCGCCGGCCTCAAGCGCCGCAGCGCCGCGGCGTATCTGAAAGGCGAGCTGAAAGCATGAGCGTGCGACTCTACCTCTGGCAGCGGGCGACCGCGGCACTCATGGTGCCGTTCGTGCTCATCCACATCGCTGTCATCTTTTACGCGACGCGCCAACAGATGACGGCGGCGGACATCCTGTCGCGCACTCATGGCAGCGCGGCGTGGGCCTCGTTCTACGGCGTGTTCGTCGCCGCGGTGTCGATCCATGCCTCGATCGGCGTCCGCAATATCCTGACCGAGTGGTCGCCGCTTGCCGACCGCGCCGCCGGCTGGTGCGCGATCCTGCTCGGCATCGTGCTGGCGCTCCTTGGCTTTCACGCCGTCATCTCCCTGGTGCTGATGTGAGCGCGGCCGGCACCAAACATCGCGGCAGCGCGCTGTGGCTCGCGGCCATGATCCATCGGCTGTCCGGGTTGGCGCTGGCGATTTTTCTGCCGATCCATTTCTTTGTGCTGGGACTGTCGTTCCACGGCGGCGCGAAGCTCGACGCCTTCCTGCGCTGGAGCGATCAGCCGCTGGTGAAATTCGCCGAGGGCGGCCTTGTGTTTCTGCTGACGATTCATTTGCTCGGTGGCTTGCGTGTGCTGGTGATCGAGAATTTCGACTGGCATGACGGCCAGAAGCGGCTCGCGATGCTGGCTGCGACCGTATCGGCGATCGTCTGTTTCGTGTTTCTGGTGCGGGTGTTCTGAACCATGAACGTCGAGCGGTTGAAAACCGACATCCTCATTCTCGGCACCGGCGGGGCCGGGCTGTTTGCCGCGCTGCATGCGCACAAGGCCAATCCCGATCTGGACATCACCATCGTCAGCAAGGGTTTGCTCGGCAAATGCGGCTGCACCCGCATGGTGCAGGGCGGCTACAACGTCGCGCTCAATCCGGGCGACTCGGTTGAGCGCCATTTCATGGACACGATCGAGGGCGGCAAATGGCTGCCCCACCAGGCGCTAGCCTGGACGCTCGTCTCCACCGCCGTCGAGCGCATCCACGAACTGGAAAACGAGATCGGTTGCTTCTTCGACCGCAACGCCGACGGCACACTGCACGGCAAGGCATTTGCCGGCCAGACCTTCGATCGCACCGTCCACAAGGGCGACCTCACCGGCATCGAGATCATCAACCGGCTGATGGAGCAGGTGTGGGCGCGGCCGGCGATCCGGCGGCTGGAAGAGCACCGCGCGGTTGCACTCATCCCTGCCGCCGACGGCGCCCTCGCCGGCGCGCTGTTGGTCGACGTGCGCAGCGGCGAATTCCGCTTTGTCTCCGCGCAAGCCGTGCTGCTCGCGACCGGCGGCGGCCCGACCATGTACCGCTATCACACGCCGTCCGGCGACAAGAGCATGGACGGGCTCGCCATGGCGCTGCGCCTCGGCTTGCCGCTGCGCGACATGGAGATGGTGCAGTTCCATCCAACCGGGCTCCTTGCCGGGCCGGACACGCGCATGACCGGCACCGTGCTGGAAGAAGGGTTGCGCGGCTCGGGCGGACATCTCCTTAACGGCGCGCTGCAGCGCTTCATGGGCGATTACGATCCAAAACTGGAGCGCGCCACCCGCGACGTCGTCAGCCGTGCAATTTACGCCGAGATGCGCGCCGGCCGCACTACCAAGAACGGCGGCGTGTACATCAAGATGAGCCATCTCGGGCCAGAGCGCGTCGCCAAGGAGTTCAAGGGTATGGTGGACCGCTGCCGCGATTGCGGCTTCGATCTCGCCGGCGGACTCGTCGAAGTGGTGCCGACCGCGCACTATTTCATGGGCGGCGCGATCTGCGAGGTTGACACGGCGACTGAGCGGTCCGGCCTGTTTGTCGCCGGTGAAGACGCCAGCGGCATGCACGGCGCCAACAGGCTTGGCGGCAACGGCGTCGCCAACTCCACGGTGTTCGGCGGCATTGCGGGCGACGTGATGCCGCGCTGGATCGCCTCCGAGAAGCCGGGCTATCGCGAGCCCGACGCGAACGTGATCGACGCCGAGATCGCGCGGGCTCTGCACCCGTTCGGGCAGAAATCCGGCGATCTGAATGCACTACGCGAAAACCTGCTCAACGCCATGTGGGACAACGTCGGGGTGGTGCGCGACCGCACCGGCCTTAAGCGCGGCCTCGCCGCCATCGACGCGATCGAAGCGGAACTTTTAGCGACCGGCGTTGCCGATGCGGGCCGCTGCTTCAATCTCACCTGGCACGATTGGCTCAATCTGCGATCGCTTACCGAGATCAGCCGGGTGATTGCACGCGCTGCGTTAAAGCGCGAGAATTCGCGTGGCGCGCATTTCCGCTCCGATTTTCCGGAGCCGGGCGATCTTGCCACGTCGTGGTTCACCGTGGCGCGGCAGACAGCCGCCGGCATCGATATGGACGTTGAGCCGGTCGAATTCACGCACGTCAAGCCCGGTGAGACGCTCATTCGCGATCAGGTCTCGGCCGAATGAGACAGAGCAAAGTGATGAGCGAAACAACCGTCCTCGAATTGTCATGCTCCGCGAAGGCCGAGCATCCAGTAATCGCGCTCGCCGCGGCCAAATTTCGGACGTTAGTGATTACTGGATCATGCGCATTCGCGGATGATGACAATCAAGAAACTCAACGCCGCGAGTCATCGCCATGATTTCCCTCTCCTCCATCCAGCGCACCGCCGAGGATTTGATGGCGAAGGCCGCCATCGAAATCCCCGAGGACTATCTCGACGGCCTGCGCCGCTGCGCCAATACTGAGAAGGGCGACCTCTCCGCCTTCGTCATCAAGGCGATGATGGAAAACTACGAGGCCGCCAAGGAAGACCGCCGCGCCATGTGTGGCGATACCGGCCTGCCGCGCTGGTACGTGAAGATCGGCAATGACGCGCGTATCGAAGGCGGCCCCGTGGCGCTGGAGGCGGCTTTGCGCCGCGCCACCGCGCGCGCCACGGCGAATGTGCCGCTGCGGCCGAACCGCGTGCATCCGCTGTGGCGCACCGACCATAATAATAATGTCGGCATCGGCGCGCCCGAGATCGAGTACGCGTTTCATCCCGACGCCGACTGGATCGAGCTGACCACCGTACACAAGGGCGGGCTGTTCGGCACCGATTACAGGATGCTGTTTCCCGGCGACGGGCTCGACGGCATCAAGCGGTTTTATCTCGACACGCTGATCGGCTTCGGCAAGCGGGGGCTTGCCTGCCAGCCGGCAATCGTCGGCATCGGGCTCGGCGGCTCCAAGGACACATCCGTGGTGCTCGGCAAGCAGGCATCGTGCCTTCGCGTCGTCGGCTCGCGCAACCCCGATCCGCGCATCGCAGCGCTCGAAGAAGAGTTCAAGGAACTCGGCAATTCGATCGGCATGGGCGCCATGGGTTTCGTCGGCTCCTCGATGGTGATCGATTGCCACATCGAAGTCGGATATTGTCATACCGGCGGCATGCCGATGTCGGTCCACATGTTCTGTCTTTCGTCGCGCCGCGCCTGCGCGCGGATCGGAGCCGACGGCAAGGCCGCGTTCCGCACCGACCCGATGTGGTTCACCGATTACATGCGCCGTGAAACCGTCGAGTGGGAACGCCAAGCGGCGGAGGCGGCGGAGTAAAATGCCCGACCTGAAAACCGTTCACCTCACCCTACCAGCCTCTACGGCTGACCTGCGCCAGCTTGAAATCGGCTCGGTGGCCTATCTAAGCGGCCGGGTCTTCACCGGCCGCGAAGGCGTCTACAAGCGCGCGGTGGAGGACGGGCTCGGCATGCCGGCCGGCACGGATGCGCTCGGCACTGCGAGCTTCCACTGCTCGCCCGCCGCAAATATCGCGCCGGACGGCAGCTATAAGGTCGGCGCGGTCACCGCCACCGCCTCGTTCCGTTTCGCCAAATGGCTTGGCGGTTTCTTCAAGATTTCCGGCTGCAACGTCATCATCGGCAAGGGCGGGATGACATCGGCCACCTATCGCGAGTTCTTCGTCCCCAACAACGCGGTCTATCTGACCACGGTCGGCTACGGCACCGGCGCCCTGCTCGGCCGCGGCATAAAGCGCGTCGACGGTGTGTATTGGCTGGAGGAGCTTGGCCTCGCGCAAGCGGTCTGGGTGCTCGACGTCGAAAACTTCGGCCCGTTCCTGGTCGAGAGCGACCTTGACGGCAACTCACTGTTCGAGCGCGAGAACGCCAAGATCGCGCCCGGCCTCGACAAGCTCTACGCCGGCACCCGGCCTGCGACGCTGCGACGCTACGGCGAGACCGACGACAAGACCGACGAAGTGATCTGAGCCGCGAAACCGGTCTCGTTCACCGCAACGCCACCGGATAATGGCGGAAGCCGCGAAAGCGCGCGCGGCCGCCGCGCACGGAGGGGCCGGCACGCTCGATCGCGGCGAAACGCGCGGTAAGTTTCCGCAGCGCAACCTGCGCTTCCATCCGAGCGAGCGAATTGCCGGCGCAGGTGTGAATGCCGCCGCCGAAGGCGAGGTGCCGATTGGGCGCGCGGCGGATATCGAGCCGGTCGGGATCTGGAAACTCAGCGGGGTCGCGATTGGCCGCGCCGATGCAAAGGTGGACGTAGCTGCCTGCTGGCAGGATCGCGCCGCCGATCTCGACGTCACGGACCGCACGCCGATTGCCGAGCTGATTCGAGCTCTCCATGCGCAGGAATTCTTCGACCGCGGTCTCGATCGACTCCGGATGGGCGGCAAGATCGCGCCACGCGCCGGGGTGATCGATCAGAAGATGAACGCTGTTACCGATCAGATTGGTCGTAGTTTCGTGCCCGGCATTGAGCAGAAAAATACAATTGTGCAGAAGCTCAAGTTCGGACAGGCACTCACCGGAACCGCCCTCGCCCGCGGGCGCGCTGGCGCCCACCAACGTCGACAGGATTTCACGCCCGTCATGCGCGTTACCGCGCTGTCGCCGCGCAATGATGTCCTGCAGATAGGCTTTGAACTCGGAAACGGCGCGATTTCCGGCGTCAAACTGCTCACCCGATAATACCGGCTCAAGCGCGCCGAGAATGGCGAGCGACCAGCCGCGCAACGGGCCGCGCTCGTCGTCGGGAATGCCCAACAAATCGCCGATCAGCTGTACCGGAATGGCCGCGGCAAAATCGTCGATCATGTCGATTGTGCCGCGCTCGGCCGCGGCATCGAGCAACCGGTCGACCAGTGCTTCGATGCGCGGCTGCAGCGCCTTAAGCGCGCGCGGCGAGAACGCAGGGCCCAGAAGTTTCCGCACCCGCGTGTGAACCGGCGGATCGTTGAAGACGAGACTTGTGGTATGGTGCTCGTAGAGCAGGCTATCGCCGAAATTCGGCTTGAAATCGACGGTCTTGTCGGAGCTAAACGTTCGGGCATCGCGATAGACGGCAACGAGATCGTCGTAGCGCGTGAGAAAATACGAACCGTCCGGCATGCGATGCACAGGGTCGTGCTCGCGCAGCGCTCGGTATGTCGGATACGGATCGTCGAGGAATGCCGGATCGAGCCGCTTGAGATCGAACGCGGCGGCGCGTTCACGGCCGTCCGCAGAGACTGGAGCGATGACGGTTGCCGTTGCCATCACCGAACGGCTTTAAGCCGACAGCTCGTACGGAATCTGCGTCGGCCCGTATTGCTCGACCACGATCCCGGTGTCGCGATCGTAACGGTGCTGCAGCACGGTGCCCTCGCCGAGTTTTTGGCTGCGCACGATGACCGCGACAGATCGGCTCGGACCGCCCTGCTCCGCGTGGATGGCGCGCGGCGGCACCAGATCGACCTTGCCCTGCGAACCGGTCGTGACCGACGACAGCTTGACCTCGGCATAGCCCGGACGGCTGCCATCATCGATCCGGTCGAACCGTTCGAGGCTTTCGGTACCGTCCAACACTCCGTAGAGCACCCAGGCGTCGGCGTGATCGTGAATGCTGCCGGTCCGCCCCGGCACCCGCACCACGCCGTTGATGACGAAGTGATGATCGGGGTCGACGTAGAACAACAGATTCTTGCGGCCCTCGGTCGACGGCCACGCCGCCGAATGCGCTTTCAAGCCCGGGTCCTTCACCAGTTGCTCAAGCAGCGGCTTCGCTTTCGCCATACGGCGGCCGTCATCGGCATCTTCGGCCCAGATCGCGCGCAGCTCGTCGATGAATTTGTCAAATACCGGCAGGCGAGAATTCGGCATTGGTGTATTCCTTTACTTCGTGCTCTCCCGCGCGCTGGAAAGGGAAAGTCTATTCATACAACGGCTCGCCCTCGACGGTGCAACGCCGCAACAGCCGCCGCTCCTCTTTCGGAAAATCGATGCGCGCGTGGATAGTGCAGCGATTGTCCCACATCAGAAAGTCGCCGAGCCGCCATTCATGCTCGAAGATAAAGTCGCGCCGCTCACCGATCTCGTAAAGCTGGTCGAGCGCGGCGTCACTTTCAGCTTCGCTCATGCCTTCGATCCGAGTGGTCATCAGCCGGTCAACGAACAACGTTTTCCGCCCGGTCTCGGGATGGGTGATGAAGAGCGGATGATAAAAGTGCGGGATACCGCTGATGTCGCCCGAAGAGCTCGCCTGCTTGGCGCGGTTGTACTCGTGAATGTGCAGAGCTTTTTTACCTCTGAGTTTTTCTTTCAGCGCCGGCGGCACCGCCTCATAGGCCTTGTACATGTTGGAGAACATGGTGTTGCCTCCGCGCGACGGCAGCTCAAGCGCGTAGAGGAAGGTGTACTTGTACGGCCGCGCCGAATAGCCGGAATCGATGTGAAACCAGAACTCGCCGTCGCCGAACGCGCCGATCGCCTTGCCGTCGACCTTGATGTTGGTGACGAGCAAGACCTTCTCATGGTCCTGCTGGACGCCCTCGGCTCGGGCGCGCAATGGCTCGGGCGCCTTCTTGCGGCTGCCGAGATCGCCGAAATAGGAGGCAAAGCGCAGCTGGTCGTCCTGTGAGACCTGTTGGCCGCGGAACACCAGCACGAGATGCTGGTTCCACGCATCTCTGACGGCCTGAACCTCGTGGGCGCTGAGCGGCTTCGACAGATCGATGCCCTTGATCTCGGCGCCGCAAGCCGGCGCCAATGGCGTCACCTCGAGGTCAATGGTGTCTTGCATGGCATTTCCTTCCGGCATCTAGGCTGCTTTGCGCTGAGGTTAGCCCGGACGGCTCAAGCTCTCAAGGACGCGCTGAGCAAGAAATTGCCTGAGTGGGACCGGTCGCCATGCCGCGACCCGGAAGGCGTCAGTGAACGGAACACGGTCGGTCGCAAGGCGCGACAACAGCAAACGCGCGTACCACGATAAAGTTTCCAGATTTACGCTTGCGGCGGAATCGCGACTTCAGACGAGTCACCTACGCACTCAAATAAACGCTGTCGTCACCGGCAATTTTTTTCGCCGGCGGGCACAAATTTTCACTTCGCACGTTGGGATGGGTGTCAATAACCAATACGGAGTCAATCCCCAATGAAACGCCTTCCACTCCTCGCCCTCGGCGCCGGCCTACTCGTCGCTACGGGCAGCGCTATGGCCGCAACCGACCTAATGACCAGCATCCCATCAAATAGCGTAACGGTCACCGACTGGTACAAGCAGGATGTCTACGATCCGCAGAACAACAAGATCGGCCAAGTCATGGACGTCTTGGTGTCGCCCGATGGCAAGGTTAACTCTCTGATCGTCGGCGTCGGCGGCTTTCTCGGCGCCGGGGAAAAAGACGTCGCGGTCGACTTCAGCGCCGTCAAGCGGACCACGAAAGACAACTCGATCTACCTGACGATGAACACCACCAAGAACGACCTGAAGTCTGCGCCCGGCTTCAAGTACGATCGCCAAGCGACGAAATGGGTGCCCGACACGACGAAGGGTAATAACGCGTCGCAGTAACCATCGACGGTTGCCGTCGCGGAAGCGAATTTTGAAGCCCCCCGCCCGCACGGGCGCGGGGCTTCCGTCGCATTTTGAATACCCAGCCGGCTGTCATTTCTTGTTTCGTCCATCCGCCTCGCGCTTGGCGGCGTGAAACCTGCGCCGGATCTCCGCAAGGTCGACGCGCGGCTTCGGCGCCTTCAAACCCATCCCGTCCATCGTATCGGCGATGATCCGCGAAATCGCCAGGTTGCGGAACCATTTATGGTTGGATGGAACGACGTACCACGGCGCATATTTGGTGCTCGTCCGCTCGATCGCCTCCTCGTAAGCCTCAAGATATTCGGGCCACAACTCGCGCTCGGAATAATCGCTGTCGCTGATCTTCCATTGCCGCGCCGGGTCGTCGAGCCGCTGCTTGAAACGCTCAAGCTGTTCCTCCCGGCTGATGTGCAGATAAAATTTCAGGATGCGCGTCCCATTTTCGCTTAGCATGCGCTCGAAGCCGTTGATCAGATCGTAACGCTCCGACCAGATGGAGCGCGGGACCAGCTTGTGCACACGCACCGCCAGGACATCCTCGTAATGTGAGCGGTTGAAAATACCCACTTCGCCTTTGCCGGGCGCGCAACGATGCACGCGCCAGAGAAAGTCGTGCGCGAGCTCGGTCTTGTTGGGTTGCTTGAACGGCGCCACGTACGTGCCCTGCGGATTCATGCCGGTAAAAAGATGACGGATCACGCCATCCTTGCCGGCAGCATCGAGCCCCTGCAGCACGATCAGCATCGAGTACGAGGCATCCGCATAGAGCAAATATTGCAGCCGATCGATACGGGCCACGTCCTTGGCGAGCTCCGCGGCCGCCACCTCGTGCGACTCGTGCTTGCCGGAGTAAGACGGGTCGACCTTGCCGAGGCGCAGCGTTGCGCCGGGCGCGACGACAAATTTCTTGCGGTAATTCATGCTCGTCTCCCGGACCGGACCGCTGCCTGGCCGACAGGACTGCCGAATCCAGCCATTAGGCCAATGCCGCTGGTTCGCACCTGTTCCGGACCGCCGTCAAGGCCGCGGCTGGCAGAACCGCCGGCCGGCTGATAAAGCCATAATGATGAATCAACCGTTCAACTTTATCGCACTCCAGATCTCGGTCTGGCTGCTGCCGATCCTGATCGCCGTCACCTTTCATGAGGCTGCGCACGGCTTCGTTGCGTATCTGCTCGGCGACGACACCGCCTGGCGTCAGGGTCGGGTGAGCTTTAACCCGTTCAAGCACATCGATCCTTTCGGGACCATTGTGCTGCCGGTGCTGCTGTTATTGGTGCGGTCGCCGTTCCTGTTCGGTTACGCCAAGCCGGTGCCGGTGAATTTCCGCGCGCTGCGCCATCCGCGCCGGGATTCGATTCTGGTGGCGGCCGCTGGACCAGCCATTAACCTGCTGCTGGCGACGCTGTCGGCCGCGGCCTTCCACTTGATCGACTACGTCCCGGATGTGACCGGTCGGTTCATTGCCGACAATTTGAAGAACTCGCTCATTCTCAATGTCGTGCTCGCGGTGTTCAATCTGATCCCCGTTCCGCCGCTCGACGGCGGGCGGATTCTCATCGGGCTTCTGCCGCAGGTGTTGGCGAGACCGGTATCGCGAGTCGAACCGTACGGGTTGGCGCTCCTGATCGGACTCCTCATCGTGCTGCCGCTCCTCGGCGCACAGTTTGGGCTGAACCTCGACATCATTTCGCAGGTCGTCACGCGATCGGCGCGCGCAATTATCGCTGTCATTCTGCAGGTGACAGCGAACGGCTGATCGCGCGGCCTTCGGGAGTGTCGTTACGACACCGCAGCGCGCAGCGGCACGGCGGCGGCACGCTCGACCTTGAAGATTTCGTCGAGGCACCATCGCGCCATCTCGCTGCCGGATGCGAACCAGACGCCTTCGGCGGCTTTCATGTGCTGGATGATGCGGCGCAACGTCGTCGCACGTCCGGGACGGCTGGAAATGTACGGATGGAACTGGAACGGACAGTAGGTCGGCGCGATTTTCGACTCATCGTGAAAGTCGTCGAACATGGCCTTCCAGATCAGCAACGTGTCATGCGGATTGCCGGCGTCGTTATGCCGATGCTGGTAGGTCCGGCCGTCGCCAAACGGCTGGCGCGGCAATTCGACCAGCGTGCGGCCATTGGATTCCCAGAGAAAAGGCAAATCGTGCGAGAACGAATTGCTGTTCCAGAGGAAGCCGTGCTCCATCAGTAGTTCGAGGCTGTTGGGACTCTGCGTGCACGATCGCCAGCCGAAGGGCCGCTGCCCGGTGCGGCCACGGATCATGTCGACGGTCTTGCGCATGACCTCGCGCTCCTGATCGCGGGTCAGGTTGCGCGCGACCTCATGATGATAGCCGTGGCCGGCGACCTCATGGCCGTTGGCGACGATGGCCTTAACGGCATCGGGGAAGCGCTCGGCAATCCCGCCGCATGTCAGGAAGGTCGCCTTGACCTTTTCCTCGTCGAGAATGCGCAAGATACGCCAGATCCCGGTGTGCGGACCGTATTCGCACTGGGTGTATTCCTCGTGATCACGCGTGCCGTCGGGCAACGGCCGCACGTCCTCGCCGCCCTGGAAATCGAAGGTCAGCGTCACCGCGACGCGCGCATTGTCCGGCCAGCGGAAGCGGCCCTGATGATGGTGGTCCGTCAGCATGATTCTTCTATCTCCTTGAGGATTTGGCGAAATTTAAACGACTCGGCGGCTTCGGTCCATAACCGCAGCCGAAGGGCCGATCTGCGTACCGCTACATGCGAGCCGGCCTGCTAGGGCGGCGACAGTGCCTTCTCGATTCGCGCCACTATCGCGGGCGGCGTGGCGAACAGCTGGTCGACCGCCGCCTGCGTCTCCTCAGCATTCATCGGCGCGATGTCGATGTCGAGCTTTTTGGCGTCGATAAGAAAATCAGGATCGCGCATCGTCTCAGCCACGGCCGCACGCAGCACTGCGAGGCGGTCTCTTGGCGTATCCGGCGGCGCCGCGAGCGAGCGGCCGAGCTCAAGCGGCAGATAGAGAAACTCGAGCGCTTGACGGATTCCCGGGGTTTTGGCCTGGTCGAGGATATTGGGCACGTCCGCATAGCGCAGGTCGGCGTGCAGAGCGCCCTGTGCAATCAGACGGACTTTACCTTCCTTCACAACGCGGCTGAACTGCGACTGGAACAGCGACAGACTGATGCCGCAGGCGCCGGTAATCTCGCCGCGTTCGAGCGCGATCATGCGTTCCGGCGTTCCTGGATAGCCGGAAATCACCTTGAATTTCATCCCGAGCAGGTCCCGATAAACGACCGGAAACGAATACGATTGCGCACCCACGCCCGAGGCGCCCGCGACGACCTGATGGGTGTACAGGTCGCCGATCGTGTGCACGCCGCTGGCCGCCGATACGATACAGGCGTCGTGGTCGCTGTTCATGTTGCCGAGCCACGCAAATCTGCGGCCGTGGAACTGAACCTGAGGCGATTTGTAGACTTCTTCCTGGATCGCGGTGCCGCGCACCATGCCGATATAGGAGCCGTCCTTCGGGAGCGTATTGTAAAGCTGATTGACCAGCGCCATCCCGCCCGCCGCCGGTATGTTCTGCACGATTATGTTCGGACTGCCGGGAATGTATTTGCCGAGATGCCGCGCCAGCGCCCGAACGTAAATATCGTAGCCGCCGCCCGCGCTGTTCGGCGAACCGAGCGTCAGCGTGTGCGCCCTATAGAATTCCGCCGCGTCCTGCGCGGCGGCGGTGGCGGCGCCGGCGGACGAAAGAAGCAGGATCGCGCCGGCGCAGAAAAATCGTTTCATGGCGCGCAACGCAGATGACCCTTCCAATCGCAATAACCGTACCCCGGATGGCAACAGCCGAAAGACTCCGGCGAGCAGAAATAGAACTCATAATCCGGGCCGCAATGATTGGCGCAGTACCAGCGGCCGCGAACGGGATCGTAGCGGCAATGATTGCGGAAACGCGGCGGCAGCGACCGCGGTCCCTGCCAGTCTACGGCAACAGGCGGCACGCCCGCCACCCCATGAACTTGCTCGTTTGACAACGGCGGAAAGGCGCCTGCGGTGACAGGCAAAAGCGTCAGCACGAAGGTCGCAACCACAACAAGCCGGGACATCAAACGGCCTGGGCCGGCAAACATGGGAGATATGGACAAATCATTCCTCGCTGTGTTCGTCAGTGAGAGCCCGTTGAGCCCCGCCAGATTGTTCCGACAGCGACGGCGCCGTCGCCGGCGTCTCCGAGGATTGCATACAGGCTGGTGGCCCTAACGTCGCTCCGGCCGCAGCTTTGAGCGGCAGCGATACGGTAAAGCGCGTGCCCTCGCCCTCCGTGCTGTCGACTGCGATGCGGCCGCCGTGCAGCTCAACCACCATCTTGACTAGATAAAGACCGACACCGGTCCCGACGATGCCGGAGACATTGCTGCCCCGATGATAACGTTCGAACAGCCGAACGAGATCGCCCGCCGGAATCCCGATGCCGCGGTCAGTCACGATGACATTGACCTCGTGTGCGAATGTCGTGACGTCGACCTCAATAGCGCCGCCGGCCGGCGAATACTTGATCGCGTTGCCGAGGAGATTGCTGAACATCTGAAACAACAATTTCGCATCACCGGCTATCGAGATCGAGCCGACCGCGAATCGTTCGGTTATTGGAGCCCCCGGCACCATCTCACGGTGCAGCTGGCAGACTTCCTTTAGAAGCGCGACCAAATCCAACTCGGCTGGCTGAAAATACAGCTCGGCGCCGCCATCGATCAAGCGCGAAGAATTCAACATATTGTCGATCAAATGGGTCATGCGCAGCACAGCGCCGCGAATCTTTCCGGCGCGTTCACCGATCTCGGCCGGCTGCACCGCTTCCCGGGTCTTGTCGAGGCGCCGGGCATGACCATCGATGATGGTGAGTGGTGTGCGGAACTCGTGCGAGGCCATGGAGACGAAATTACGCTGCAGCAAAGCCAAACGCTGCTCCTGCGCCAATTGCTGTTCAAGCATGGCAGCCTGCTGCGCCAGCGTGCGCTGGCTGCGCATCAACTCGATGGCGTTGTTACGGAACACGATGGTGGCCTTTGCCATCTCGCCGATTTCGTCGCGCCGCTCTGTCCCGGGGATGCCGACCTCGGTGTCGCTGGCGGCGAGCCGCCGCATGCGATCGGCAAGTACGAGCAGCGGCCGCGAAATCGACCGGCTGATATGGATCAGCGCTGCGACCACCATCACGCCCGCGATCAACATGACGGTCCCGATCAGCCATACGGCTTGGCGATAGGCGGCTCGGAGCCGATCGCTAGCCACTTTGGCATCGGCAACGGCGCGATCGGTGAGCTGCCCGAGCGTGTCGCTGGCTGCGTCGTAGGCGGTGCGCGAGGAACCGTTATAGATCGCAAGCGCCGCGGATTTTTGCCCGCTGCGCGAGAGCTCCAGCATCTGGTTGACGATCACGCGATACGCCGCCCAGCGGGCCACAAAGTCACGATAGAGATTCGCAACCGCCACATCGTGCGAAATCGCTTCGAAGGCCCGCTCGGACCCGGCTATCGACCGGTCGAGACCCGCCATGTTCTTTTCGGAAGCAGCAACCCCTGCCGCATCCGAAGCTAAAAGGTTGCCGCCTTCGATGGCGCGGAAATCCGACGTATAGTTATTAAGGTCGCCGACCGCGCGCATCGTCGGCAGCCATATCTCCGCAACCTCGGCCGACAACAGATTGAAATTTCTCAATCGCAAAAGGTTGAACATCCCCAGCACTGCGACCAGCGCAAAGAACAACAGAAATACCGCGGCTAAGTGGATGCGAATCGATGGCAGCTGCCGCATGAATCGAGTCCTCGAAGCACCACCATAAGCGATACGGCCCGCCCCTGTCACTTGTATCGGCATCCAGACCTGAAGGCCGCAACCTTCCATAAAATATTGGCCGCCGAGGAATTTCTCAGCTAGATAGCGACCAGAACAAATTCCTCGGGTCGGGTTACCGCACGCATGGCCAACGTGCCTAAGAAGATCCTCTGCATCGACGACGATCGCGAAACCGCGGCGCTGATCGCGGAGGAGTTGATCGACCGCGGCTACGAGGTTGGACTGGCGCATGACGGCCGCGAAGGCTTAGCCACCATCCTTAAGACCATGCCCGATCTGGTGCTCTCTGATATCAGCATGCCGGCCATGTCGGGCTTTGAGTTGCTCGACAGGCTGGTCTCGCTGGCGCCGCGCTTTTCACGAATGCCGTTCATATTCCTGACTGCGCTGACCGACCGCGACAACGAGCTGAAGGGGCGGCAATTGGGCGCCGACGATTACGTCATCAAGCCGATCGATTTCGACATGCTCACTGCCATCATCAATGCGCGGCTTGCCGGGATCGCTCGCAACGGCGTTTGGCCTCAGACGGTCAGGCTCAACGATCGCGAAGTCGAGGTGCTGACCTGGGTCGCCCGCGGCAAGACATCGATGGAAATTGCGCGGATTCTCGGCTTGACCAAACGCACGATCGATTTTCACATCGATAATGCGCGGGATAAACTCGGCACCGCGACTCGCACTGAGGCAGTCATCAAGGCCGCGGCAGGGCGGCTGATCGAGCCCTAGAGACTTCGAACCAACGCATACCCAATGGACATATTGCAGGAAACAGACTTCCGCTTTCTCGGCCCGAAAAGGACGGGAAAAGTCCGCGACATGTATGAACGCGGTGGAAAGCTCGTTCTCATCACGACCGATCGGCATTCATCGTTCGATCGCATCATCGCCCATATTCCCTGGAAGGGGCAGGTGCTCAACCAGGTAAGCGCGTGGTGGTTCGATAGAACGAAGGATATCGTGCCCAATCACGTGCTCGCAGTTCCCGATCCGAATGTCACCATCGCGCGAAAATGCACGATGGTCCCCATCGAGGCCGTGGTGCGCGGCTATCTTACGGGCGTCACCGATACGGCAGCGTGGACGCGATATGCGGCAGGGACGCGCGATTTTGGCGGCACGATCCTGCCCGACGGCATGCGCAAGAATCAGGAGTTGCCGCAACCGATCTTCGATCCGACAACTAAAGAGGCGACGCACGACCGTACCCTGTCGCCGCAGCAGATGATCGCCGAGGGCTTCATCACGCAGGACCTCTTCGACCGCGTCAAAGGCACGGCACTCAAGCTGTTTGCGCGCGGCCAGGAGATTGCGGCGCGCAGAGGCTTGATCCTGGTCGACACCAAATACGAATTTGGCACCGACGAACACGGCGCGCTCGTTCTGATTGACGAAATTCATACACCGGATTCGTCGCGTTTCTGGCAGCGCGATTCCTACGCCGCGCGCTTCGCCGCCGGTGAGGAACCGCAATATTTCGACAAGGAATTTCTACGCCTGTGGTTCCGCGACCATTGCGACCCGTACCGCGATGCCACATTGCCGGCGGCGCCGCCGGAACTGGTCGATGAGCTGTCGCGCCGTTACATCGCCATGTACGAGCAGATCACCGGGGCGAAATTTCAGCGCGGCGAGACGCCGATCCTGCAGCGCATCGAGAAGAATCTGAAATCGTTTGCGTTCTGAAAGAGCACTGCTGCGCTATCGCCAAGACGCTGTTCCGGTCGTTCTGGCCGGAAGACCCTGCCACAGTTTTTTCCGATTACGCGCAGAAGTCATGTGCCGAAGTGCTTCGGGCGGCTTGATTGGAAGCACAGCCTCAAAAGCTCGTCGCAGCCGGACATGCTCTATTGCTCGAACAAAGACGCGCAATTCCGCGATCGCCTCCGCGTGATCCTTAGCTACAACAGCATCACAGATTTTAATGCTCGTTCTCCCAAAGAATGTGAATCCTGAATCTCTGTGGTCCATGTCGGCGGCAACAGCCAGAACCGCTGCGCGATCGATCTCGTCCAAGGTGATGGCAAAACGCAAGATGGAGATCAGCCATTCCTGTATGACGCGTGAGACGTCACGCTGACCAGTCTGCTCTGATTGGGGCATATCCACCCTCACATGCAAGGTAGGAACAGCACGTTATTGTGCCGCGACCAAGGGATGCGCCGGCACAAGCATCCGCTCAATCATAAAATCCGAGTACTTGTTCCACAGCATCTGCAAGGCGGCTAAAATCTCGCATCGTGTTTCCTCCGTGACACCGGTAAGCGGCAATCGCACCCGCGGCGACATCAGACCGCAGAGGCTCAATGCGTATTTGAGCGGCGCCGGGTTCGACTCACGGGCGAGAGCCGCGGTCAATTGCGCGAGCGGTATCGTGATCCGGCGAGCGCGTAACACATGCCCTTGCCGCCATGAAAGATACATACGCTGGCACAAACCCGGCGCGATATTGCACGCAACGGAAATGCAGCCGTCGCCGCCCTGCGCCAAAAATCCCAAAGCCGTCGCGTCGTCGCCGGAGAGAAGCCTGAAATCCGGACCGACGAGGGCGCGCAGCCGCGAGGGACGGCCGACATCGCCCGTTGCGTCCAGGAGTCCGATGATCTGCGGCGCCTGTGCCAGTCGCGCCACGCTCTCATCGGTCAGTCCACGCACCGTCCGCGACGGAACGTCGTGGAGGACAACCGGCAGCTCCGTCGCAGCGGCAATTTCGCGGTAATGCGCGCAGAGGCCTTCCTGGGTCGGCTTGTTGTAGTACGGGCAGACCGAAAGGATCGCATCCGCGCCGTTTGCCTCGGCAACCTTGCTTAGTGCCACAGCGTCCGCAGTGGCGTTGGAGCCGGCGCCAGCTATTACCGGCAGCCGACCCCGCGCCACCCCTGCGGCAATGCGAATCAGTTCCGCATGCTCCGCTGAACTTAACGTCCACGCTTCGCCGGTCGTCCCGCCGATCACGAGCGCTGTAGCGCCATGCATGATCTGCAAGTCGCAAAGCCACTCGAAAGCTTCGTAATCGACTTGATCGTCGTCGGAAAACGGTGTGGGCAATTCAGGCGCGTAGCCCGTCAATTTCACGATATGGCGGCCGAGGGCAAACATATCCGGCCTCAAGCGACCTGCCGTTGACGAAAAGACCATGCCTTATCTGAGGATTTCTGGTCTAATCTGGCCGTGGGCGCAAAGCCGGTATTGAGTTCTAAAACGTCGCTGATCCAGACAACCGCGTGCGGATGAACGGCATTCTCGCTTTTTACAAACTTGAGCGCCTCACCGCGATTGACAAACAATCCACCCCGCGTACCGTTCGGCTCCTGGGCGACCCAGCATCCCCTGCTATCCCGTCCAATCATGAAAACTGGCAGCTGGAGACACGAGGGAGGTTCAGAGGCTTTGTCGGATTGTTTCATGGAAGTTCTCTCATTACCGCGGTTTGTTGAATTGCACGAACAGTGATCGACGAAACCGCTATTGATCTCCGAACCGCTTTTCCTCGATCGCATCGGCAAGATGATTGGGCTTTCCACCGAAAGCGCGGGCTACATCGGAAACGAGCTTTCGCCATTCCTCGATTGCCATGGCAAAGAAGCTTCGCAGGATTTGCGCAACGCCGGAGGAACTGGCATCTGCCGCGTCGCGTTCTGGCCGCGCTTTGTTCATGTTCTATTTGAAAAGTTAGAGCGGCGGCCGCGCGCCGTGTGCGGCCGGCCTCCCCCGGAAACTGCAATCGGCGAGGCGTGAGATATCAGCCGATGGCACCGCTTGATGTCGTCTCTGGATCGACGGAGCACCGGCGTAGGAATGGCTCGCTGACTGCGCTGAGCCATAAAGCGATCGACCGCCTGTGCAATTCTTTGCCAAAACGGCCGCGGCTCGGTCTCGATCGTCGCATTACAGACTGCGTTGTTAGGAATGACACCCATGGGAGCCATCCTGTCTTCATTGCGTTGCGCCCAATGTGCGCGCAAGGCCATATGAATTCCAGACAGGAGCGGCCGCATTCTCATAAAGGCGGCATAAGTGCGGTGACCTTTATAGGATTCCTATACGATTACGCTCGCCGCCCTCTCGAATTCCTACACGAATGGTGACAGTTACCAGCGGACAGGCGGCACTTTTGTCGGCGTTGACATAGGTCAAGGACCGGTACCGCCTATAGGTATCTGCTAAAATCGTTGTTTGCCTGGAGCATTCCCATGTTGGACGTCGTCATGCTGGCGATCGCTTTTGCGTTCTTCGCCGTATCGATCGCTTACGTCTACGCCTGCGATCAGCTGTAGGAGCCGCATATGATCTTCGACTATTCGCTCGCCGGTCTCGTCACTGCGGGACTGCTATTCTATCTGGTCTATGCGCTGCTCAAGCCCGAGCTGTTCTGAAGGATAAACGACCATGACCGCCATCGGTTGGGGGCAGATTTTGCTCTATTGCGTCATCATCGTTGCGATTACGCCGGCGCTCGGCGCCTATATGACGCGCGTGTTCAACGGCGAACGGACGTGGCTCTCGCCAATCCTCCGCCCCGTCGAGATCGCCATCTACAAGATCAGCGGCGTTGACGAGCGCCAGGAACAACATGCGGTGACCTATACGGTTGGTATGCTGCTGTTTCACGTCGGCGGGTTTCTGATACTTTATGTGCTGATGCGTATGCAGCAGTGGCTGCCGTTCAATCCGGCGGGCCAGACGGCTGCCGCTCCCGATCTGTCTTTTAATACGGCGATCAGCTTCATCACTAATACCAACTGGCAGAACTACGGCGGCGAGACGACGATGTCGTATCTCGTGCAGATGCTCGGCCTGACCCACCAAAACTATTTGTCGGCGGCAACCGGCATTGCGCTGGCATTGGCGCTGGTTCGCGGTTTCGCCCGCCATTCGGTTCGTACCGTCGGCAATTTCTGGGTCGATGTCACGCGCTGCACGCTCTACGTCCTTATTCCCCTTTGCGTACCGTATGCGCTGTTCTTGGTCTGGCAGGGCATCCCGCAGACGCTCAGCAATTATATCGACGCCACCACGCTGGAGGGCGCGAAGCAAACCATTGCGATCGGCCCAGTCGCCTCGCAGATCGCGATCAAGATGCTCGGCACTAACGGCGGCGGCTTCTTCAACGTCAATGCTGCGCATCCGTTCGAGAATCCGACGGCGCTGTCGAATTTCGTGCAGATGATCTCAATCTTTGCGATCGGCGCGGCGCTGACCAACGTGTTCGGCAGGATGGTCGGCAACCAAAGACAAGGCTGGGCCGTTCTCGCCGCGATGGGAGTGCTGTTCATCGCCGCGGTCGTCGTCTGTTATGCGGCCGAAGCACACGGCAATGAAGCCCTCAACGCGCTCGGGCTCACAGGCGGCAACATGGAGGGCAAGGAAGTCCGCTTCGGCATAATCGCTTCCTCGCTATTCGCCGTGATCACTACGGCGGCTTCGTGCGGTGCGGTCAATGCCATGCACGATTCCTTCACCGCCATCGGCGGCATGATCCCGCTGATCAACATGCAGCTCGGCGAAGTCATCGTCGGCGGCGTCGGCGCCGGGCTCTATGGCATGCTGCTGTTCGTCATCGTCGCGATCTTCGTTGCCGGCCTGATGGTCGGTCGCACGCCCGAATATGTCGGCAAGAAGATCGAAGCGAAGGAAGTCAAGATGGCGATGCTCGCGCTGCTCGTCCTGCCGCTGATGTATCTGGGCTGGACTGCCGTCGCGATGATGGTGCCGTCCGCGGTCGCCTCGATGAATAATCCGGGACCGCACGGTTTTACCGAAGTGCTGTACGCCTACGTCTCGCAGGACGCCAACAACGGCTCCGCTTTCGCCGGGCTCAATGGCAACACGATGTTCTACAATCTCAGCGGCGCCGTCGCCATGTTCGTCGGCCGCTTCCTGATGATCATTCCGGCCATGGCGATCGCCGGATCGCTCGCCGCCAAAAAGTCGATCCCGCCGTCCTCAGGCACCTTCCCCACGACCGGCGGACTGTTCGTCGGCCTTGTCGTCGGCGTCATCGTGATTGTCGGCGGGCTGACATTCTTCCCGGCGCTTGCGCTCGGGCCCATCGTTGAGCAGCTGGCACAGAACGCCGGCACATTGTTCGCTTCCAACTAGGCTCTCGGAGTCATTTCGATGGAAACCTCACAATTGCGCAAGCGCATGCCGGTATCGGCGCTGCTCGATCCGAAGATCGTCATGCCGGCCATCGGCTCAGCGTTCGTCAAGCTCGATCCGCGCACGCTGATCAAAAATCCGGTCATGTTCGTGCTGGAGGTCGTGACCATCCTCACGACTGTGATCCTCGTTCGCGACCTGATCACCGGCGGCGGAAAGATCGGATTCGAGTTCCAGATCATTCTCTGGCTGTGGTTCACGGTGCTGTTCGCCAATTTCGCCGAAGCCGTCGCCGAGGGGCGCGGCAAGGCGCAAGCCGACACCTTGCGGCGGCAGCGTACCGAGACGCAGGCCAAGCTGATTGCCGGCGGCAGCGACCAGCAAAGCTACCGTCTCGTTCCGAGCACCAACCTCAAGGTCGGCGATCTCGTTCTCGTAGAGCCCGGCGACATGATCCCCTCCGATGGTGAAGTCGTCGAAGGCATGGCTTCGGTCAACGAAGCGGCGATTACCGGCGAGTCCGCGCCGGTCATCCGCGAATCCGGCGGCGACCGCTCTGCCGTCACAGGTGGCACGCAGGTGCTGTCCGACTGGATCCGCGTGCGCATCACCGCGGCGCCCGGGTCGACCTTTCTCGATCGCATGATCCGGCTGGTCGAAGGCGCCGAGCGGCAAAAAACGCCGAACGAAATCGCGCTTAATATTCTGCTGATCGGTCTTACCATCATTTTCGTATTTGCGACGGCAACGATTCCGAGCTTCGTCCACTATGCTGGAAGCTCGATCTCGGTCGTGGTGCTGGTTGCGCTGTTCGTCACGCTGATTCCGACTACGATCGGCGCACTGCTGTCCGCGATCGGCATCGCCGGCATGGATCGCCTGGTGCGTTTTAACGTCCTCGCCATGTCTGGCCGAGCCGTCGAGGCGGCTGGCGATGTCGATACGCTCCTCCTCGACAAGACCGGCACGATCACGCTCGGCAACCGCCAAGCCACCGAGTTCAAGCCAGTGCGCGGGGTCACCGAGCAGGAACTGGCCGATGCCGCGCAGCTTGCTTCGCTCGCCGACGAGACTCCCGAGGGCCGCTCGATCGTGGTGCTGGCCAAGGAGAAATACGGCATTCGCGGCCGCGAGCTTGCGGAGATGAAAGCGAATTTCATTCCGTTCTCGGCACAGACCCGCATGAGTGGCGTCGAGATCGGCAGTTCGTGGGTCCGCAAAGGCGCGGTGGATGCGATCCTCAATTTTCTCAATGGTACACCGGCGGCGGTAGCCAGCTCCGGCAGCGCGGTCCAAGCGCTACGCCCCAACATCAGTGCCGACACGGTGCGTGAGCTTAATGCCATCGCCGATACCATTGCCAAGTCCGGCGGCACACCGCTCGCCGTTGCCAAGGACGGCAAGGTGCTTGGCGTCATCCAGCTGAAGGATATCGTCAAGGGCGGCATCCGCGAACGCTTCGCCGAACTGCGCCGCATGGGCATCCGGACCATCATGATCACGGGTGACAACCCGATGACCGCAGCCGCTATCGCGGCGGAAGCCGGTGTTGACGATTTCCTGGCGCAAGCCACGCCCGAGGAAAAGCTGCGCCTCATTCGCGACGAGCAATCCAAGGGCAAGCTCGTCGCCATGTGCGGCGACGGCACCAACGACGCACCGGCGCTCGCGCAAGCCGACGTCGGCGTCGCGATGAACACCGGCACGCAGGCGGCACGCGAGGCCGGCAACATGGTCGATCTCGACTCCAATCCGACCAAGCTGATTGAGATCGTGGAAATCGGCAAGCAGCTCTTAATGACACGGGGCGCGTTGACGACATTCTCGATCGCCAACGACGTGGCGAAATATTTCGCCATCATCCCGGCGATGTTCGTCGCCTTCTATCCGCAGCTCCAGGCGCTCAACATCATGCGCCTTTCGACGCCAACGAGTGCGATTCTTTCGGCGATCATCTTCAACGCGCTCATCATCATTGCGCTTATCCCGCTGTCGCTCAAAGGCGTGCGCTACCGGCCGATCGGCGCCGGTCCATTGCTACTGCGCAATCTGTGGATCTACGGCGGCGGCGGCGTGATCATTCCATTCATCGGCATCAAGGTGATCGACGTCATCGTCACCGCCTTGCATCTGGCTTGAGGAGAACACATCATGTTGCGAGAAATCCGTCCGGCGATCATCGTTCTGGTTACACTCACGCTCATCACCGGGCTCGTCTATCCGCTGGCGATCACCGGTATCGCTCAAGTGATTTTCCCCCATCAGGCGAACGGCAGCCTGATCGAGCGCGATGGCAAGGTGATCGGTTCGGAATTGATCGGCCAGAATTTCACCAGTGATAAATATTTCCACGGCCGCCCTTCGGCGACGACTGCGCCTGACCCCAAGGATGCAAGCAAGACGATCGCCGCGCCCTACAATGCTGCTAACTCGGGCGCGTCGAATCTTGGACCGTCCAACAAGGCGCTTGTCGATCGCGTCAAAGGCGATATCGCGACGCTGCAGAAGGAGAATCCGGGCAAAGCGGTTCCGATCGACCTGGTCACGACCTCGGGCAGCGGGCTTGATCCCGATATTTCGCCAGAGGCGGCGTTGTTTCAGGTTCCCCGCGTCGCCAAGGCGCGCAATTTGCCCGAGGACCGGCTTCGCCAGCTTGTTGAGGACAAGACCGAAGGACGCTGGTTTGGCATCCTCGGCGAGCCGCGCGTTAATGTCCTGCAGCTTAATCTCGCGGTCGACCGTTTGGCCGCCAAATAGCCTCTGGTAGCACGGGAGTCCGGGTAGGCTGGCAGACACTCGCTTGGCTTGATATCTTATCACGAAATGGCCGATCAGCGGCGCGATTCCCAACACCGCCCCTCCCCCGAAGCCCTGCTCGAAGCGGCGCGCCGCGAGGAGCGGCGGGTCGGCAAGCTGCGAATCTTTGTCGGCGCCGCGCCCGGCGTCGGCAAGACCTATGAGATGCTGCTCCAGGCGCAGGCGCTAAAGAAGGACGGCTACGACATCGTCATCGGCGTGGTCGAAACGCATGGCCGGAGAGAAACCGAAGCGCTGCTGGCCGGCCTTGAGGTCCTGCCCCGGCGGCGCATCCTTTACAAAGGCCAATGGCTCGAGGAGATGGACCTCGACGCCATCATCGCCCGCCGCCCGCAAATCGTTCTGGTCGACGAGCTCGCCCATACCAACGTCGAGGGCAGCCGCCATCCCAAGCGCTACCTCGACGTCGAAGAGCTGATGAGCAATGGCATCGACGTCTATACCACCGTCAATATCCAGCACATCGAAAGCTTAAACGACGTAGTGGCCCAGATCACGCACGTGCGCGTGCGCGAAACCGTGCCCGATGCCGTATTCGATCGCGCGGATGCCGTCGAACTGGTTGATCTGACTCCCGACGATCTGATTGCGCGGCTCAAGGAGGGCAAGGTTTACGTCCCGCGGCAGGCCGAGCGCGCCCTTGAGCATTTCTTCTCGCCCGCCAATCTCACCGCGTTGCGTGAGCTTGCCTTGCGACGCACTGCGGAACGGGTCGACGAGCAACTGCTCAACGAAATGCAGGCGCATGCCATTCAAGGACCGTGGCCCGCCGGCGAACGTATCCTGGTTTGCATCAGCGAGGATCCGCGCTGCGCCAGCCTCGTCCGCTACGCCAAGCGGCTCGCCGACCGGCTGCATGGGCCGTGGACTGCGCTCTATGTGCAGGGCCGCCGCAGTCTGCAGTTCACCGAGGAGGAGCGCGACCGTGTCGCCGATACGCTGCGGCTTGCCGAAGCGCTCGGCGGCGAGGCCATCACGCTTCCTGCCAGCGACCACCACATCGCCGAAGATGTTATCGCCTATTCGCAGGCCAACAACGTCACGCAGATCGTCATCGGCAAATCGGCGCGCACGCGGTGGTTTGAAATCCTGCACGGCTCCGTGGTGCATGACCTCGTGCGCCGCTCCGGCAATATCAGCGTGCACGTCATCGCGGGCGACGCCACCCCGAGCCAGGCCATTCCTAAAAAATCCGTCCGCACTGCCGAACACGCCGAGATATTCGATCTGCGACCCTATCTCGCCGCGTTGCTGGCGGTCGTCGTGGCGCTGGGGCTCGGAGGTCTGATCTGGCGCTGGGTCGGACGCGTCAATATCGATCTTGTTTTTCTCACCGCGGTTGTTGCGGTCGCTGTCCGCTTCGGTTTGTGGCCTTCGCTGTTTGCCAGCATCGCGTCCGCGATCTGCTACAATGCGTTTTTCGTCGCACCCTATTTTCGGTTTACGCTTGCCGACCCGACAAATTTCACCGCATTCGGCTTCTTTACAGTCGTCGCAGTGCTGGTCTCGAACGTCGCCGCACGCGGCCGCACGCAGGCGATGGCGGCGATGGATCGGGCGCGCACGACCGAGTCGCTCTATGCCTTCAGCCGCAAGCTCGCCGGCACGGCGACGCTCGACGACGTGCTGTGGGCGACCGCCTATCAGACGGCGCTGATGCTCAAAGTGCGCGTGGTCCTGCTGCTGCCCGAACAGGGCACCATCGCGGTGAAGGCCGGGTATCCGCCGGAAGATATTCTTGACAGTGCCGACCTTGCCGCGGCGCGATGGGCCTGGGAGAACGACCGCACCGCCGGCCGGGGTTCCGACACGCTCCCCGGCGCCAAACGTCTGTTTTTGCCGATGCATACGGGGCGCGGGGCCGTCGGCGTCATGGGCATCGACAGCGACAAGCCGGGACCATTGTTCAGCCCCGATCAGCGCCGCCTGCTCGACGCACTGCGCGATCAGGGCGCGCTCGCCATCGAGCGCGTCAGGTTGGTCGAGGAAATGGATCGCGTCGAGCGCGTTGCCGAAACCGAGCGCCTGCGGTCCGCTCTCCTCACTTCGATCTCCCATGATCTCAAAACGCCCCTTGCCGCGGTGCTGGGAGCAGCAGGAGCGCTGCGCGACCTCGACCAGAAACTCAATGACGCCGAGAAGACCGATCTCCTGGGCACAATCATCGACGAATCTGAGCGGCTCAACCGATTCATCGCCAACCTGCTCGACATGACGAAACTGGAATCTGGCGCCATCACGCCCAATATCGCGCTGCACGACCTCGGCGAAATCGTCGGCAGCGCCTTACGCCGGGCGAGCCGCATCCTTTCACATCACAAAGTCGAACTGGAACTCGCGCCCGATTTGCCCATGCTCGAACTCGACGCCGTACTGTTTGAGCAGGTGCTGTTCAATCTGCTCGACAACGCCGCGAAATACGCTCCCGCCAACACGACAATCCGCATTCAGGGATGGCGGGGCGCAGGCACGGTGTCCCTCCGGGTCATCGACGAAGGCAGCGGCATTCCGTCCGGCGACCTTGAGCACATCTTCGACAAATTCTACCGCGCCCAGAAAACCGACCAGGTGCGCGCAGGCACCGGCCTGGGGCTCGCCATCTCGCGCGGATTCGTCGAGGCCATGCACGGTACCATCGTTGCCACCAATCGCCTGGACCGATCGGGCGCGATGTTTACCATCAGCCTGCCTATCCCCCGCCAGCGGCAACCGCTGGACGCCGCCGCATGAGCGCGGCCCCGCTTCGTGTGTTGGTGGTCGATGACGAGCCACCGATCCGCAAGCTGCTCCGCATGGGACTTTCCGCCAACGGCTATCAGGTTCTCGAAGCACCCAACGGCAAGACCGCGATAGAGATGCTTCGTGAAAAGCCGGATGTGATCATTCTCGATCTCGGTTTGCCCGATTTTCAGGGCCACGATTTACTGCGCGCCATCCGCGCCAACAGCGAAAGCGTTCCAATTGTCGTGCTGTCGAGTCGCGGCGACGAGGCCGGCAAGGTTCAGGCGTTGGATTTCGGCGCCGACGACTACGTGACCAAGCCTTTCGGTATGGACGAACTGCTGGCGCGCATGCGCGCCGCGCTGCGCCATCAGCTGCAGACGCATGGCGAGCGACCGATCTTCCGGGTCGGTGAGCTTTCTGTCGATCTCGTCCGCCGCATCGTCAAGGTCGGCGACAAGGAGATCAAGCTGTCACCTAAGGAATACGACCTGCTGCGCGTTCTGGTGCAGCACGCCGGCAAGGTGCTGACCCACAGATACCTGCTGAGCGAGCTGTGGGACGATTTGACCGATGCTCAATATCTCCGCGTTTATGTGCGGCAGCTGCGACAAAAAATCGAAGCCGACCCCGAGCGGCCGCAATACGTGCTGACTGAAACCGGTATAGGCTACCGGTTGCGCGCTCCCGATTGAGCGTTTGTGACCACATCGTTTGAAGTTCCAATTCGTTACAGGCCGTTGGGCCCGGAATGGTCATGAATATTTCCGTTTTTCTTGCTCCAAGCGATGTGATGATCGATCGACGTCGCTGCTGCTCTAAGCGAAAGGTGCTACGGACGATCGAGCGCAGGCGCGCGGCGGTTGAGTAATTTACGGGAAGGCGCCCCAGTGTATTTGATGCAATAAAGGAGCGAAAATGGCGGACGATCTTATTCTCTACACCAATCCGCAGTCACGCGGCCGCATCGCGCGCTGGATGCTTGAGGAAATCGGCCAGCCTTACCGGGTCGAGGTACTCGACTATGCCACAACCATGAAAGCGCCCGCCTATCTGGCCATTAACCCGATGGGCAAAGTTCCGGCGCTACGCCACGGCGCCGCCGTGGTCACGGAAACGCCCGCGATCTGTGCTTACTTGGCGGATGCCTTTCCGCAAGCCGGGCTCGCGCCGCCTCCGGGCGATCGGTTGCGCGCACCGTATTACCGCTGGCTGTTTTTTGCCGCAGGCCCCGCAGAGGCGGCCGTCAGCAATAAGGCCATGGGCTTTGTGGTGTCGCCTGAGCGCGAGCGGATGATGGGCTATGGGCGCATCGAGCTCGTACTGGATACGCTCGAGTCGGCCGTGCGACAGTCTGACTATCTTGCCGGCAGCACCTTCACCGCGGCCGATCTCTACGTCGGCTCCCACTTGGGTTTTGGCATGATGTTTGGGATGATCGAGAAACGCCCGGCGTTCGAACGCTATTGGCAAAAACTCAGCGCCCGCCCTGCTTGCTTGCGCGCCAAGGAACTCGATGATTCGCTGGCGGCAAGTCAGCCATCGGCGCGTCAGTAATCCACGGCAAAATCAGTGCGTTCCTTGTAAGCCGAGGCCGCTGTCGCTAAGCTTCGAGCCGGTGGATTGGGGCTTGCGGCGTGGTGAGTAGAGTTGCTCCAAAGTTGCGGAAAGCGTTGCTGGGAGCGTGGAGTCTAGGCACGATCGCGGCAGGAGCCGGATTGTGCCTCGCGCTGGGGATTGCCGCGCCGGGGATGGCCGCCGCGGAGACGATGGAAACAGCGCTCGCCAAAGCCTACCAGAACAATCCGCAACTCAACGCGCAGCGCGCCATTGTGCGGCAGGCCGACGAAGGCGTGCCGCAGGCGCTGTCCGGCTATCGTCCGACGATTTCCGCCAACGTCTCGATCGGGCGAGAGTATACCGATACCAAGCAACAGATACCGCCGTTGCCGCCTAATCTGCCGAATGGCGTATCATTCGAGGCTAAAGGCTTGTCGACACCTCGCTCGGTTGGATTGAGCGGCACGCAGACGCTGTTCAACGGCGAGCGCACCGCCAACAGCGTCCGGAAGGCTGAAAGTCAGGTTTCGGCTTCGCGCGAGACTTTGCGCATGATGGAGCAATCCGTGCTGCTGGCGGCGGCGACCGTCTACATGGATATGTCGCGCGACACCGCCAATCTGCAAGTGCAGCAGAACAACGTACGCGTTCTCGATCGGACGCTGCAGGACACGCGCAATCGTTTCAATGCCGGCCAAGTAACTGCGACCGACGTCGCTCAGGCGGAAGCGCAACTTGCCGCCGGACAGGCGACCTTGCATGCCGCGGAATCGACGCTGATGACGACACGGGCCAATTATCGTCGCATCATTGGCGTAGAGCCGGCGGGCCTGAGCCCAGCCAGCCCCGTTGATCGACTCGCGCCCTCGACCTTGAACGCGGCGGTGGCGCTGGGGATCGAGGAGAATCCATTGGTGACAGCGGCGCTGTATGGCGTCGACGTGGCCCAGCTTCAAGTGAAAATCGCCGAAGGCGCGCTGTGGCCGACGCTGACTGGACAATACAGCATCCAAAATCAGTACGAGCCGCAATTGCTGACCCCGCACCTGTTCACCAACACGGTCGCGCTGAACCTTTCCATCCCGATCTATCAAGGCGGAGCGGAATACTCCGCGATCCGCCTCGACAAGGAGGCGCTCGATCAGCAGAGAATAACTGTCGATCAGGTCCGCGACCAAGCGCGCGCCGACGTCGTACAGGCTTGGGGGCAGTTACAAGCCGCCAAGGCGCAGGTCGAGGCCGCAACGCGCGAAAACGAGGCGGCGGCGCGCGCACTGACCGGCGTGCGAAACGAAGCCATGGCTGGACAGCGCACGACACAAGATGTGCTCAATGCCGAGCAGGTTCTGGTCAACGCCCGGCAGAGCCTGATTGTGGCGCAGCACGACCGCGTCGTCGCTTCGTATAGTCTACTATCAGCTGTCGGCCGGCTGTCGGTGAGTGAACTCCACCTGCCGGTTTCGATTTACGATCCGCAAGTCCATTATCACCAGGTACGCGACAGCTGGTTCGGCCTGCGCACGCCGAGCGGCAGATAGGTCACGGGCGGTCTTGTCCGACCCCAAGCACGACAGATCACCCTCGGTCGGATATTCTTCTATGAGCTGGTTGCGATACATTTCGCCAAGACGGGATAGCCGACCACTGTGACCTCCACCATCTACCCAATTCCTCCGCGCGTCCGGCTTCGCATTGGCATCACCGGCCATCGCGAGGCGCCTAAATTGCCCGACGAATCGGTGGCATCGATACGCGCGGCGATCGATCATGTGCTGGCCGTAACCGTCGAGGAGGGGCGCAAGGCTCAGATCACCTATGACGCCGCCACCCCGGTGCAGCATGGAGCCACCGCCGAGTTCGTCGTTATTTCCTCCCTCGCGGAAGGGGCTGACCGGCTTGTCGCAGAGGCAGGCCTTGCGGCGGGATTCACACTCGAAGCCGTACTACCTTTCCACCGCGACGAGTATGCCCGCGATTTCAAGACCGAGGACTCCCAAACGGCCTACGGGAGCCTGATGCAACGCGCCGCGTCCGTCTTCGAATTGGACGGCAATCCAACCGACCGCCCCCGGGCCTACGAGACCGCAGGCCTCATCATGCTGGCCAACATCGATCTTCTCATTACGATTTGGGACGGCAACGCCGCCGCGGGCGTCGGCGGCACGGCACAGATTATCAGCCGTGCCGTGTCTAACGGCATCCCTATTATCTGGATCGAGCCCGCCAATCCCGCTGCCATTCGCTTGTCGTGGTCGCCCACCGGCGACGTCCCGTCTGCGGACGTCTATGCGCGGCCTCAAGAGACGTTCAGTCCGGTCGACAACGCCGAGGTGGCGCTCGCCGTTGGCGAATTACTCGCTCTGCCGACGCGGCCCGAAGCGCGGGAGTCCTTGATCCAGTACCTGCACACCAAAGAGCGGCGCTGGAATTTCTGTCCTTGGTTCTCTCTGCTGGCGTGGCTGTTCGCCGGCCGCCGCTTGTCGCGCGGCGACTTTTATCTGCCGCCGGTCGTTGCAGACACCCGGCGGGCGTGGCGCACATATCTCGACACCGTGCCCGAGGACCGGTCGCTGCGTCCTGTGATCGAAAACACCTTGCTTCCAGCCTGCGGCGTCGCTGACCATCTCGCCAACTATTATTCATTGGTTTATCGCAGCACTTATGTCTTCAATTTCTTTTTCGCCGCGTTGGCCGTTGCAACGGCACTGAATGGAGTTTTCATTCATGAGCCGAAAGTAAAAAGCTACTGTGTCACCATAGAACTCGCATTCATCCTCGTCATTTTGTTCACTTGGCTATACGGTCATCGACACCAATGGCACCGGCGCTGGCTTGAATGCCGGCACCTTGCCGAAGGCATTCGGCAGTTGCGGCTCTTCGCTCCTCTCGGCAGCACCGGCGCGGTGGAACGCCCGCGACGCGGGGCCGGCATCGAAGAGGATTGGATCAACTGGTATGCCTGGACCCTGCGGCGCCGGCTGCCGCTGCCCGACTGTGCGGTCGACCCGCACTATCTGGAAAAGATACGCGACGCGGTCTTGCACGCCGAAATCGAGGATCAAATCGGGTACCATCAGCGCAACGCCGCGCGCATGCACAAACTCGACCATCGCCTTCATCTCAGCGGACTATTGCTGTTTGGCGCAACGGCCGGTCTGTGCGTGGTTTTTGTCGTTCTGGTCTGGCTCGGCACCGTGGATCGGATCGAGGCTCCGCATCGGATATTGATACTCAACGCATTGACGTTTCTCACTGCGCTCCTGCCGACCCTCGGCGCCGCACTCGCCGCCATCCACGCTCAAGGCGAATTCAGGACCCTCGCCGAGCAATCGGCTCGGACTGCCAAGCGACTCACGGCCATCGGCACAACCTTCGCTGCGGAAGAGCCAAACTTTGCCCGAATGGTGGATCGTATCGAAAAAACGTCGAATATACTGATGGCAGAGCTGCGCGAGTGGCACACTATATTTCGAACACGGCCGCTCGCCCTTCCGGCGTAACCAAGCCGGACTGAAGGCCTCCGTCACTCTATCTCGGTCGCTGTGGCAATATCGCCACGGTGCAGCGGAGGATAGGTCCGGGCCCAATCGAATAGTCATATACGTGTTGACGCTCAAATTCTGCCGTGCAGAATTGCAAAAGGGATTGCCTGTAGGTGGCGTTGGGGGTTGCCCCTGTGGGTCGGCGTCGGGGGGTTTTATGTGGTGGCGTGCGTTGCTCGTCGGCGGGCTTTTCGCCGGCCTGCTCGGTGCGTGCGCGGTCGTCGATCCTGTCGATTCGCGCTTCGACACGGTAACGCGGAGCCTGGCGCGGGCGCGCGACGAGGCGATTTTTCTCAATCTGATCCGCGCCAGCCAAAATTATCCACTCCAGTTTGCGACGATCGCCAACGTGACGCCGACGATGACGAATACGACATCGTTGGGTCTGCCATCTTTCCTTGAAGGCCCCGGCTTTGCGGGTGTTCTCAAAGGCGCGACGGCGAGCACGACGACCTTTCCGAGTTCGTCGCCATTCCGCGACGTGCTCTTTGGCAATACGACCGCCTCGAACGCAACCGCCATCGGCACAAACTTCAACGTGTCGTCGCAGGAAACCGGAAGTTTCTACACGGGCTTCCTCAAGCCGATCGATTTGACGATTTTGGATTACTTCATCCGTCAGGGCTATCCACGCGAGCTGTTGTTCTGGCTCTTTACGGAGTCATTTGAATACAAGCTGCCCGGCCAAAGGCCGCTGGGCTACCACTACACTCCCCCGAACGATCTCGGCTGCGATCCGGCCGACAAAAAGCGTCGGTGTTTCGTCGATTGGGTCCACAATGCCACTTTCAGCGGACTCACGGTTGAGGAGAAAACCCAGGAGCGAGCAGGCTCCTCCGGCGGAGGTGGCGGCAACTTCAAACCTACGACCTACACCTATGCGCGCTTTTGCTTTAACTACGTGCTGGCAAAGGAAGCGTTGGCGCTCGCGCCCCAACTCGCGCGGCAATTCAAAAACGACGTCGACGTCACGAATGAAGAGGTTTTTGGCGGACCGCTCGCGTGCGGCTCCCCGACCTGGCACCCGGAGACAACCGCAACAGATCCTCAACAGGACATTCTGCCTCTCACGTTTAGGAATAACACGATCCAGTTCAGGATCATTCCGCGCTCGGCCTACGGCGTGTTTAGCTTCCTGGGCAGGCTGATGAAACTGCAGCGGGAGGGTTACGAACCAGCTCCGTACCCCCCAGTTGATCCACGTCACTATCCCGCAACACGCAAAGACGCAGGAAATATACCGCCGCTTCTTGCAACTCTTGACAATCATAGGCTCATCGACGTTGTCCAAGATTATGACGGTAAGTGTTTCGTCCACACATGGTTCGAGGACGGGCAGTATTGCGTGCCCAACAACGCCAACACCACGAAGCAGATCTTCGGGCTGCTCTCGCAACTGATCGCAATTCAGACCGCGGCCGCCGATCTTTCCATTACGCCAATCGTCCGAGTCATCCAGTAGTCAAATCCGTTGAACGACGACGGACGCACGTCGGCACCTCACCCTGGGATGATGGGCAGCAGAAGGTGCGAGGGCCGGCTGCGGTCGTGATAGATTTTGTGCACCACCGTCTTGCTCGAACAGATGTGGTACGGCACATATTCGGCGTTGGTGGCGCCGGCGACACCCGTGGGCAGATCGAGGCTGGTGATTTCCAGACTGATTCGGTGTCCTGCGCGGAATAGGTTGGCGGTCGCCATGATCTCGATCTGATATTGCTCGACTGCGCCCGGTGTGACCGGCTTTTGCGCCTCGCGCGTCAGCGGATGCCAGGGCCAGTATGGCTTTGACCGCGCCGGATCGATTGCCCGGTGCGAGGCTTTGAGCCAACCGCGTGTGACTTCCCGTTCCGGCAGATTTTTTGGCACCTCACGCTCACCCTCGCGCACGCTCTGAACCGAGACGTCAGGCCCGACGTCCTTGAGGATCACGATCCAGTTGGTGTCATCCTGGTCTATTGACGCGTAAAGCGTCAGCGCGATAGGCCCGGCCACCAGAACATCGTGCGGCAGCGGGTCGGTCAGGTACCGCAGACGCTGGACAACGTTCGTCTGTGACGGCGGCATCTGCACGAAAGCGTCAGGCGGCTGGGTTTCAGTCACGCTCGACTGTGCCGCGCCCTCGGAGCTGAGCCGTTCCCAGCTTTTCAGATAGAGCTTGGTCCACTGCGTTTGCGGCAACGGCCAGTCGCTCGCCGTGCGCCATTCATTGGCGCCCATCACCCAGAAGCGGACCGGCGGCTCGTCCATGATGCCGGTCTCGATACCCTTCAACCATTGGTCGTTCCAGCGCAGCACTTCGCCATGAAACGTATGATACGGCCGCTCCAAGTGCGCAGGGCCGGCCAGCAGCAGCTTCTTGGGTGAAGTAATATTGCGGTACCAATGCTGGCAACCGTTCAGGTGGGTCTTGTAGCTATAGCCGTACCAGCCCGAGCCCGTATAGGTCGGCACCTTGACGGCGGCGAACTCCGCTTCGCTCTTTTTTACCGCCGCTTCGCTGTCGTAGGGATCCACCAGCACGTTGAAATAGGGCGGCATGTGCTGGCCCTTTTGCGCAATGACATTGTAGACGTGCGGGTACATCTTGTAGTCGGCATTGTTCATCGCCTCGTACCAGAATTTCTCGCGCTCCGGCGGCAATGACGCCGGGGCGCCCTTGTGCTGATGAATGGCAGAGAAATGTCCGACCAGATAACGGAACAAATGAATGACGCCGCCGGGATACTCATCGCGAAAGCCGCCTAACTCGCCATAGGCGCCGCGTGAATCGAACGGAAAGATCGCCCTCAGGTGCGGGGGTTGCTTTTTCGCGGCCGCGAGTTGCTCGGCGCCGAAGCCGGAAATTCCGACCATGCCGACATTACCGTCGCACCACGGCTGCGCCGCGATCCACTCGATCAGATCGTAGCAATCCCATTCGCGCGATCCGCCGCCTTCGGATTTGCCGACGCCACGCGGCGAACCGATCACATGCACGTAGCCGCGCGAGACGAAGAACTTCGTATCGCCGGCCTCCATCGGACCGGTCCACAGCGTCGACCAGGCCGGCTGCGGCGGCAGTGCCTCCGCCATGTCCGGCCCCTGGATATCCTTGTTGTAGATTGCGAACGCCAAGAGCGCCGGAAACTTGCCGGGTGCATCGGGCCGATAGACGTCCGCGCAAATCTTCACGCCATCGCGCATCGGCACCATGACGTCGAGGTCGCGCACCATCGTCGTGAACGTTGGCTCGCGGTCGTATCCAGATCCAGGATCATCGGCCGACTGCAGTGATAGTGTCGAACGCTCGACGCTCACGACGTTGCTCCCCTACCCGCGCAGGCGCATGCCTCGCAATCTTTGCTCTTGGCAAGCGCGCAGCATATCGTCTAGTGCGGTAAAGTCGCGCGATCAAGCCGCACGGGAGATAGTAAAATGGAGCTCAAGTCCACACGCCGGGTCGTCACCGGCCACGACGCACAAGGCAAGGCAATCGTTCTATTTGACAGCGCTGTCCCAGCGAAGGCACGCCCGGGGGGTGGCGGTTCGACGAATTTGTGGGTGACGACGGAGTTTCCGGTCGACGTATCGGTTACGACAGACCGCGCACAGACGCCGGTTGCGGTGCCTCCCCCCGCCAACGGCGCAATCTTCCGCATCGTCGAGTTCGCGCCCACAACGGCGCACGCCGGACCTGTCGACCACAACAAGATACTGCAGGGCATGGGGATCGATCCGGCCACGCAAGGCTATCAGCGTCACGCCAACACCCACAGAACGCGCAGTATCGACTACGCGCTGGTGCTGGAGGGTGAAATCGACATGCTGCTCGACGACAGTGAAATCCGCGTCAAAGCCGGCGAGGTCGTGGTGCAGCAAGGCACCAACCACGCCTGGGTCAACAACAGCGGCAAACCCTGCCGTATCGCCTTCATTCTGATCGATAGCCAAACACCGCCAGCGTGGAAACAGGGCTGGAAACCGTAGGACCGGCGGCCGTCAAATCACGTTAGATGCGGCGCCGGAATTCCGCTAAGATGACGATTGCAGGTTCCCCTTCCACGCTTTCGTCATCGGAGCCAACATGAGCGCGCTCACCCTCGATCTCGGCCGTTTCGTCGCCGGCTTGGAATTGCGCCAAATTCCCGCCGAAGGCGTTGCCACCGCACGCACCGGCATCGCCGACTGCTTCGGCGTGCTGATCGCCGGCGCGCGCGATCCGGAGGTAGCGCTCATTGATCGCGAGCTAGGAGTCGTCATCAGCACGAATGGGGCAGCCGCCTCGCTCATTCCGTCGGGCGAGCGGCGCAGCCTCGATAGCGCTGCCTTGATCAATGGCATCGCCGCGCACGTGCTCGACTACGACGACGTCTCGCTCGACGGTCATCCGAGCGCGGTACTCGTGCCGGCGATCCTCGCCCAGGGTGAGGCGAGTGGATCGAGCGGCGCCGAGATGCTGACCGCCTATGTGGCGGGCTTCGAAGTGTGGGCGGAAATTCTCGCGCGCGAGCCGACCCCGCTGCATCGTAAGGGTTGGCACCCGAGTGCCGTGCTTGGCGCTGTCGCGGCCGCTGCGGCATGCGCCAAGTTGCGCCGCCTCGATCCCGATCGTGCCGCTACCGCCATGGCAATCGCCGCCTCGATGTCATGCGGCCTCGTCGCCAATTTCGGCACCATGACCAAGTCGTTCCAGGTCGCGCGCGCGGCGCAATCCGGCGTTATCGCGGCACGGCTGGCGCAGGCGGGTCTGACCGCCTCCCTCGATGCACTCGAACACCCGTCCGGCCTGCTGGCGGCGCTGTCGCCCGAGGGCAAGGCGGAGCGTGGTCGAGCCTTCGATGTCGCGCGCAAGGAATGGCATATCGCCGCCGAGGGGCTCAACATCAAGCGTTACCCAATCTGCTACGCCACCCATCGCTCGATCGACGCCGCGCTTGGGCTGGTCGAGCGCCACGATCTCAAACCCGATGCGGTCGAACGCATCCATGTCTCGACCGGGGCGACGCAACTGCGTATGCTACGCAATAGCCGGCCGCAAACTGGGCTCGAGGCGAAATTCTCCATGCAATTTGCCATGGCTTCGGCGCTGGTCGCGCGCAAAGTCGGGCTTGCCCAATTGACCGATAGTTTCGTGCTGCGACCCGAAGTTCAGGCGATCTTTGATCGCGTGTCACTGAACGGCACCGACGCGTTGATGGCAGGCACTGCGTTTGCGCCTGCAGACTCAGTCGAGATTGTCACCAAAAGCGGCGAGACATTCAGCAGCGGTCCAGTCGAGTACGCCAAGGGCAGTCACCAGTTGCCGTTGTCGCGCGACGAGCTGTTCGACAAATTCGCCGACTGTCTCGGCACAGCGTTCCCCGAGGCTAGAAAATCCCGTGCCTTCGAAACCCTGATGATGTTTGACCGCCTCAATGGCGCAAACGACTTGGCGTTACAGAATTAGAACATAAAGCCGCACGGCGCATTGACGCCGATCTCGGATTGATGCCGGCACAACGGCGTCCTAACCTTCAAAGGTAGCCGCGCCCGCTTTGGCGACGTTCTCGTCGTCGTGATCGATTCCCGAGACGCCGACACCGCCCAGGCATTCATCTTCAAACAAGATCGGAATGCCGCCTTCGACGCCGAGGCAGTTCGGCGTCATCATAAAACCTGGCCGCTCCTTGACGCGCGCTTCAAACGTCGAACTTGGCCGACCACGAAGCGCCGCGGTACGGGCCTTGAGCGTTGCCATATCCACGGTGATTACGCCGTTGTGATCGGGACGCTCGAGGTGCAGCAAGTGGCCGCCGGCATCGACCACTGCAACGGTCGGCTCGCGCTTGATCCTCGCGCCCGCCGCTTTGCACGCGGCCACGATTTTCAGAACGTCGTCGGTGGTCAGGGACGGTCTTCTCCGCATGATCTGAGCTCCAAAACGAACATGGATGACCACGTTGCGGTCGAGGATTGCCGCCGTCAAGAAGCATTGGAGCGATCGTCAAGTGCAGCATCTTGGCGATATGCCTTGCCCAGGCTCGCAATGCATGATCGATTTGACGATCAATACCGCAGGTGGTGAAAGCAGCTGCACCCTCACCATCCACTCCTGTCGAGATCTCTCCCATGAGCGAAACCGGCCCCTCCTCCACCACACCGCTGCTTCCTGTCGAGATCGGCCCTGGGAAGATCAAGTTTGCGCAAGGCATCAAGGCCGGACACTGGGTGTTCGCCACCGGACTGATGGCACAGGACTTTGTCCACGGCATCGCGCCGGACGTCCTCGCAGAGCGAGCGCCCCACGCCGGCTTGCCCAAGCGCGAGAAGGAAGCGCTCCGTATCTTCGAAAATCTCGACGCCGTACTGCGCGCGGCCGGCACAGATCGCACCAACCTGGTGCGGACGGATCAGTATTACACGACCGTCAAGGCGGTGCCCGCCTATCAGCAAGTCCGCCGCGAGTTTCTCAAGGGCCGCATCCCGCCCTCGACCTCGATCGCGCAGCAGGGCTTACTGCTGCCCGGGGCCGACATGAACATCCAGGCGCTCGCCGCGATTCCAACAAAAGGATTTGAGGTCGAACACATCAGGCATGAGCAACTGCAAGGGCGCCCAACCTCCGGATATTCGGCAGCGCTTACCGTCGGCGACTTTATCTTCATTCCCGGGATCACGTCGCTTGCGGTCGGCAACGAACCGCAACGCAACGGTGTTGCCGCGGCGGCGCTGATGGCACAAGGTACGCAGTGGGGCGGCGAGCCGATCAAGCTCGAAACCGAGTTCATCATCACACAGCGGATGGCGGCCTCGCTGGCGCTGGCTGGCGCGAGCCTCGAAGATGTCGTGCATGCGCAGGTCTATTTGACAGATCGCGAAGATTATTCAGCATTCCATGAGGCCTGGACACGGCATTTCGGCGCATCGGGACCGACTGTCTCGATTATCCCATGCATCGAACACGGGCTTGCGCCGTACGACGGCAAAATCGAAATCAATATGATCGCCGCAAGGCCCGATAGCGCCGCGAGCAAACGCCACATCGATGCTGGAGTTGCAACCGCATTCCGTTATCAGCAGTAAGCGGTCAAAGCCGGAGATCTGCTGTTCATCCCGGCCTCGATGGCCGCCGACAAGGGCGGACTTGTTGCTGCCGCGGCAACGGACCCGCGGCTGCCGCATTTCTCGTCATCGCCGGAAGCTCAAGCCGATGTCATCCTCGATAACATGGCGCGGCTATGCAAAGCTGCCGGAACGTCGCTCGCCAATACGGTGCGCGTACTCTTGTTCCTCACCGATATGCGCGAGTTCTATCCGGTGTACAAAGCGTGGGAGCGCCGGCTCGGCGGGGAATCTTTGCCGTTTTCCGCGGTGGAAGTGCCGGGTCCGCTGCCGGTCCCCGGCGCCACAGTGATGATGGAAGCCTGGGTGTACTGTCCGTGAGGCGGGCCGCCGCGCCGATAATTATCATGCCGTGACGATCAAGGCATCCAGCGCGGTCGCGCCCTTCCCCTTGGCGTGTACCATGAGTGGATTGACGTCGATCTCAATTATTTCTGGAACGGCCCGCATCAAGCCGCCGATCGCGAGCACGGTTTGCACGACGGCGTCGACGTCGGCCGGCGGCGCGCCGCGTACACCGTCCAGCAATTTTTTCGAACGCAGCCGTCCCAGCGCGTCGATGACCTGAGCTGCGTCGGCGCTTCCAGGCAGCATCTGCACATCGCCCAGCGCCTCGACCCAGATTCCGCCGAGTCCCAGCAACAATACCGTGCCCCACGCGGGATCGCGCTTGGCGCCCACCATCAGCTCGACGCCGCGAGACGACATCCTCTCAACCAGCGCACCGTCGAGGCTCACGCCCGGCGCGGCACGTCTGACGTTTTGCATTATTGTATCCCACGCATCGCGGAGGGCGGACTCGTCTTTCAGATTCAGCGCTACGCCGCCCGCTTCGGTCTTGTGCGACAGCGCGGCTGCCTGCGCCTTGAGGGCCACAGGATAGCCGATCCGCTTCGCCACAGTAGCCGCCTCCTCGGCCGTGTGTGCGAGGGCGCCGTCTGGCACGCGAATGTTCGCGGCGGCGAGGACCTGCTTGCCGAGCCATTCAGGCTGGGCGCCTTTACCGAGTTGTGGCAGTCCGCCAATAGTCGGCGCCGTTTCGGTCACGCGCGTGCGCGCCAGCAAACGCCCGTATCGCGTATAGAGCGCGATCGCGCGCAGCATGCGGTCCGACGAGCGGGAGAAAACCGCGGAGCTTTCCTTGATGGCGGCTTCAACGTCCGGGCCGAGTTTCCAGGTGTCGCCGAGCGCCACCATCACCTTGGGTTTGGGCGAATGCGCCATGCCCTCGTTGAAACCCTTGATCGGCGCGGGCGTATTGATCGGAAACGAGATGAACAGCATCCCGACGTTGGGATCGTCGATCAGCGTCCAGGTAACGCCGGGAAGCATGGGAGGCGTGAAACCCGCCGTGGTATCGAGTGGATTGCCGTAATTGCCATATGACGGCAGCACGTCGGCGATCTTCTTCAAAGTCGCAGGCTCAAGCTCGGGGATTTCCAGCCCGATCTCCTCCGCGAAGTCGTTCGTCAGCCCCACATAGGCGCCTGACGCGGTCAGGATGGCGGGCCCTTTTATCGGCGGCACGGGAAAACGCTGCAGAATTTCGACGAGGTCCATGACCTCATCCATGGTCGAGACCACAATGGCGCCGGCATCCTCGACCTGCGTTCGCATAGTTTCAAAGTCGCCGATCAGCGCGCCGGTGTGTGACTGCGCCGACTTGCGCGCCTTGGCGCTGCGGCCAGCCTGCATCAGCACGACCGGCTTGCCGGCGCCGCGAGCGCTGCGGATGGCAGCAAGAAAGGCCTGAGGCCGCCTGATCTCCTCGCAGTAGAGTACAATGACGCGGGTGGCGCGATCTTGGACCAGAAATTCGAGGAAGTCGGTGCCCTCAAGGCCGGCCTCATTGCCGGTCGAGATAACATAGGACAGCGGAATACCACGACCGTCGGTGGCGCGTTGAAAATGACCGACCAGTCCACCACTCTGGCCAACGAACGCCACGCCGTTCTCGACGCCGCGTATCGCCGGCCGGGCGAACAGCATGTGCAGCCACAGACCGTCGACATTATTAGTGATGCCGAGGCAATTGGGTCCAACGATAGCGAGCCCGGCGGCACGCGCGGTCGCACCGACAGCATCCTGCGTGGCGTAATCGCCAACCTCGGCGAAGCCCGCTGCGAATACCAGCGCCGAGCCGACCTTGCGCCGCCCGCAGGCCTCCATGGCCTCGCGCACTGCGGCAGCCGGCAGTGTGAACACGGCAAGGTCGATGCCCTCCGGCAACTCGTCCGGACTCTTGAGCACCGTACGGCCTTCGATCGGCTCATCGGTGCGACCGACCAAGTACACATCACCCTGAAAGTTGTTGACCTTCAGGCACTGCAGAATGATCTGGCCGGCACTGCCTGCGCGCGTCGATATCCCGATGATCGCGACAGAGCGCGGCCTTAGGAATCTCGCGACCGCTTTCGGACCGCGCGCATCTTGCGGTCCACTCATGCGGCGTCCTTGTCGGGCTGCCACATCAAGAGGTGTTCGCCATTCGCGAGAGGGTGCCAGTACGGCTTGACCTTCATGCCGACCTTCAATTCGTCGGCTGTGCATTTGACCACGTCGGCGATGACATTAACCCCGACATCGAGCGTCACACTGGCGATGGCGTACGGTTCGCTGCCCTGAAACGCGGGCGTGCCGCGGTGGGCGATAGTGAACGAGAACACCGTGCCTTTGCCCGATACCTCGCGCCATTCAATATCACGGCGCCGCCCGGTGAAGATACTCACGGGACGCGGAAAGTGCTGATATTTCTTCGCGGTCTTGCAGTATTGGATGACGAGTTTCTTCTGCCGCGTTGCTTCCCAGAATGGCATACCGAAATCGTAGTGTTTGATGTCGCGTTTGACGCCGAGCGTATCGTTCAATGTGATGGCCATCTTACCCTCTAACCTCGCCCTCTTATTGGTTCGGAACCAGCGCCAGCGCCGCGCTCGATCCCCAGTTGCGCCCGTAATTGATCCAGCCGATGCCGGTCACCAGCGCGTTGGTGGTATCCTTGACCTGCCGCTCGCCGGCCTCACCCATGAGTTGACGCACCGCCTCGATCAGATTGTGCGAGGAACAGGCCGCCTGCCCCGCCGAGATCTGGCCGCCGCCGGTGTTGAGGGGCAGCGTGCCGTTATAGGAAAGATCGGTATCGCGCACGAAGGCCATGCCCTCGCCCGGCTTGCAGAAGCCGAATGCTTCCAGCTGAATAATGATCGCGATGAGAAAATCGTCGTAGGGATGGAATGAGCGCACGTCCTTGATATTCCATCCGGCAGACGCGAGCGCCTTCTTGCCGGCGATCTCATGTCCGCTGCGCGTCACGTCGACGAAATTCTCGCCGCCGAGAAAATTGGTGCGCTCAGCATAACCGACGGGTATCACGTACTTGTTGATGCCCTTTTCCTTGGCGCGCTTGCGGCTCGTGACGATGACGCCTGCGGCGCCGTCAGCCAGCATCACGCAGTCCAGCAGCCGGATCGGATCGGCGATGATGCGCGAGTTCAAATAATCCTCGACCGTCATCGGCACCCGCAATTCCTCGCAGGCATTCTCGTTCATCAGCGCGTGGTTGCGCTGGGTCACCGCTAGTTTGCCGAGCACGCGCAGGTCGACGCCATACTTCGCGTCATATGCCCGCTGCAGCAGGCCAAACGCCCCGGGCGGCCCCAATAGGCCATACGGCTCCGTCCAGTCGCGCCGATAATTGCGGTCGTTGCGGCCATTGTGCTCGCGCACGTGCGTATCGGCGTACAGGCAAAGCGCGACCTCGCACATGCCGGCATCGATGGCCGCGGCCGCGCGGGCGACCGCGCCAATGGCCGAGCAGCCGCCTGTATGCACCTGCTCGCAAAATCCCACATCCAGACCGAGCATGTCGCAGGTGCTCTGCGCCCAGAACATGCTGGCGCCGCCCGTGCCGGTCAGACCGGACATGACGAGGGCGTCTATTTCGCTCTTCTCGAATCCGGTCTTGTCGAGCAGCGACTCCAGAATCTCGCCCGCCAGGACCCAGACATCCCGGTCGCTCTTCTTCATCACCTTGGTTTCGGCGTAACCGACGATCGCGTTATCGCGAAAAGCCATTCATTTTCTCCCTGGATCGGATGCGTTCAGCTTTGTTCAGGACGCACGCGAGGTGCCGTTTTGTCGAGGAATTGATTGAGCCGCGCGATCGATTCCGGGCTGCGGGTGTATTCCGCCACCATGCGCTCGAAGAACAGGCCATCGTCGTAGGACAGATCTTGAATTCGCGGCAGACTGTTGGTGATCGCAAAATTCGATAGCGGTGCGTTTTTGCAAATCTTCAGCGCCAGTTCCTTGGCCTTGGCCATGTGCTGCCCCTTAGGAACGATGTACTGAACGATCCCGTAACGCTCGGCTTCGTCGACCTTGAGCACGCGGCCTGTGAGCATCATGTCCTGCATCCGGGCAAATCCGATCAGCCGCGCCACGCGCACCGAACCACCCCCGCCGATGAAGATGCCGCGCGTGCCTTCGGGCAGGCCGAAGAACGTTGTCTCATCGGCGACTCGAATGTGCGCCGCTGCGGCGGTTTCAAGTCCACCGCCGAGGGTGGCGCCCTGCAATGCCGCGATGAACGGGATGTTGCCCCGCGCCATCGCCTCGAAATAAGTGTTGCGGTTGAACGGAAAGGGTAACCGCGACGAGCGCCCGTTTTTCCAGTTCTCAGCCGCCCATCGCAGATCGAGACCGGCGCAGAAATTATCGCCGTGACCGAAGATGATGCCGCACTTGGCCTCTTCGCCAGCCCGCTCGATGGCCTCGCGCAACTGCTTCATCACGGCGGGATTGAAGCAATTACGCTTGTCCGGACGATTGAGACCGACCAGCGCGACCTCCCCGTCCAGCTCGTAGGTGACCGTTTGCTCTTCGCTCATGAACACTCCCGTCTCGATGGGGCTGACAAACCCGCGCCGGCTGCCGTTCGGGTTTCGCTTGTGCTTCCATGGCTCTATCCTGCCACATTGGCGATTTTGGCATAGCGGCGCCGCTGCGCCGCTGCATTGCCGAAAAGCGATGACAGCAACATCGCCCGCTTCAGATAAAGTCCGATGTCGTGCTCGTCGGTAAAGCCGATTGCGCCGTGCAACTGGATGCACGCCTCGGTGACCGCCATGGCATCCTCCGAAGACTTGGCCTTGGCAGCCACAGCGAGCACTGGATCGATGCGAAACGGCTCATTGTTGGCGGCGACCTGGTACACAAGCGACCGTGTCGCCTCGATCCGCACATACAGATTTACCGCTTGGTGCTGCAGCGTTTGGAAACTGCCGATCAGCTTGCCGAATTGTTTGCGGATGCGCAGATAATCGAGCGCGATCTCATGGGCCTTTTCCATCACGCCGAGCAATTCGGCCGAGAGCGCAAACAGCGCCAGGTTATGGAGCATCTCGACCGCGTTGCCCCCAGGCTGATGGGACGGGATGATGTCGGCGGGCGTATCCGAGAGGCTAAGTGTCGCAAGCTTCCGGCCTTCGACCGTCTGGGTGGTGGACACCGCACAACCCGCAGCATCGTGCGCGACGTAGCACAGCACAGGCCGGCCGCCGCCGCTCGCGCTGACTAAAAAGCCATCGGCGCCGTCAGCGCAGACGAAGGCCTTTTGCCCGGTGAGCCGGATCGCTCCATCTGTACCGGTGATCTGCGTTCGTGGTGCGAGCGGATCGCCGCCAGCGCCGTTCTCCTGGAGCGCCGGAACGATCAGTATCTCGCCGCTCATGAGCCGCGGCAGCAGCGGATGCGGCCGCGGCGCAGCCCCAAGGACCGCAGCCGCAACCGCCGCCAGTCCGACAGGCTCGCACACAAGTCCGCGTCCGGCCTGTTGGAGCACCAACGCGAACTCGGTCAGGCCGAGACCGAGACCGTTGGCGCTGTCCGGAACGAGAATCCCAAGCCACCCGAGGTCAGCAGCTTGTTGCAGCCGTGCCGGAGCGAAGCTCGGGTTCTGGTGGCGAAATCCTCGCGCAACTTTCGGTCCAGCCCCTGCAACAAACTTGGCGGCGCTGTCGCGCAGCAAAATTTGCTCCGATGTGAGATGCAGTTCCATGATTGTCGCCCGCGCCGTCTCTGTTAGTTTGGCAGATTCAGCACACGGCGAGACAGCACGTTACGCTGAATTTCCGATGAGCCGCCGTAGATGGTTGCCCGCCGCGCCTGCAGAAACGGCGCGGCAATGTCCACGGTGCCGAAGTTTGTGGTGATCGGCTGCTCCGTCGTCGCGAGGCCGCCGGCGGCCTCGATCAATAGTGCGCTGAGTGACTGGAGGAGCTCCGAGCCGAAAATCTTGAGCACGGATGCTTCCGGCCCGAGGCTGTCTTGCCGATTGGTGAGTTCAACGGCGTGGCTGAACATGGCCGCCAGCGCCGTGACATTGATACTGGCCGCGGCAAGTCGATCCTGGAAAACCGGGTCGTCGATGAGGCCCGATGCCCGCGCCATCGTCTTGGCCCGCTCCAGTGCAGCAATCGCGAATTGCGGGTTCGAAGTACCAAGGCGTTCGTGGCCCAAAAGCGCATTGGCGATGCGCCAGCCGTCATTCAGCTTTCCGACCAGGTTCTCGGCTGGCACGATAACGCCGTCGAAGAAAACCTCGGCGAATTCGTTGTCGCCGGCGATCGTCTTGATCGGCCTTACCCTGATGCCGGGACTGCGCAGATCGAGCAGTAAAAAGCTGATGCCGGCGTGCCGCGGCTGCGCCTGCGGATCGGTGCGCACCAGCGCGAACATCCATTGCGAATGATGGGCCCAAGTCGTCCAGATTTTCTGCCCTTGCACCACGAAGTGATCGCCATCGAGCGTCGCGCGGGTCGCAAGGCTGGCAAGGTCGGAGCCGGCGCCCGGCTCGGAGTAACCCTGAGCCCATATCACCGAGCCGTCGAGAATAGGCGGCAGATGCCGCGCCTTCTGCGCCGCATTGCCAAATTCCATGAGGATGGGACCGATGTGGTTGAGGCCCTGGACCGGCAAGTGCGGCGCGCCGACGCGGGCCATCTCTTCGGTCATGATGATCTGCTCGTTCAGCG
>Ga0265339_10000054_pt1 | contig 100374 bp, 89 predicted proteins | sample 4CB219metaG_FD_202085 | JGI IMG/M metagenome (GOLD analysis project Ga0265339, IMG submission 202085) | Rhizosphere microbial communities from Carex aquatilis grown in University of Washington, Seatle, WA, United States - 4-CB2-19 metaG | ecosystem: Host-associated > Plants > Roots >...
AGATGCGGGCCGAGAAGGTGAAGCCGGCTTAGTGGTCACGCGGTGCCGACACGGCTTTTTCGCCCGGCCAAAACCCGCTACATTCTGCCGCAGGGTGCGTCTTACGGGGCGCGGTGAGGGAGTGGATTAGCGATGAATTCCAGACATTTCAGCGCGTTGTCGATGCTTGTCGCGGGCGCTGCCCTTGCAACGATCGCGCTTGATGCCGCGGCCGCACAGGCGCCGCCGCCACCGCCCAATCAGGCTGCTCCACCTCCGCCCGCCGCGGCCCAGCCAGCCCCGGCGGCGTCGCCCGCGGGCCCACCGCCGCCGCCCCAGGCAGCGCCTCCGCCGCCCGCCGCCGCACCCCCTCCACCGCCGCCGCCTGACTCAGGGCCGGCGGCGTCCCGCGGAGCGCACGCGATCACGCACGCCAACGTCAACCTGCGCAACGGGCCCGGAACCACTTTCACGATCGTGACTCTGATTCCCGCCGGCTCGCCCGTTGAAGTGAACGGCTGCAAGAGCGGCTGGTGTCAGATCGCGTTTCATGACCAGAACGGCTACATCATCGAGACCAGCATCGCGCCCGGTGCGCCTGGCCCGGTGCGACGCCCGGGACCGCCCCCCGGCTACGCCGGGCCACCCGGCCCCCCGCCTCCGGGGTATGCCGGTCCGCCACCGCCCGGCTACTATCCGCCTCCACCCGGCTATTACCCGCCGCCGGGTTACTACGGCTACGGCCCCTATTATGGACCTGGACCGTACTGGGGTTGGCGACGCGGTTACGGGCGGCGCTGGTAAACAGCGGCACGCGAAGCCCCGATCTGAGATTCAATTTCAAGATCGGGGCGTCGATCCGCCAGAGGCCGTCAAAACTCGCGCGTGGTAGCGCACCTTCGAAAATCTATCTGTTTGGATTCGTCGGCCTGATGATGATCCTCACCCCGGGCCGACGGTGCCCCGCGTAGTAATAGACGACGCGCGGAGCGCAGCTGCCTTGCCAGTCGCAGACCGGATAGCCGGCAAGTCCAGGACGGACGTATGAGAAATCATAAGGTCCGTAGTCGTGTACATAATCGCAATGCGGAGAGCAGTCTGTCCCCCGTGCGATCCCCGAACCGAGCAAGACCAAGCTCAGCATTGCGACCGGAAAAGCTATCCTCATCTGGCCACCTCCGAACGTGAGAGCGATCCGCGCGCAGTTCACCCTATGCGAATGACAATTTTGCCGAAATGCGCGCCCGAAGCCATGTGATGGTAGGCGGCCTGCGCGTCGGCGAAATCGAATACCTTGTCGATTACCGGCTTGATCGCGCTCACTTCGATAGCGCGGTTCATCGCCATGAACATCTGTGTCGAGCCGACCGAGATGCCCTGCACGTTGGCGCGGCGCGCGAAGATCAGCCCGGGATTGAGTTCGTTGGCGCCGCCGCTCAAACCGCCGATCAGCGTGATCTTGCCGCCGGCACGAATGGCATGGAACGAGCGCGTCAGCGTTGCGGCGCCGCCGACTTCGACCACGTGATCGACACCGCGGCCGCCGGTGAATTCCACGGCCGCCTTGTCCCAGTCCGGCGTGGTCTTGTAGTTGATGCCGTGCGCGGCACCGAGTTTTTTGGCGCGCGCAAGTTTTTCATCGCTCGACGACGTGACGATGGCGGCAATTCCGAGCGCGTGGGCGAATTGCAGGCCGAAAATCGAAACGCCGCCGGTGCCCTGTAGCAGCACAATATCGCCGGCCTTGAGCTTGGCGTGTTCCATCATCGCGTGCCAGACGGTGACGCCCGCGCACGGCAACGTCGCGCCTTCCTCGAGCGACAGATGCGACGGGATTTTCACCACGCCGTCCTCTTCCAGCATCGCATATTCGGCGAGCATCCCGTCGATGCCGCCGCCGAGCGCGCTGGCGTGGGTGTCGGCAGCCGCCTCGCCGCCGGGCCAACGCTGAAAGAAATTACCGGCAACGCGGTCCCCGGATTTTACGCGCGTGACACCGGGGCCCGCTTCAACGACTTCGCCCGCGCCATCAGACAGCGGGATGACCTTCTCGCGCACCGGCATGCGGTAGCTGCCGCGGACGATGCCGAGATCGCGGAAATTGAGCGAGCAGGCGCGCACCTTGACCAGCACTTGACGATGGCCGGGCTTTGCCGGATCCGGCCGCTCGACCCGCGTCAACGCTTCAATCCCGGCGCCGCTCTTCGGCAATTCATAAGCTTTCATGGCGTTCTCTCTCCGCATCGCAGCGTTGTCCGGTGTTGCCAGGTTTCGCAATGCATTGTCGCAAAAATGCCACTAGATCACCGTGGTTATCGACAACCGCGAAGTCCTCCGGCCACTGTTGGCCTCGGCGACTGCCGGCCAACAAGGCTGCGGCGAATATACGCAACTTCATCGATTATCCTCCCTGGATTTGCGGCGCGATCGTTGGCCGCAGCCGCAATCCTAGCCGAAACGCACGGGGTGCGAGGGAGAAATCTTGGCCTGCAACCGGGCGGCCGAGGCGGCCCGAACGAAGCACGACACTGGCTTCGGAAGGTTTAGTAAACCATCAGCCGATAAACCGCGGAACGGCTCGCGCCGTTTTCAAGATCAGCGCGTTAGTGCAGCGGCTTCTGTCTACTGCTGAGCGAAAAGCGAACGGCCTCGATCCCGATGGAAGAGGGATCGAGGCCGTTCTCATGCCGGTTGGCGCCCCATCCGCCCCACCCCGACACTGCCTCAATCATGCCGGATCGAGGTTGACCGAAGGTTGACGGGATTTAGCCGACGGGGTGGACCGCTTACTGCAGCGCGGACGAAACCGACGAGAACGTGTTGTTAAGGTTGGTACCAAGCCCCTGGACCACCGCAATGATGGCAACCGAGATGCCCGCGGCGATCAAGCCGTATTCGATCGCGGTGGCACCCTGTTCATCGCGCAGAAATTTCAAAACTAAAGTACGCATGACCCTGTTCCTTTCCATGGAGTCGCCCCGTGCAAAGACGTCGTCACGCGCACATGCCGTGTACGCGCCTAGGTAGACATACGTATGGGGCTGCAAGGAACCATTAATCGCTGCGGCAAAAGTCTAAAGACAATTCGGCGCAAATTCCGTGCAAAACGCCGGGAATTTTCGTGACAGAACCGCGACGGACAACCCAATCACCTCACTGGCGCGCGTGAAAGTTGCTTGTCCTTGAGTTCCGCCAAATAGTCCTGCCAATAACGCCCGTGGTTCTCGCCAAGCTCGTACAGATAATCCCAGCTGAAAATTCCAGTCGAGTGCAGGTCGTCGAATACCAGGCGCACGGCGTAATTGCCGACCGGATGCACCTCCAGAATTTGCACATTCTCCTTGCCGGCGACGGTGCGGCGCTCACTCGGCGAATGCCCTTGCACTTCAGCGCTCGGACTGCGCACGCGCAGATACTCCGCGGCAAGTTCGAAGCTTCCGCCGTCCTCGAATGTCACGGCGAGCGCGCGGCGATCCTTGCGCAAACGCAATTCAGTGGGCCAGGGAGCGGTCATGGTTCAGTCCAACTCAGTCAAGCGTGATATGGGCGTCCAGGATGACTTTGCGCCATTTTTCATATTCAGCCTTGGTGAAGGCGACACCTTCCTGCACCGTGGTGCCGCGCGGCACAATGCCGAATTTGGCGAAGGTACCCTTCAACTGGCCGTCCTGCAGCGCCTTGTTGATGCCGCCGTTGAGCGCGGCAAGAACGTCGAGCGGCATCCTCGCCGAGCCATAGACGCCGAGCCAGAGATCGACCTCGTATCCCGGCAGCAATTCCGACACGGTCGGCAGATCGGGATACATCGGCGAGCGTTTGAGGCCGGTGGTGGCGAGTGCAACGAGGCTGCCCTTGGCGATGAACGGCATCGCGGCCGGCAGGCTGGAAAACGCCATCTGCACCTTGCCGCTCATAAGGTCGATGAAGGCCGGGCCGATGCCGCTATAGGGCACATGCGTCGCTTCGATGCCGGTGCGGGACTTCCACAGCTCGGCCGCCAGATGCGGGGTGCTGCCGACACCGGCCGACGCATAATCGAGCTTGCCCGGATTTGCCCTGCCGTACGCGACAAGCGCGGCCTGGGTCTTGATGCCCAGCTGCGGAGCGACGACCAGCACTTCGGGCGCGGTGGCGACGATCGAGATCGGCACCAGATCCTTGAAGATGTCGTAGGGCAAGGACTTGTGAAGCGACGGATTGGTGACGATGGCCGGATCGACCAGCACGATCGTGTAGCCGTCTGGCGCCGCGTGAGCTGTGTAGGTGACGCCGAGGATGCCGCCCGCGCCCGGCCGATCCTCGACAACGACGGGCTCGTGCAGAATATCGCCGAGCTTTTGCGAAACCGTGCGTCCGACAAACTCGATGATGCCTCCCGGCGCGTACGGCAGGATCAAATGAATCGGCCGCGACGGATAGTCCCCGGCTGCAGCGGACGGCGCATCCAGTGCGAACGCCAGCGCTGCAAACAGCAGAATGCGCACCCAGCTCAATCGAGCGTGATGTGCGCGTCCGTAATCACCTTCTTCCATTTCACATATTCGGATCGGGTAAAGGCTGCGCTGTCGGCGAGGCTCGTGCCCCGCGGCGTCAGCCCGAACTTGGCGAAGGCGGCCTTGAGCTCGTCGGCCTGCAGCGCCTTGGCGATGCCGTTATTAAGCTTGGCGAGCACATCCGGCGGCGTCTTGGCGGCGGTGTAAACGCCGAGCCAGAGATCGACATCGAACCCCGGCAAGCCAGCCTCGATCATGGTCGGCACGTTTGGATAGACCGCCGGCCGCTTTTCTCCGGTCGTCGCCAGGGGAATGACGCTGCCTTTGGAGGTGAACGGCAGCGCGCCCGCGATGCTGGAGAATTCCATCTGAATCTTGCCGCTCATCAAATCGAGGTAGGAAGGACCAATTCCCTTGTACGGAACGTGCGTGGCGGCGATGCCGGTGCGCGCCTTCCACATCTCGGCGGCGAGGTGCGGTGCAGTGCCGACGCCGGCGGTCCCGTAATTCAGCTTGCCGGGATTGGCTTTGCCGTAGGCGACAAGGTCCGCATAGGTTTTGATGCCGAGGTTAGGCGTTACGACCAGTACTTCGGGCGAAGAACTGACGATGGAAACCGCCACCATATCTTTGAAGATATCGTAGGGCATCGTCTTTTGCAGGATCGGATTGGCGACGAAACCGGGGTCCATAAGCACGATGTTGTAACCGTCAGGCGCCGCATGCGCGACGTAATCGGTGCCGACGATACCGCCCGCGCCCGGCTTGTTTTCGGCCACCACGGTCTGTCCCATGGCGATCGTGAGCTGCTTCGCGAGCACGCGTCCGGTGAAATCGACGATGCCGCCTGGCTGATAGGGCAGGACGAAATGGATGGGCCGGTTCGGATAGTTTTGCGCTTGTACTGGAGCTGCGGCCACAAAAGCGAGCGCCCCAAAGAGTAGCGCCCGCGCGGCAGTTCGGAAATTGCTCATTTCATCTCCCCCGTTTTGGCCCCGCGGCATCGACTCCATGCGCGGGGTGAATCCGACCGATCTATGTTCTCTGTTTTTCCTGCGCGCCTCGTCCGCGCGCGATCAATTCAAGCAATTCGTGCGGCATGATCGGCGTCTGCGCGATATGCACGTTGAACGGCGACAGCGCGTCTTCGATCGCCGAGATCAGCGCCGCGGCAGCAGGAATGACACCGAGTTCGCCCACCCCTTTGACGCCGAGCGGATTGCGCGGTGACAACGTCTCCTTGTACAGCGTCTCGAATCTCGGCATTTCCGTCGCGGTTGGCAGCAGATAATCCGCAAACGTGGTGGTGACGGGCTGACCCGATGCGTCGTAGCCCATCCACTCGAACATGGCGTTGCCGATGCCATGCGCGATGCCGCCGTGAATCTGGCCCTCGACCAGCATCGGGTTGACGCGCCGGCCGGCGTCCTGGATCGCGGCGTACCGACGAACCGTGACGGCGCCGGTCTCGATATCGACCTCGACTTCGGCGACATGGCAAGCGTTTGAATAGGCCAGCTGATCGACGCGGAAGGTGGCGCTTGCCTCAAGGCCGGGATCGAGCCCCGGTGGAAATCCGTAACCCGGCGCGCCTTTGAGGATGCGGGCCAGTTCGCCGAGCTTGACTGATAATTGCGGAGCGCCGACGACACGGACCACGCCATCGGCGATCTCAAGATCCTCCTCGGCCGCTTCCAGCACATGACTCGCGAGCTTGCGCGCCTTGGCGGCGACGGCCTGGGCCGCGACATGCACGGACGAGCCGGCAGTGACGGTCTGGCGGCTGGCGAAACCGCCCAGCCCAAGCGGCGCGGCCGCGGTATCGCCGGCAATCACAGTGACATCTTGCGCGCGTACGCCGAAACTCTCGGCACAGATTTGTGCGAGAACAGTGGCGACGCCCTGCCCCATCGCTGCGGCGCCGGTCGAAACCGTGATGCCGCCGGTCGGCGAGACTCGTACCCCGCCGAATTCGAACGGGCCGCGGCCGGTGCCTTTGACGCCGTGCGCCAGACCGATGCCGAGATAACGTCCTTGGGCACGCGCCTCGGCTTGGCGGCGCGGGAAATCGTCCCAGCCCATCGTTTTCAAGATCTCAGCCTGGCAGGCCGGATAGTCGCCGCTGTCGTATTGCACCTGTTCGCCGGCCCGCGTCTTGAGCGGCTTGAGGTAGGGCATTTTTTCCGCCGGAATGAGATTACGGCGGCGCAGTTCGGAGCGCTCGATGTTGAGCTTGTGGGCCAGCGCGTCCAGTAGCCGCTCCATGGCGAAGGCAGCCTGCGGATAGCCGGCCCCGCGCACCGAGGAGACCGGCGTTTTGTTGGTATGGGTTGCGACCACGTCCATCGCCAGCGCCGGGACCATGTAGGGGCCGGTCAGCGTCGTTGCGGAATTGTACGGCAGGTTCACGTCCTGCAACGCATAGGCCCCGACGTCGTGCACGAGGCGGCCGCGCACGCCGCGGACCCGGCCGTCGGCGTCAGCCGCCATCTCGATCGACCAATACTGGTCGCGCTCGTGAACCGCGTTGGTAAAATGTTCGCGGCGGTCCTCGATCCATTTGATCGAGCGGTGCAGCAGCGTCGCCGCGGCGACGACGGCGACATCCTCGGGATAAACGCATAGCTTCGGACCAAACCCGCCGCCGACATCAGGCGTCGCCACGCGCAACCGGTTTTCATCGAGACGAATGTATTCGGCAAACGCGTAGCGCAGATCGTGCGCCTTCTGGGTCGAAGCCCACACTTGGGTTTCGCGATCCAAAATCTCGGCCAAAATCCCGCGGCCTTCGATCGAATGGCCGGCGCCGCGGTGCTGCCACAGGTCCTCGTGCACAACATGGGCCGCATTGGCGAAGGCCGCATCGGTATCGCCGAACGACACTTTGTAGGAGATGATCTTGTTCGAGCTGAGTTCGCGGCGCACCGCGGTCGCGCGCTCGGCATACGCCGTCCGGCAATCGATCGCGGCCGGCAGCACATCGTAATCGACAACGACGAGCGCCGCGGCGTCCTCGGCGATATAGCGATCAGCGGCGATGACGATTGCCACCGGCTCGCCGACAAACGATACTTCGCCGTCCGCCAGCGCGTATGCCCAGCTCTGGTCGAGCCGCGTGCCCGAGTTTGAAATCCGCATCATACGGCGCTGGGCGAGCACCGGCATCAGATCGTCGAGGGTAAGCACCGCGGTGACGCCCGGCAGGGCGCGTGCCGCATCGGCATCGACGCTGCGAATAAGCGCGTGCGGATGCGGACTGCGCACGAAGGCGGCAACGAGCGCGCCCGGCGAGACAATATCGTCGATGTAGCGGCCACCGCCGCAGAGCAGTTTTTGATCTTCGATGCGGGTAACCCGCGCGCCGATCAGCTCGCTCAAGGCCGTCGTCCGCGAAACAGAGACAGTATCTGCTGCCAGATCACGCGTGCCATCAGCGAAAAGCCCGAAATCGGTTTGGCGGCGGGCGGCGGAGGCGTTGCCGGCGCTGCTGGGCTCGGTGTGGCGGGGCGCGGCGCTGCCGAATTCGGCGCGGCTGGGCTCAAGGCAGCCGGTGCCGACGCGGCGGGTTCGAACGATGGCGCGACAGCCGGTGGCGGCTTCGGCGCAGGCGGCGGCTGTTGGGCGAGGTGTTTGCGCAGATTGCCGGCGAACTGGCCGATGATCTGCGCCGCCGTCGCCTGAATCATGCCGACGCCGCGGCCATATTGTGCCACCGCGCCCGACAGCATCAGATCGGTATGGATCATCACCCGCGAGCCCTCCGCGCTGGGCTCGATGTGGAACGTGGCCGTGGCATTGGCGGCGCCGCGCCCCTTGGCGTCGCTGCCCTGCGCCTTGATACGGGCGCTGCGACCGGCTTCGTCGATCGAGTCGATTTCGACGCGTCCGGCGAACGCCAGCGCCACGGGACCGAGCCGCACGGAAATCTTGCCCTTGAAATGCTGCGGATCGACCAGTTCGGTCAGCTCCGCGCCGGGCATGCAGGGCGCGATGCGGGGAATATCCATCAGCACCGACCACGTCTGCTCGGGCGTCAGCGGCACGTCAAACGAATTGTCGAATTCCATTCCGTCACTCCGAACTACGAACCGTCACCCTGAGGTGGCCGCGAAGCGGCCCTCGAAGGGCGACAGCCCAAACGCCGCGGCCGATCATCCTTCGAGGCTCGCTGCGCTCGCACCTCAGGATGACGGATGACATCCTACCATCTCCGGCGCGCCGATTTTTTCCCAAATCCACCGCGCACAGGCCAACAAACGATCGTCCTCGTAGCGTGGCCCGACAATCTGAATTCCGACCGGCAGATTATTCGGGCCACGATAGGTCGGCAGTGTCATGGACGGCGTGTGCAATGCCGTCCAGATCGCCTGCATGTTGGCATCGCCTGTGAATTCCAGACCCTTGGGCGCCTCGCCGGGCACACACGGCACCAGCAGCACATCTACTTGGTCGAAGATCGACGACAACAATGCGCGGCACTCATCGAGCCGCCGGAAGGCCGCTACATATTCTTCGCGAGTAGTTTTCTGGCCGCCCTCGACGTAGCGCCGCATTTGCGGCGAGAGCGCATCGCGGCGATTGTCCCAGAGAAACGCCATGCAGGCGGCGCGTTCGACGAAATTGATCGTGCTGCGCGCCACGCCATGCATACCCTTGAACGCCGCAGGCAACGTGATCTCGCTCACAGTGGCGCCGGCCTCGGCGAGCGCGGCGGCAGCGCCCTCGACCGCCGCCTTTGTCTCCGGCTGCGCCGTGTCCCAAATCTCCGTCCGGCACAATCCGATCCGCGGAGCGTCGTTGAGCTTGGGCGCCGGCTGCGGCGCCTGCATGCGCAGCACTGCGGTGAGCAGTTCAAGATCGTCGATCGAGCGCGCGTGGAGGCCGACCGTGTCGATGCTGTCGGCCGCTGGCCAGACGCCCATTTTGTTGAAAGTATTGTAGGTCGGCTTGAAGCCGAAAATTCCGCAATACGAACTTGGCCGCAGCACCGAGCCGCCAGTCTGGGTGCCGAGGGCCGCAGGCACCATATGGTCGGCAACCGCCGCCGCCGACCCGCTCGACGAACCGCCCGGCGTGTGCGCGGCGTTGTGCGGATTGGTGGTCACGCCCGGCGCCATGCCGGCGAATTCGCAGGTGACGGTCTTGCCGAGAATAACCGCGCCGGCGCGCCGCAACAGGGCAACGCAAGAGGCATCGGCCGGCGGCCGATGGCCGCGATAGATTGGCGAGCCCATCTCGGTCGGCATATCGAACGTATCGATGATATCTTTGATGCCGATCGGCACGCCGTGCAGCGGCCCGCGCCGCGGCCCGCGATCGAGCGCGTGCGCCTGCGCGAGCGCCAGCTCCGGCTTGAAATTCACCCAGGCTTTGACAACGTCATCGCGCGCCCCGATGCGCGCGATGCAATCGCGGACTACGGCCTCGCAGGTCGTTTCGCCAGTAGCGATCTGGCCCGCGATCTCGGTCGCGGACAGTTCGTTAAGCGGACGCGTGACCTTGGCGTCCATGGTCAGTTCTTTCCCGCGCGCCCCGCCGAGGTTCCGGCGATTTTGCCGAAGACCGTGCCGGACATCAGCCCCGAGCCGCCCGGATAGTTGAAATAGAACAGGCCGCCGACCAGTTCGCCGGCCGCATAGAGGCCGCGGATCGGCTGATAGTCGGTGTTGAGCACTTCGCAATCGGTGTTGATACGAAGACCGCCGAAGGTGAAAGTCAGGCCGCAGGTCACCGCGTAGCCTTCGAACGGCGGCGTATCGATCGTGTTCGCCCAATTGCTCTTGTTGATGGCGAGTCCGGCGGTGCCGCGGCCATCCTTGACGTTCGGATTGAACGGCACGTCCTTCTTCACCGCGGCATTCCATTCCTTCACGGTCTTGAGGAATTCGGCGGCGTTCACGCCTTCAAGCTTCTGCGCAAACTCTTCAATCGTGTTCGCCGTCACCTTGGTGATCTGGCGGATCTTGTATTCGTCGCGCTGCAGATGCTTCACCTTCTGGTCGAAGATCTGCCAGGCAAACTGGCCCGGCTGCTCCAGCACCACGCGGCCGTATTTGGCGTAGGTGTAGTTGCGGAAATCGGCGCCCTCATCGACGAAGCGCTTGCCCGTGGCGTTGATCATGATCGAGAACGGATAGGAGTGCTTCTGGAACTGATCGCCGACCGCGAGATCGCCAAACTCCGGCGCATTCATCTCCCATTGCACGGCATGGCCGCCCGACCAGTTGCCGCACGGGCTCGCGCCGATGTCGAGCGCCATGCGAATGCCGTCGCCGGTGTTGTAGCGGGAGCCGCGCACCTTCGCCATGTCCCAGCCCGGGCCGAAATAGCGCGTGCGCATTTCGGAGTTGGCTTCGAAACCGCCGCAGGCGAGCACCACCGAGCCTGAGTGCAGATCCTCGTATTTGCCGTCGTGCTTGACGCGCACGCCCTCGACGCGGTTGCCGTCGCCGATCAGCTTGACGCCGCGCGTGCCGTAGCGAATCTCGATGCCACGCTTCGTGGCGGCTGCCGTTTCCATCTGCACGAGACCGGGACCGCCGCCGACGGATTCCACGGTCAGCCCGCCCCAGAACTTGAACTTGCCGTCAATCTTGAACGCCTGCCGGCCGTAGATCGGAATAAGCCGCACGCCTTTCTGGCGCAGCCAGTTCAGTGAATCGAAACTGCGCGTGACCAGAAGCTCGACCAGATCGGGGTCGGCGTGATTTTGCGTAATCCGCGCCATGTCGTCGAAAAATTGGTCCGCCGTGTAGGTGCCGAAATCCGTGGTATCGACCTCCGCTTGGGTCAGGTCGGGCACCAGCGTCTTGATATCGTCGACGCCGTTATAGACGACACGGATCGAACCGGCGGTGAACCGGCTGTTGCCGCCGGACTCATCTTCCGGCGCCGCCTCGAGCATCAACACCTTGGCACCCTGTTCCTGCGCCGCCAGCGCCGCACAAAACGCCGCATTACCGGCGCCGACCACGATCACATCCGCAACTTGATTTGGCATTTCCAACCTCTATCCATTCCGTCACGGCCGGGCTTGTCCGGGCCATCCACGTCTTCCGTCACAATCGCAGGACGTGGATGCCCGGCACAGGGCCGGGCATGACGGCTGCGATGTTGGCGCGCGATTCAGTCATCTACTCCGCCGCCACCGCGGCACCGCCGTGCGCCTTCGACCAGCCGGCGGGATCCTTCATGAATTTTTCCACTTCCTTGAGTTTGCCCTTGTCGAACCTGCCGCTTTTCTTCGCGACTTCGAGCACGTCCCACCAGGTCGCGAGCGAATGCAGCGTGACGCCGAGATCGCCAAGGATGTTCTTACCCTCGGGGAAGATGTCGTAAAAGAAGAACACGAAGACGTGGTCTACAACCGCGCCGGCGCCGCGCAGCGCACGGCAGAAATTCACCTTGCTGCGGCCGTCGGTGGTCATGTCCTCGACCAAGAGCACGCGATCGCCGTCTTCGATGTGACCTTCGATTTGCGCGTTGCGGCCGAAACCCTTCGATTTTTTGCGCACGTATTGCATCGGCAGCATCATGCGATCCGCCATCCAGGCGGCGAACGGAATACCGGCCGTCTCACCGCCGGCGACTGCGTCGAACTGCTCGAAGCCGGCGTCACGTTCGATCGTGGCCACACCGAAATCGATCAGCGTCCTGCGCACCCGCGGGAACGAAATCAGCCGGCGGCAATCGGTGTAGACCGGGCTCGCCCAGCCGGACGTATAGATAAACGGCTTGTCGCTCATGAAGCGGACCGCATCCACTTCGAGCAACATCCTGGCCGTGAGTTCCGCCATCACCGCTTTGTCGGGGAAGGCTGTCATGTTGGTCTCATCCTGATCGCGGGTATCAATTCCGTCACCCTGAGGTGCGAGCGTAGCGAGCCTCGAAGGGCGACGGCCCGCACGCTTCGGCCGTCCATCCTTCGAGGCGCAGCTTCGCCGCGCACCTCAGGATGACGGTTTAAGAACGGGGATTCAACTCACCACCTTCCATTCGATCGTCTCGCCGCCGCGATAGACCAGCGCGCGCTCGTCGGGGCCGGTAACCTTGACCTCCTGGGGCGCGGTCCACGCCGTCTTCTCCAGCGTGATCGTCTCCTCGTTCGGCGGCATCCGATAATGCTTCGGTCCGTTGAGCGAAGCAAACGCTTCGAGCTTGTCGAGTGCGCCCTCTTCCTCGAACACCTTGGCATAGGTCTCGATCGCCACCGGCGCATTGAACATGCCGGGCACGCCGTGGATCGCGACCTTGCGCGAATAGGGGTGCGGCGCGGAATCGGTGCCGAGGAAATAACAAGCGTCGCCGGATGTCGCCGCCTTGCGCAAGGCGGTGCGGTCCTTGGCGGTTTTGATCACCGGCATCACGTACATGTAGGGATTGATGCCGTGCCCGAGCGTATCGTTGCGGGTCTGAACCATGTGATAAGGCGTGATGGTGCCACCGACCTGCGGCGCGGCGCTTTTGACGAACGCGACACCGTCAGTCGACGACAAGTGCTCGAGAATGAAGCGCAGTTTCGGAAAGCGCTTGATCCACTGCGACAGGTAGCGCTCGATGAACACCTTTTCGCGGTCGAACACGTCGACGTCCGGATCCGTCACCTCGCCGTGCATCAGAAACGGCATGTCGATTTTTTCCATGCGCTCGAGTACCCGCATGACCTTGTTGTAATCGGTGACGCCGGCGGCCGAATTGGTGGTGGCATTCGCCGGATAGAGCTTGACGCCGGTGAACACGCCGTCGCGAAAGCCGCGCTCGACGTCGTCGGGATCGGTGTCGTCAGTGAGATAACAAGTCATCAGCGGCTTGAATTTGGAGCCCGCCGGCAGTGCCGCCATCGCCCGCTCCCGGTAGGCAATGCAGTCCGCCGTCGTGCGCACCGGAGGAATCAGATTGGGCATCAGGATGGCGCGGCCGAAATTTTTCGCCGTGTAAGGCAGTACGGCTTTTAGCATTTCGCCGTCCCGCACGTGCAGGTGCCAGTCGTCAGGTTTTCTGATGGTGATGCGTGTTGCCATGGTTCGACTATCCGATCGGCGCTGCGAGGATGAAGGCCGCAATGGATCCCGTGTTGGGCTCTTTATTCATAGGGACCACGCCGCTCGATCCAGGGAAAGGGGGTGTGGCAAGGGGCCTGACCATACAGGGGCCAGCGTACCAAAATCAATATTTGTGCCAAATTTTGAACAATTCCTCGCGGAAAGCTAAGCCGCAACGGCCCGCGCCGCCTCCTCCGCGTCCGGCTGCTTGAACGCCTTCAGCCGCGGATAAACCTCGCGGGTGAACAGCGTCAGGTTGTCGGCGGTCTGCGCGTGGGTGAGTTCGCCGCCCTGCCCCATCATCAAGAGATTGCCCATGCCGCCGCAATGGCCGCAGAAGTCGGCGATCTGCTCGTAGACTTCATCGGGCGTACCGCAGAACAGCACGCCTGAATCGACCAGTTCGTCAACGCCGGCATGCTGCATCGAGATGATGCGGCCGTCCTTGGTGTAGGTTCGCGGTGGCGTTTCGCCACGCATCATCCGCGCATTGTCTTCCGGCGAAATGTAGCCGGGCGGGTTGCGGAACGGCAGCGCGACAATTGGGCTAGTGCGCAGATAGCCGGCGATCAGATCGCCGCGGCGGCGCGCCTCGTCCTTGTCGTGCGCGACGGCGACGAGACCCAGATAGGCGAAGCGATCCGCCGCCGGCGCTTTGCCGAACTTCGCGATATAACCCTTGCGGTAGGCGTCGTAGAGCTTGCGCGAACCGTAGCCGGTGCCGAGCGTCGCCATGACGTAGCCACGCTCGCCGAGCACGCGCGCCTGCGTTGCTGAGCCGGTGGTGGACCACACCGGCGGATGCGGTTCCTGCCACACCCGCGGCCAGACGTTGACGTGACGATACTGAAAATATTCGCCGTCCCAGTTGAACGCTTCGTCGTGCGTCGTCATCGCCTTGATGATGAAGTCGTGCGCTTCCCAGAAGCGCTCCATCAGCTCGGTCGGATTGCGGTTGGAGGCGGCGATCTCGTAGGGAATGCCCTTGATAAATCCCATGTCGAGACGGCCGCGCGAGATCACATCGATGGTGGAGAGTTCCTCGGCGGCGCGCAGCGGATCGGGCCGGTGGCCGATCGGATATCCGAGCACCAGCAGGCGTGCCCGTTTGGTGATGCGTGCCAAAACCGCGAGCCCGATCGCCACCGACGACGACATGCAGGTCGCGGTTTGATGGTGCTCGTTGAGCATGATGTCGAGGCCGAGCTCGTCGGCGAGCTGCCACTCATCGTAGTAGCGATGAAACAGCTCGGCGGCGACGTGCGGATCGCATTTGCGGTTGGGGAAGGTGACGCGCAACGTTCCCGAATGCTCGTTCCACGCCGGGTAATAGGCCTGTTCGCTGAAATGGTAGACTCGCATGGCGCGCGCTCCCGTCATTCCGGGCCGCGTGCGGCGAAGCCCGGAATGCATAACCACTTTGTCGTCGTCCGCGCAGGCAGACGATCCAGTATTCACCGCCAGTCTAATCAATCGCGGCGGTGCATCAATTAGGAATTCCGAGATTACTGGATGCTCCGCCTTCGCGGAGCATGACAGAATAGGGCTCGGCTTAGGCCTACCGCGCCGCGATCCCGGCGTCGACGAGATCGCCCGCCCGCGCGGTGACGGCCGGCGGCGCCTTTTCGGCCGCCGCCACGGCCTGCGCCCCGATCTGGTCGGCGTCGGGCTGTTTCCAGGCTTTGAGCCGGGGATAAACCTCGCGCGCGAACAGCGTGAGATTGTCGACGGTCTGCTCGTGGGTGAGGAAGCCGGCGTGGCCCATCATCAACAGATTGCCCATGCCGCCGCAGTAATCACAGAAATCGACGATCTGCTCGTAGACTTCGTCAGGCGTGCCGCAGAACAAAATGCCGGCAGCGATCAGATCCTCGGCGCTCGCGCTCGCCATGTTGATGACGCGGCGATCCTTGGTGTAGCTGCGCGGCGGCGTCTGGCCGCGCAACAGCCGCGCATTGTCCTCGGCTGCGAGAAAGCCGGGCGGATTGCGGAACGGCAGATGCACGATGCCGCTTGAACGCAGATAGCCTGCGACCAGCTCGCCGCGCTTGCGCGCCTCGTCCTTGTCGTGCGCCGTCGCGACGAGTCCCAGATAGGCGAAGCGGTCGGGCCCCGGCGCCTTGCCGCGCTTTGCCATGTAGCCGCAGCGGTAGGAATCGTAGAGCGGGCGCGTGTTGTAGCCCGAGCCGAGCGTCGCCATGACGTAGCCGCGCTCGCCAAGGAGCCGCGCCTGCGTGGTCGAGCCGGTTGTGGTCCAGATCGGCGGATGCGGCTGCTGCCAAACCCGCGGCCACACGTTGACCTGCCGGTAGTGGAAATACTCGCCCTCCCAGTTGAACAGCCGGTCGTGCGTGGTCATCGCCTTGATGATGAAGTCGAGCGATTCCCAGAACCGGTCCATGACGCCGACCGGATTCTGGTTGGAGGCGGGAAATTCATAAGGCACGCCCTTGATGAAACCCATGTCGAGGCGGCCGCGTGAAATCACGTCAATGGTCGACAGCTCCTCGGCGCAGCGCAGTGGATCGGGCCGGTGACCAATCGGGTAGCCGAGCACGAGAAGCCGCGCGTTCCTGGTGATGCGCGAGAGCACCGAGAGGCCGACCACCACGGTCGACGACATGCAGGTCGCGGTCTGGTGATGCTCGTTGAGCATGATGTCGAGGCCGAGCTCGTCGGCGAGCTGCCACTCGTCGTAGTAGCGATGAAACAGATCGGCGGCGACGTGCGGATCGCATTTCTGATTGAGCAGATTGACGCGCAGCGAGCCTGAATGGTCGTTCCAGGTCGGATAATAGGGCTGCTCGGTGAACTGGTAGACTCGCATGGTTCACTCCAGTCATTCCGGGGCGGCCAAAGGCCGAACCCGGAATCTATAATCACGTGAGGCGGTGTTGGACGCGGCGGTGCCGATCGCAAACGGCGGTGGATATGGATTCCGGGCTCCTCGCTTCGCTCAGCCCCGGAATGACGAACGGGTCCTTCATTTTTTCCCCGCGAAAGCCAGCACCTTCTCGGCGAACGCCTTGGGCTGCTCGTGATCGGGAAAGTGCCCGGCCTTTTCGATCAACTCGAACCGTGCGCCGGGGATCAGCGCGCAATAGGCGCGGCCGTAGGCCTCGCTGAGCATACGGTCATGCGTGCCCCACAAGAACAGCGTCGGAATGCGGATGCGGTGCAGCCGGCTCTTGAGCCGCGGATTGTGGAAATACGGGTTCCAGGCAAAGCGCGCTGTGGCCTCGCGCGCCCGCGCCGCCGCGAGCACTTCGCCGTCAGGCAGCGCCTTGTAGTCGCGCGTACCGCGCGCCGCATCGCAATAGGCGATTTCGAGAAACTCCTTCTCGGTCAGCGCGAAAACGTCGGCGATGTCGCGCGTCTCGCGATCCGCGATCTTGACGCCAACCGCATTGGCCATGACCAGCCGGGTCAGCCGCGCCGTCGACTTGACGGCGATCTCGGCAGCAATCCAGGCGCCAAGCGAGACGCCGACGACAGTCACGTCGTGCAAATCGAGCTGATCGAGCAGATCGAGATAGAAGTAGGACAGGTCGTCGACGCTGCGCATGCCCTTGGGCAGCTCCGAACGGCCAAAACCCGGATGTGTCGGCGCGATCACCCGCGCTGTCTTGGCGAGTTCGTCGATCGCTTCCCGCGCCGGCTCGATGCCATTTTCAGCGTGCAGAAACAGCAGAGGACGGCCCGCGCCGCGCTCAATCGTCTCAATCCGCGTTCCGTTGACGACGAGTGTGGGCGCCGCGCTTTCAACCGTCAGCGACATCCTCTCTCCTGCTCCTTGCAAAGTGGGCATATTTGCAGCCCGAACGGCTCTTCTAGCACGGTGAACGTGTTTTGCCAGCGCGGGCCCAGTATTGGCGGCAGAGGGGCTTTGCGCCATAAGCATGAGCGCCGCATCGTCACGGCGTGCATGATAAGGGCGGACCGCAGCCAAGAGGTAATATCAATGGCCCAATCGACCGACAGCGTTACCATCCGACTCGGCGTCGCCTACGCCAACCACGACGACGTCGAGCTCCAGGGCGACCTCTATCTGCCGAAGGGCAAGAGCGGCGTCCCGGCGCTGGTCGCCGTGCATGGTGGCGGTTGGGTGCAAGGCGCGCGCAATGCGTTCCAACACTGGGGGCCGTATCTCGCCTCCCGCGGCATCGCGATGTTCACGATCAGCTATCGGCTGGCGACCAAGGGCAAAACTTTTCCGCAGGCGGTCCAGGACGTGCTGGCGGGCGTGCAATTCGTGCGCGGCAAGGCGGGCGAATTCGGCATCGATCCGCAGCGCATCGGTCTCATGGGGGCGTCGGCCGGCGGACATCTGGCGTCGCTCGCAGCGCTCAGCTGGTCGACGGGCAAATTCGCCAAGGGCTATCCGCAGGATCCGTTCGCGTCGGTCGATGCCGGCGTGAAGGCGCTGATCGGGGTTTACGGCGTCTATGACATACCGGCGATGTGGATGACCTATCAGCAGCAAGGCGGCCTGGACAACAACATTCAGAAATTCATGGGCGTGCCGCTGATGGAAAACCGGCAGCTTTATTTCGACGCCACGCCGATCAATTATGCGACCCTTTCCAACAACAAGATCGCCGTGTTGCTCGCAACCGGCACCGAGGACGATCTGGTCGACCGCAAGACGCATACCGATGCGTTCCAGCTGGCGCTCAAGCTCGCGGGCTTCTTCGTCCGCCCGTGTATCGTCCAGGGTGCGCCGCACTACTGGATGAACGATCCGATCGAGGAGCCGGGGAGCTATTCGGGATTTCTGGCGCCGCGGCTGATGCGGTTTCTGGCGGAGAAATTGTAGAAGCTGCCGCTCACTTCTTGTCGAGCATCAGCGTGCCTTCGCGGCGGATAAGCGGCTGAATTGTTTCGGCGAGCTTTGCCAGCAGCCACGGCAGCGTGACTTGCAGGTCGACACGATCATCGAAGACATCGATTGTGCCGCCAACCGCCTGCCCCAGCGCACTCACGCGGAACGCCAGATTGTTGCCGCTCCAGGTCTCCTCCTGGACCGTCAGCATGTGACCAAAATGCGCGCGCGCGTTGGCGAGACCGGATTGCAGCCGGCGCGTCGCCTCGTCCTTGCCGAGATGGTGCGGGATCGAAACAAATAGCGGCTTGGACATGCGGCCTCCACGACAGTTCGGCCCCAATATGGGGAGGCGCCTGCGCGGCCGCTATTCGGCGGCGACGCGCTTGCCGAGCGCCGCGTTGATTGCCGGCATGACCTTCTCAGCCATGAGTTCCATCGAACGCCGCGACAGTGCGGGATCGACCCAGTCCTTGCCGCAATAGAGCAGCGTGCCGAAATCGCCGATCTTTTCGATCAGGGCCAGCAGCGAGTCGACGACGCGGTTGACGCTGCCGCGGATGACGACGTTGTCGAAAATGTAGTCGAGCGTCAGGTCGGCATCGGGCATCTCCTCGCTTTCCTTGAAGCCGCCGAGCTTGTTGCCCTTCTTCAGCTTCGCGGTGAGCTGATTCATATAGAAGCGGTACGGGCTCCTGGCATCCTCGCCCCCATAGGCGCGCGCCGTCTTGTCGTCGTCGGCAACGAAGATCGAACGCGCGACGCGCCAATTGGCGCGGTCGGCGCGATGGCCGCCCTCCGCGCAACCCTTGGCATACTGGTTCCATTGGCTGAGCAACCAATTGGGATGCAGAAAGTGCGAAGAGACCGGCCACCAGCCGCGGCGACCGAGAGCAATCAGGCCCTTGGAGTACGGATCGGTCGCGGTGCCAAGGATCGGCGGGTGCGGCTTCTGGAATGGCTTGACGACACCGCCGAGTCCGATCTCCGGCCAGCGCGTTTTCGCAGTCGAGATGTTCCAGAATTTCCCCGTCAGATTGTACGGCGCTTCGCCGGTCCACAGCGCCACAATGTGATCGATCGCCTCGGCAAACATGGCGCCGCGATCGGCGTCAAGGAGCTCCATCGCTTCCATATCGGTTCGCAGCACGCCGGCGCCGATGCCGAACATCAGGCGGCCTTCCAGCAGATTATCGACGAGCGCGGCCTGCGTCGCCAGCAGCAGCGGATGGCTGAACGGCAGATTGGCGACCGCCGTTCCGAGCCTGATTTGCGATGTGTAACCGGCGAGGGAGCCGATGAAAGTCAGGCTCGAAGGGATGTTCTCGGCTAGGTCGGTCAGGTGCTCGCCGCAATAGCCTTCGCTATAGCCAAGTTTGTCGGCGAGGATGAAGGCTTCACGATCCTCCCGCAGCGTCTCGGCGTAATTCCGCGTCAGCGGATGCACAGGCATGATGAAAAAGCCGAGCTTCATTATCATTATCCTCCGAGACGGCGCGGGCCGCGGACTTGGGTAAGTTGATCGGCAAGGTTATGCGATCGCGCGGCGAGGTCAATTCGCAAGTGGCAGCAGGCAGCGCAAGGCTGCCCGCTGGGGAGGGACGGGCGGCCGGCTTTCATTGGGAGAAACCGGCCGCTGCTTTTCTGCGCTTTTACGCGGCGAGCTTGGCCTGTTGCGAGGGCGCTTTGCCAACGAGTTCGCTGAGCGACCGGTAAGGGAAGAACAGGATCATGGTCGCCGACGCCACCAGCATGATGCAGACGGCGAGCACGAGCGGAGCGACGAACGCCCCGGTTGCCTGCGCAATCACGCCAGTCAGGTAGGGCGATAACGTCGCGCCGAGGATGCCGAAGAAATTCATCAGCCCGCTCAACGTGCCGGTCTGGTTCGGCGCAATGTCGGTGCATGTGGTCCAGAACGGCACCACATAGAACGACAATCCCGCATTGGCGATGATGATCATCGTGACAGCGAGAGTATTGGACTCGGTCGTCGCGGCAATCAGCGTCGTCCCTGCGTAGATGATGGCGCCGAGGCCGACGAACAGCTTCCGGTGGAAGCCACCCTTGGTCCAGCCCGCCGACGCCAGCCAATCCATGCCCCAGCCGGCAAAGTTCACAGCAACGAACGCGACCAAAAATGGCAGCGCCGACAGCGAACTCGCCTGGATCAGCGGGATGTGCCGGTAATGAGTAAGATATTGCGGCAGCCAGGTGAGGAACAGGTACTGGCAATAGGGCAGCGCAAAATAGCCGACGTAGAACGGCCACAGCGCCGGGGTGGTGAGCAACTGCCGGATTGGCACGGGCGCCTGCGCGGCACGCGCCTTGGCTTCGGCCGTCTGCGAATGTTGGCCTTCCGGCACTGGATCGTCAAAGTTGCGCGCGTAGCTCCACCATGCGGCGGCCGAGATCAAGCCCACCAATCCGAAGATTACGAAAATCCAGACCGCGGAGCCGGTCGTGCTCAGGATGACGCCGGCGAAGAATACTCCGGCCGCCGGGCCCAACTGGGCGCCGGACTGCACGAAGGCGGAAAACCTGCCGCGTTTGGTAACGTCGGGTACGGCGCGCGCCACCGCGGCGACGCTCGCCGGAATATACGGGCCCTCAAAGGCACCGAGCAGAACGCGCCAAAGGGCGGTGAGCCAGAGGACCGAAGGCGCGATGGGGGTGAGCAAGACCCACAGCGACCAGCCGGCCATTGAGCCGGCCAGCGTGCGGCGCGCTCCCACTTTGTCGGCGATCCAGCCTCCGACCGGCTGCAGGATCAGATAACCGAGCGAGAATGCGCTCAGCATCATACCGATGGTGGCGGGCTTCCAGGCGTATTCTTTTGCCCAAGCGGCGGCGGCAACGCTGAAATTGGTGCGGTCCGCCCACAGCAGCACGCTGCCGGCGAAAAATACGGTCGCGGTTACGCCAAAGCTGATTGGACGCGCAGATATCCGATTGTCGCTTGCTGACATGGCGTTTCTCCCCTTCGCAGCCTGACACTCCTCTTTGAGAGTTTAAGGGCCTCAAGACGGCGCTATTTTTGTGCAGCCTCAAGGGCCGGCGCCGTTTGCGCAAGGATGATACGGTTCCTTGCGCGAGTCCATCGCCCGAATGCTCCGCGACAGCAGGGGCGAATCCACAAAGAGCCAGGCCGAGCAACGAAAAGAGGCCGGGCTTTCACCCGGCCTCGATCAGCAACTGACCTATTGCGAAACGGCAGGCGTTACTTCGCCGCGGTCTTCCAGGCTGACGGGATTTCCTCGGCCCATGCCGCCTCGATCAGCTTGACCGCAGCGGAACGTAATCCAGCTCCTTCGCCTTCGCCTGCGCCTAGCCCTCTTCGGCGCCCAATCGAGGAATTTGAGCACGAGATTGTTCTGATCTGGCGCGCTGTCCTTGCGCAGCAGCATGCTATCCACGATGCAGGGCGCGCCGATGTCAAAAAAGCTGGCGAAATAACCACGAGTTACTGGGATTCACTGTCACTATTAAGGAATAGTTGCACTCGCGACGCCCTGTCGCATCTGCCATCTGTGCTGTCACATAAATGCAATGTGATTGTCACATTACTGGCGTGGACTACCTTTCATAGATGCTGCGGTGACCAGCCAATGGTCGCTGCACTACGCGAAGCGCGGAATCCAATTGCCGCTCGTTCCACACGCCCAACAGAGAAACCAACCGAAACGGGGAGGTAGACGACTTGGGTCGACTATCTCCATTGCCCGAAATCCCACGAACAGGAGAGATGCTCGTGAAACATCTGAGGACTATTGCCGCCGCCGGCTTCCTGGCCGCGACGGTTTTGCCGGCGTCTGCCGCGGACATCACCGGCGCCGGCTCGACATTCGTGTACCCGCTCCTCGCCAAGTGGGCCGATGTGTACAAGAAGGACACCGGTGTCGGCCTTAACTATCAATCCATTGGTTCAGGCGGCGGCATCAAGCAGATCACCAACAAAACCGTCACCTTCGGCGCCTCCGACATGCCGCTGACGCCGGCAGACGTGGCCAAGAACCACTTTGTGCAGTTTCCGATCATCAATGGAGCCGTCGTCCCGGTGGTCAACCTTCCGGGCATTAAAGCCGGCGAGTTGGCCCTCGACGGCCCGACTCTGGCGAATATCTATCTCGGCAAGATCACCAAGTGGAACGACGCGGCGATTGCGAAGCTCAATCCCGGCGTCAAACTTCCCGGCACGGCTATTGTGGTCGTTCACCGTTCCGACGGTTCCGGCACCACGTTCATCTGGACCAACTATCTTTCGAAGGTCAGCCCTGACTGGAAGAGCCAGGTCGGCAACAGCACCGCAGTCGAATGGCCGGTCGGCATCGGCGCGAAAGGCAATGAGGGTGTTGCCAATAATACCAACAACACCGCCGGCGCGATCGGTTATGTCGAATATGCGTATGCCATGCAGAACAAAATGGCGTACACCAAAATGCAGAATCAGGCCGGCAAGTCGGTCGAGCCGACCTCCGCAGCCTTTCAGGCTGCAGCCAGCGGCGCCCAGTGGGCCTCTGCCAAGGACTTCTACGTCATCCTCACCAATGCCCCGGGCGACACGTCCTGGCCGATTGCCGGGTCAACGTTTATCTTGATGCAATCCACTCCCGTCAGCGAAGCCGATTCCGGAGCAGCCCTTAAGTTCTTCGACTGGGGATACAAGAACGGAAAGAAGATGGCTGCCGACCTCGACTACGTGTCGATGCCGGACAGCGTCGTCACGCTGATCGAAAAGACCTGGAAAGAGCAAATCAAAGGCGCAGGCGCCAATTTCTAGCTTCGACGAATGCGGGGGAAAGCCCACTCCGGACCGGGCTTTCCCCTTTCGACCGTAAAGGTAATGAGCGGCTTGTCTAACAAGTAAGAAGCCGCTTGAGTCGCCCTCCTGAGCGGACTTCGCACAGGAGGGCATATATGCGACAGTCGGAGGGGCAGTCTGTGGTCGATATTGCATTGTCAGGCCAATTAATCGTTCCCTCCGCGACGGCCGCTCGCGCCAAGGCGCTTGATCGGTTGCGGCTTGGCGATCTCTTGTTCCGTCATCTCACTCGCGCGGCCGCTTTCGCGGTGCTGCTGCTCTTGAGCGGTGTCATCATCTCCCTCATCGACGGCTCAATTCCGGCCTTCAAGACCTTCGGCTTGGGTTTCTTGGTGAATGCGCGCTGGAATCCGGTCACGGAGATTTTCGGCGCGCTCCCCGCGATCTACGGCACAATCATCACCTCGTTCATCGCGATGCTGATCGCGGTTCCCGTGGGTCTTATGATCGCCTTCTTCCTAACCGAACTGTGTCCCCAGTGGCTGCGGCGCCCGATTGGCATCGCGATCGAGCTGCTGGCCGGCATCCCCAGCATCATCTACGGCATCTGGGGCCTGTTCATTTTTGCTCCGTTCCTCCAGCAGACGCTGCAGCCGTTTCTGATCGACACGCTCGGCTCGGTGCCGCTGATCTCCCCGCTGTTCGCCGGGCCGCCGTATGGCATCGGCATTCTGACCTCGGGGCTGATCCTCGCCATCATGGTGCTGCCGTTCATCAGCTCGATTACGCGTGACGTATTCAGCGCGGTTCCTCCTGTCCTCAAGGAGGCGGCCTACGGCATCGGCTGCACAAGGTGGGAGGTGATGCGCAACGTCGTGCTGCCCTTTACCAGGGTTGGCGTCATCGGCGGAATCATGCTTGCTCTGGGTCGGGCGCTTGGCGAAACGATGGCGGTAACTTTCGTCATCGGCAATGCACACAAAATTTCCGCCTCAATTTTAGCGCCCGGCACCACCATTTCGGCCAGCATCGCCAATGAATTCACCGAGGCGGTGGGCGATCTCTATACCTCTGCGTTGATTGCGCTCGGGCTGATTTTGTTCGTCATTACCTTCATCGTGCTTGCCATAGCGCGATATATGCTGCTGCGTATCGAACGCCGGATCGGATGACGCGCCATGCCAGATAAGACATTTGCTGTTCGCTATGCCGCCCGCCGCGGCAAAAACGCTCTTGCGACCGGGTTGGCGCTCGCCGCAACGATTTTCGGCCTCGGCTGGCTGGTCCTGATCCTCGGAGCGCTGCTCTGGGAGGGCTTCGGCGGATTGTCGCTGGGAGTATTCACACAAATGACGCCGCCGCCCGGTTCGAGCGGCGGCCTTCTCAATCCCATCTTCGGCAGTCTGGTCCTCACCGCCATTGCCGTCCTGATCGGCACACCTATCGGCATCCTCGCCGGCACCTACTTGGCCGAATACGGCCGCCATGAGCGCCTGAGCAGCGTGATGCGCTTTATAAACGACATCTTGCTCAGTGCGCCGTCCATCGTTGTCGGGCTGTTCGTCTATGAGATTATGGTCGCACCCATGGGGCATTTTTCCGGCTGGGCGGGCGGGATTGCCCTTTCGATCTTGGTCATCCCGGTGGTCGTGCGCACGACCGAGGACATGCTGACCTTGGTTCCTAACACTTTGCGCGAGGCGGCGAGTTCGATCGGTCTGCCGCGCTATTTGTCGATTACACGCATCTGTTATCGCGCCGCGCGCGCCGGCATGGTGACTGGAGTGCTGCTCGCCGTTGCGCGGATCAGCGGCGAAACCGCGCCGCTCCTCTTCACATCGCTCAACAACCAATTCTGGAGCACCAACCTCAACCAGCCGGTTTCCAGCCTGCCGATCGTCATCTTCCAATTCGCACTTAGTCCCTACAAAGAGTGGCAATCGCTGGCCTGGACCGGCGCCCTCATCATCACGCTTGCTGTCTTGGCATTGAGCATTACCGCCCGCACCCTGGCCGCGTCGAAGGAGTCGGCGTCGTAACGCGCGGCGCGCAAATCGCACGGCATCCTCACGCACCCTCCATCACCGGCAGCGTCAGCGCCGACGGATATTGGGCCGAATGATAGATCGTGTCGGCGCCGATCTTGTTGGGCGTGTAATAGTGTGTCCACAGCACGTCGGTGATGGTCGAATCGCCATTGACGATTTCCAGCCGGATGCGGCTGCCGGCCTTGAAGCGGTGCGCCATCGGCTCGACCGAGATATCGAAACGGTAGATTTTTCCAGGTTCGATCGGCTCGGGATTGACGTGGGTATGGTACGGCTCCATATCGGTGGATTTTTGCGGATCGAGCGCGCGATGCGAGGCGCGCAGCCACCCTTTTGTGATCCAGAATGACGGCGGATTGAGACCCTTGGCGCGCTCGGCGGCCGGCAGCGGCAACTGCTCGGAGATTTTGACGAAAAAATCCATGTCGTTGCGCGTCGACGCCGCGTGCAGCGTGAGCTTGATGGGGCCGGCGATTTCCAGATCGCGCTGCAACGGCGCCGTCGTGAAGGTGAGCACGCGGCGCGCGGGATCGGGCTGGTTGTTGGGGCCGAAACCGATGACGCCGAGCATCCAGCCCGGATCGGGGTAACGGTAGGTGGTGCGCTCCTCGCCCGTTGCCGGCTCGCGCGTGAGCGTACCGTCGTTGAGCGAGGAGACACTGCCTGAATTCTGTCCGCTCAAATTCCAGGTCACGTAACGCGCGCCGGGCGGCGGCCAGGTCTCGGCGGCGCGCACCGCATTGGCGCCGCGAACGTAGTACTCGACCGGCGGCCGCGCGGTGTAATTGGTCGCCTGACCTTTCAGATAATGGTCGTAGAACGGCAGCAGCAGCTTTTCGTGCAGCTCGACGCTGTTGAACTCGCGGTTGGCGACGAAAGCGTTGATGGGTCCGACCATTTTCAGCTTTTTCGGTCCGCTGGCGCGGCGAAAGCCGTCGATGTTGCCGCGGGTGTGCAGGTCGACCTTGCCCCACACGCCGATCGAATAGAGCGGCACTTCGATCTCGTGCAGCCGTTCGGCGGCGCAGCGCTCGCGCCAGAAATCGTCGTAGGTCGGATGCTGCGCCAAGAGCAGGTTGAGGTCGCAATCCTGTTCGCGCGGATGTTCGCCGTTGGCCGGATTGCGATTGATGATGCGATTCTGGTTCCACCAATAGCTGCCGAAGAAGTCGCCCAGGATGCCGCCCTGATAGACCGAGGCGCGGTATGGATCGTTAAGCCCGTCAAAGGCGGCGATGCAGGCGAGCGACGGCGGCTTCTGAATCGCCATCCACCACTGCAACATGCAGAAATACGATTGGCCGATGCCGCCGACCTTGCCGTTCGACCACGGCTGCGCGCCGAGCCATTCGATAACGTCGTAGAGATCTTTCTGCTCGTTGCGGTCAAGCAGGCGAAATTCGCCGCCGGACTTGCCGCAGCCGCGCACGTCCATGTGGGCATAGACGTAGCCGTGCCGCTGGTAGAAATCGATCGGCCCGGTCTCGCGCCAGAGAAACTGCGGCGTCGCCGGCAGCGCGTTGTTGTCATAGCGGTATGGCGAAGGCGCGAGCAGCACCGGAAACCGCCCCTCGCCTTCCGGCATGTAGAGCGCAACCGCAATCTCCACGCCGTCATGCACGCGGATCTTAACCTCGTGCGGCCTTCCAAGCGGCATCGTCCCTCCCCTCAAACAGTCTGAGAACCGGCGGCAAGAGCGAGGCTTAGCACGCGGTGGGCCGACACCCTAGAGGCCGCCGGGCGGGCCGGGCAGTTGCGTCCGTGAGCCGCAATGGACCCGGGTGCCGGCTGTGTTAGAGTTTCGCCTTCGATCGCTCCCTTTCCCGCGGCCGCCAAGTGGCGCCGCTCCCCGCGCCTATCCCTTAGAGACAGGAGAGTACCATGCGCATGCTCCGGCTCCCCTTGATTGCCGCCGTGGCAACGATCGCTTTCGCCCTTTTGCCCAGCGTCAGCGCCGACGCGCAGACCAAAGTCACGATCGGCAAGGTGGTCGGCGGTGACGGCTTCCATGTTCCGACTTACGTCGCGCTCGACGAGGGCTTCTTCAAGCAGGAGGGGCTCGACGCCAGCCTGTCGGAATTGCAGGCCCCCGCCCAGGTCAGCGCCGTGCTTTCCGGCAATCTCGATTGCGCGCCGATTCCATCCGGCGGCGCCCAAGCGGCTTTGAGCGGCGCCAAGATCGAGTACATCGTCGGTGAATCGCTGAAATCGCAGTGGACGCTGACGACGCGGACCGACATCAACAAACCCGAAGACCTCAAGGGCAAGACCATCGGCCTCGGCCGGCCCGGCGGCGCGGACTACGACGAGGTGCAGGCCGTGCTGCATCGTTTCTTTCACATGGACGCCGGCAAGGATTACAAGGTCATTTCGTTCCAGGGCGAGGCCGAGCGCATCGCGGCGCTGTCCAACAACGACATCCAGGGTGCCGGGCTCTCCATCCCGCACGCCGTGGTCGCCCAGCAGGCCGGCCTGAAGGTTCTGTTGCGCACCGGCGATTTCATCCCGCGCGCCGGCGGTACGCTCTGGTGCATGAAGAGCTTCGTCGAGCAGCATCCGGACACGACCAAAAAGATCATCCGCGCCATCGCCAAGGCAGTGATGTATTTTCGTACCAATAAAGCCGGGTCGATCAAGGTGCTCGAGCACCACATCGCCAGCATTAAGAACGACAAGGATGCGGGCCTGATCTGGGATCAACTGCACAACTCCTACGGCGCCGAGGTGCCGGCACCGCTGTTCCGCGAAATTCTCGAATCGCGTCGGCTGACCATGATCGCCGCACGGCAATGGCCGGCCGACAAGCCGCTGCCCGATCCAGAGCAGTTCATCGCGCGCAAGCTCCTGGATGACACGCTCAAGGACATGAACTACGTGCCGACCAACCTGGCCGCACCCGCGAAGGCGAACTGACATCGGCTTGGTCCATCCCCCCTCTCCTCGCGTGCGAGGAGAGGCGCAGCAATGCGATCTCGTTCTCGCGGCGCGGTTTTCTGCGCGTCCGAGCTATGAGGCACGCCATTGCCAAAAACGACGCCGCGCTCTCGATCTTCGTCGGATGACCCCGGGTGGAAAGTCCGGATCACCACGATCGGAGACGGCGCACGAAAGGACGAACGGACGGAAAAAAGAAAAGGAAGCAGAACGCCGACAGACGCGGGTCTACCTGCTTGCCTTGCGGCAAGCGCGCACCCTGCAGGGCGCGCTCGCCTGTCGGCGTTCCACGGCGGTTCTGCCCTTGGGACTCACGCATCCCAAGGTGCGGTCTCGGACCAGGTTTCGCGGCGCTGGCGCCTTGGTGGCGGGGGTCTCCCGCCGGCGCCAACCCCGGTTACAGCGAGCACCTCGCACGCCGGTCATAGTGCCGGCGGACATGATGTCCGATACCGCCCGAGTGCAATGGGGACGAACCCTTTGCTCGCGGGCACCGCATCTCGCTCCCGCCAGCCGGAGTCACCGGCTAACGTCCTTGCACGAGGAGCGAGAGGATGGCGCTTTTATTCCTATCGCGCGCGGAGTCAAGCCGAATCATTGTGGGATTCGATCTATTTGAATTCACAGGTTTTTCGCATTGGTAGCGCAATGCGATGCAGAGCATTCCGGCCGGAATTGAACAAAAAGTCTGCGAATCTTCGGTGACCGGCAATACCTCGACGCTCACGCTGGCAAATTGCGCCGCACCACCAGGCAGGTGATGTCGTCGGCCTGCAAGGTTCCGACAGAGAAGCGGTCGACGCTATCGGTTACCGCCAGCATCAGGTCGTGCGGCGGCCGGTCGGCGAAGCGTTGCGCGATATCCATCAGGCGCTGGATGCGGAAGAATTCGCCGGCGCGATTGGACGCCTCGGTGATGCCATCCGTGTAGAGGAAGAGCATTTCGCCGGGCAGGAGCGTGAAGCCGTGCTCGGCGAAGACGCGATCCTCAATGACGCCGAGCGGCGGATTGCCGGAGCGTCGGATCAGACGCGCAGTACCATTCGGGGCGGTGACGATGGGCTCGCAGTGACCGGCGTTGACGAGGTTGACGGCCCCGGAGGACTCATCAAGCTCGGCATAGAGCGCGGTGACAAACATGTCGATCGGATTTTCCCGGCAAAGCGTGCGATTGACGTGCGCGACGCACTCGGCGAGCGACGCGCCGGCCAGCGCCGTGCCCCGTAGCAGGGTGCGGGTGACCGCCATGAAAAACGCCGCCGCCATGCCCTTGCCGGAGACATCGGCAATCACCAAGCCCAAGCGTCCGCGGCCCAGCGGAAAGACATCATAGAAATCGCCGCCGACTTCGAGCGCCGGCCGCATCGAGGCGGCGATCCCGGTCCCCGCATAGGCCGAGAAGTCGGTCGGCAGAATCGACTCCTGGAGAATCCGCGCGGTGTGCAGGTCCTCGTCGATGCGCGCCTGCTTTTCTTCGAGCAGGCGGTTTTTTGAGGCAACTTCGGCGGTCCGTTCGCTGACGCGTTGCTCCAGCATCGCGTTGTGAGCCTGCAGCGCCGCCTCGGCGGCGAGCTGCTGCGCGCGCACCGCGACCACCAACAGGCCGGTGAACGTGATCACCGCCACAAACACTTCGAGCAGCAAAATGGATTCGGCATCGGTCTTGCCGACAAATGGGCCGATCCCCGCGATGGTGACGTGAATGGCCGCGATGGTGATGGCGGCGGCGGCAAGCGTCACGCCGCGCGGGCCGGCTCGGAAGCCGGCGAACAGCAACAGCGGCAGATACAGGTAATCGATCGGATAGCGCAGCCAGGTCTCGACCGCCGCGATGGCGGCGGCGACAACCAGGATGAAACACGCATGCGCGGCAATCGAAAAGCTCAGCCGCGGTTCGCGATACCAGGCGAGGATCAACGCGCCGAATACCGCGATGCCCGCGGCGTCGGCGAGGACGAACGTCACGAATGTTTCGTTGAGCTCGTCATTGGGCACAAAGCCGAAGGCCCAAAGCGACAGCGTCCCGATCGTGCCACCGGCAAAAGCCGCCAACAGGCACGAGCCGACCAGGAAAATCACGACGTTGCGGGCGCGGTCGAACGGATGCCACGTTCCGGTGAGCGCGCGGAGCACCCCGAGTGCGATGAGTGCCTCCAGGATACTGCCGACGCCGGTGCCGCTGTTGGCGAACGCATACGTCGCCAGCGTCGTCTGCGGCAGCGACAAGAGCGGAAAGCCGTTGCAGAATTGCCCGAGGAAGACCGCGGGCAGGATGCGCGGCCCGAGCAGGAACGTTGCGGCGACCGCGATGCCGGCCGGCGGATAGATCGGGCTGATCTTCGCCGGACCGATGCCGAACAGCACCACGACCAGGCCGGCGACGCTGTAGGCCGCAAGCACGATAATGTTGAGAAAGATCCATGCGCCGAGGCCGCGCGGCCGCGCGTCGGCAGGTTCGAGAAGCCCTGCGAGCGTCGTCTGGCGCAACGTGGTGCGTTCGAGCATGGCGACGGACAGGCGATCTTACGGTTACCGCGGCAACGCGGCGATCGCGGCCTCCACGGTGTCGTGTACGGCGAACAGTCCCAACAGTCCGCTGATATCGAATATCTCGGCGATTTCGTCGCGCATGCCGCACAACGAAACGACCCGGCTCTTTGCCTGGGCGTGTTTGGCGAGTGTGACGAAGGGGCGCAACCCCGCGCTCGACACGTAGCTCATCTCCGCCACGTCGATGATGATGAAGCGGTCCACGGCGGTCACATCGGCGACCTTCTGCTCCAAGAGCTTCGATACCGAGCCGTCAACGCGTCCGACCACGCGGAGCATTGTCGCCTCGCCAATTCGGCCTTCGGTGATTTCCATTGCCGCTCCGTCCGGTCCGTCACGCGGATCGAATAGTTCACCACGTCTTAATCACGATGACGGCGCGGCATTATGTGTTGAGAAACTTGCAAACTTCCTACCGCACTACGGAACCGGACGGGCCGCCTGTGCGGCCAGGAGGGCGCGGCGTGGCCTCTTTATCGCAATTGCTGGAGCTGTGGCGCGACATTCCGGAGGACGAGAAGGTCAGGAAGCCGCGGCCCCCGGTCAAGCCCCAGGCGATCGTTTACGGCGTCGACGACCGGCCGCCGCCGCTCGTCACCGTCGTGGCGGCCGTTCAGCATATTCTGATCGCCACCACGGTCGGGCTGTTCATCCCGACGCTGGTTCTCGATGCGGCGCACGCCTCGCACGAGGCGACGCTGCACATGACATCCGTGTGCATGCTGGCGCTCGGCATCGGTACGATCTTGTCGTGCCTCAACCTGCGCGATCTCGGCTCGGGCTACCTGATGCCGGCGTCGTTTTCCGGCGTTTACTTCTCGGTCAGCATTCTCGCGGCGCGGCAAGGCGGCCTGCCGCTGGTCGCCGGCATGACCATGTTCGCCGGCCTCACTCAGCTTGTGCTGAGCCGGCTGGTGCGATGGCTGCGCCCCTATCTGCCGACTGAAATTGCCGGCTTTGCCATGCTGATGAGCGGATTCACGCTGGCGGTGGTCGGTTTCAATCTCATCACCGGCGTTGCCGATGCGGCGGAAACGATGAGCGGCGCCATGGCGCTTCCGGCTTTGCTCGGCATCGGCTGCATCCTGGTGATGGTGGGACTGCACGTCTGGGGCTCGGCGCGTTGGCGCATCTATACGGTGTTGATCGGCTTGGGCGGTGGCTACGTCGCGGCGCTGGCACTCGGCCTTACGCCGCTCGCCGCGCTGCGGCCGCCGGGCGCAGAGCTGGTTCGCTTTCCAGCGTCCGATTTCGGCTGGCCTGATTTCGCCGCCAACATGATGGTGCCGTTCGCGGTCGCCGCGATTGCGTCGTCGCTGCGGGCCATCGGCGACCTGACGACGGTGCAGAAGATCAACGACGCCAAATGGCAGCGTCCGGACATGCATGTGATCCGCGGCGGGCTCGCCGCCAACGGGCTGGCGACGATGCTGTCCGGTCTTGTCGGCGCTCCGGCGATCGGGACGACGTCGGGTTCGGTCGGCGCGTCGGCGGCCGCCGGCGTCACGTCGCGCATCGTCGGTCACGCCACCGGCGCGCTGTTCATCGTGATCGCGTTCTTGCCGCCGGTGCACAACCTGCTGATCGCCATTCCGCGGCCGGTGATGGGCGCGGCGCTGCTGTTCTCCTCGTGCTTCATCAATGTCAGCGCCATGCAGGTGATGACGAGCCGGATGATGGACGCGCGCCGCACGCTGGTGATCGGCATCGCGCTCTTGCTCGCGCTGAGCCGTTTCGTGTTCCCGAGCTTCTACGCGGCGGCGCCTTCGTTGTTGCAGCCCGCCGTGAGTTCGCCGCTGGTGATCGGGCTGATTGGTGCGCTCGTGCTCAATCTCGTGTTCCGCATCGGCGTCAAGCAATCGGCGGCGATAAGCTATACGCCCGGCGTCGATCCGCTGTCCAAGCTCGAGGAGTTCGCCGAGCATCAGGGCGCGGTCTGGGGCGCGCGGCGCGATGTCATCGAGCGCGTGGTGCGCGCGCTGATCGAAACCGCCGAGAGTCTCGAAATTCTGATCGCGCCCGGCAAGACCGCGCGCGTGACCATGACGTTCGACGAATACTGGCTCGACGTTGCGACCGAATACGAGGGCCAGCCGCTGGCTATCAGTGCGGCGGCGCCGAGCCGCGAGGAGCTGTTGGCCGACGCCTCGCAACTGACGCGCCTCGGCGTCATCATGATCCGCCGCCAGGCGACCCGGCTTTCGACCCGGGCCCATGGCAATATGCAGTGCATCGATCTCGGCTTCGAGCATTGACGAAGGCGGGCTTGGGCGCGTTGTTATCTGGCGGCCCGAACGGCGCCGAAGGGGTGGCACAGAGCCTGTGAGCGACGACAGCCTGTCAATCGCCGTGGTCAACGATGTGCCGGCCGTGTCGCGCGCGACCGAACAGGTCGAGGCGTTCTGCCGCGGCCGCGGCATTGCGGATGCAGTCGCGCGCAAATTCACGCTCGCGCTCGACGAGACGCTGACCAACGCCGTGTCCTACGGGTTTCCGCAGGGCGGGCGCCACTCCATCGCGGTGCGGATCGAACATCGGGCGGGTTACCTGACGGCGACCGTGAGCGACGACGGCGCGCCGTTCGACCCGCTGGTGCGGGCCACGCCCGATGTCCACGCGCCGATCGCGCAGCGCCAGGTCGGCGGGCTCGGCATCCATCTGCTCCGCACGCTGATGGAAACCGTCGCATACCGCCGCCACGGCGACCGCAACGAGCTGACGTTTCGGATTGCGGATGGGAAGGCGGCGGCGACGGAGTAGGGCGCCGGGTATTCGCATTGCGGCGGTCCCGGCATGACCAGCCAATCAACGTGGCCGCGCCATTCGTTCGCCAATTCAGTTGGCGGATTGTCCGAAGTTGTCTTTATGGCCGTTTCTACGACCCTACAGGGTTCAGCGACGAGAGGAAGCGCGCCGTATCGGGCTGGCTCTCAATCCCCTTCGGCCCAGAAACAAGAGCTTGCACATGAATGGAATCATTGACGCTGTCAATGAACGCAAAAATTTGTTCGAACGTTTCGCCAAGTTCCATTTTGGAACTGTTCGTTCGGCCTTGCGGGCGTCCCGCACTGCGTTACTGAATGTCCCGCTAGCCCGAAATATTCTCCACCATGGGGTGGAGACCGAGGCCGTTGCGGCCTGACGCTCAACTCAGCGGCGGCGCATGACGGCCGATTCCAGCCATGAAATTGCGAGATACATCAACGACGAGATGATTGCGAGGATGGTGACCGCAGTCATGACGATGTTCATTTTGAAGATCTGGGCGCCATACTGGATGAGGTATCCCAATCCCAGATTGGCCGACTGGAATTCGCCGACCACAACGCCGACAAGCGACAAGCCGGCGTTGACCTTCAAGGCCGCAATGAAAGTCGGCACGCTTCCCGGCAAGACAACCTTCGCCAGGATTTGCGACTTGCTGGCGCCAAACGTCTGGGCGAGCTTGATCTTGTTCGGGTCGATGCCTTGGAAGCCGCTGTAGATCATCAGCACGGTGACGAACAATGAGATCGCAAGCGACATGCCATAGATCGACAGCGTGGCACCGAGCCAGACATAGAAGATCGGGACGAAGGCGGTCTTGGGCATCGCGTTGGCCACGACCAGATATGGATCGAGTACCTTGTAGAGTGTCTCCCACCACCACAGCGCCGCTGCCACCACCGTGCCGATGAGTATCGCGGCGGTAAAACCGATCACGGTGGCGGCTACTGTCGACCAGGTATGGGTCAGGATGCTGGCTTGCTGCGGCGTCGACTTAAGCAACTCGATAAACGTCGGCCAGATCGCCGACGGATAGCTGGTGAAAAGCGGATTGACGATCTGCGCTCGCGGCAACACTTCCCACAGCACGATAAACGCCAGGAAAATGGCAAGCTGCGCCGCACGCACCATCAGCCGGTTGCGTTGTTCGCGTTGCACCCACGCGCGGTACTGCGGGCTTGCTGCGACGGCTGGGGCAATGTCAGCGTTCGACATGGACTTCGAGCTCCTGCCAAAGCATGTTGAAATAGGAATTGAACTCGGGCGTATTGCGCGCCGCAAAGGGTGCAAGGCGCGCGCCGCCCGGTGCAGTGAGGCGGACTGGATGATTGGACTTGATCCTCCCGGGCCGGTGCGACATCACCAAGACGCGCTCCGCCATGCTGACGGCTTCGCCGATGTCATGAGTGACGAGGATCACTGTCTTGGCCTCGCGCCGCAAGATTTCCGTGATCTCATCGCCGAGTGCCAACCGCGTCTGTGAGTCGAGCGCCGAAAACGGCTCGTCAAGCAGCACGACGTCCGGCTCGGTGCACAGCGTGCGCGCCAACGCGACGCGCTGACGCATGCCGCCGGAGAGCTGGCGCGGCAGGTGGTTCACGAACTGGCCGAGCCCGTAGCGGTTCAGAAGCTGGGTCGCGCGTTCCCGCGCCTTGGCCATCGGCGCGCCCTGGATTTCAGCGCCCAAGACCGTGTTCTCCAGGATCGTCCGCCATTCGAACAGATAATCCTGCTGCAGCATGTAACCGATTTTCCGGCTTGGCCCTGACACCCGTCGGCCGTCGATCAATACCGTGCCTTCCGTCGGCGCGACGATGCCGGAGATCAGCGACAGCAGCGTGCTCTTGCCGCAACCGCTCGGCCCGATCACGGCAACGAACTCGCCCGAAGCAACCGATAAAGAAACGTTGCTGAGCGCCTCGGTCTCGCCCTCAGCACTAAAGTAGCGCAGCCCGACGCTCCGCAATTCGACCTTTGGGGTGCCCACAACGGCCGTCTGCGCCACGGCCTACTTCGCCTTGGCGGCAAACTCGGTGCGGACCAGGTCTGCGAACTTCACGCGCTTGTTGTCATCGAGCACGTGGCCATGAACAAGAATGTTCTCGAACTTGTCGATCGCCTGCGGTTCGATGACCGGGGTGCTCTTCCAGATTTTCAGTTTTTGATAGCGTTCTGCCGCCGAGGTCAGCGCCTGCTGATTGATGCCCGGGAAGAAGTCCCTGATCGCATTGACGATCTCCGCCGAGGACGCCGCGGCCGTCCATTTCTGCGCCCGGTAGACGGCGTCGGTCCAGCTCTGCACGATCGCGGCGTTGTCCTTGAGATACTTGTCGGTCGCCACGAACGCCGTGTAGTCGGCAAAGCCCACGGTGGCACCGATCGAGGTCAGGAAATAGGCTTTGCCGTCGAGTTCGAGCTGCGAGGCGTCAGGCTCGATGAAAATGGCGTACTCGCCCTGGCCCGAAAGCCATGCACCGACCCGCGCGGGCACGGCGATATTGTTCAAAAGCTTGGCGTCCTTGTCCGGATCGACACCGTTCAGCCGCATGGCTTCTTCCAGAAACAGAAGTGGCGTGCTGCCGGGCCGGAATCCGAGAATTTCCTTGCCCTTGAGCATGCCCCAGTCGAACTTGTCCACCTTTTTGCGGCTCATCAGCATGAATCCGTCGGTCGAAGTCAGCCCGCAGAAGATGCGCGCCTTGATCGACGAATCGCTGTTGAGCACATAGATCGCCGCCTCAGGACCGAGCAGGGCGATGTCGGCGCTGTTGGACAGCAGCGCGGCCATCGATTTGTCGCCGCCGTTTGCCGTCGACATTTCGACATCGAGGCCGGCGTCTCTGAAATAGCCCTTCGTTATCGCTACATAGGCCGGCGCATACAGTAACGAACGTACGACCTCGTTGTAGCGGACCTTGACCAGCGGCTTGCCATAGGCGAGCGCGCCCATCGATCCGTAAGCCGCGACAGCGCCGAGAGCGGCGATACCGGTGCGTACAACGCGGCGACGGTGCCACATAGCGAGCCTCACCTTGTTGGAGGACGACGAGCCAGACTTGGTGCGTGGAGGCTACCATTGCGGTTCGCGCATGGCAAAGGTGGCGGCAGCGATGTGCGCCCGAACCAGGGCGCACGGAGAGGGAAATTAGGACTGTGGCCCCGAAGGGGGTACCAAAGACACCGAGCCCGCTGCACGCTGCAGAACGCCCTCACGGGCGATCGGCCGACTGATCTGGTCAGGCTGCCGTTTGGCGCCGCTTTCCCGCGGAAGCGTTCAGTCGCCCACTACGAGGATCAGATAAAGCGCGACAAGCATGGCGCAGCCCGGGACCAGCCAAATAAATCCCGGCCACCAGACCCTCCGCAGCAGGTTGGTCGGCAGCAGGCACACGATGAGCCCGGCGACGAAAGACACGATGGCACAGGTCGCGACATATCCATACCACTTCATTTGCGGGCCCGCAGTCGCCGGCAGACTACTTGTCCAGAATGTAAACCTGCCGACCTGCGGGTAGTAGCTGAACAGTTGCCAGCTGTAGTTCATGACAAACAGATATAACACCGAGAAAACTGCGCCGAAGGTGATCGCGAACAAAGGGTATTTTCCCAATGCGTCGGGATCTACCGAGCTTGTGTGCCTTAGTGTGCTCATGTGTTCGCTCTCTCAATCGGATCTGTTGAGGGCTGGCCAGCCTCCTAGTGAGACGGCAAGAAGCCCAATCCCCCGGCATTGTTCAGGATGTGTCCGACGATAAAGCCCATCCAGGCAATAATGGTGAGCAGCGTCGTCAGCATGGCGCGGACAAAATCGCGCGCGGGCACAAGCGGCGGACGCCAATAATACCAGTAGGCGGGAAGCAACGCGAGACCGATGGCAAGGGTGTGTTCCTTGAACTCAAAACTGTCCAACGCCTTCACCCACTTAAAGGCCGGATTGCTCAGGACCGTGCTCGCTGTGAGTTTGTAATCGGGATAGACGATCATGCCGAGGAGGAAAGTCAGCACATACAGCACAACGATGGCGCCACCATAATCATGGGCGGATACGGCACGGACATGGCCGAAGAAATTGCTGACGCGGGCATGCACTGGCGCCCAAACCGCAATAGCCTGATGGGTCAGCGCGCCTAAAAGAAAGAATGCCAAGATGCCGTGAATCGTAAGCAGAGTCAGCCAAAGATTGGTATTCAACCACATGTCCCATCCCCCTGTTGGGTCAAGTGAGGTCGCCTCGAACGTGAGCGTCTGGCAATTTGAGGCTGTTGAAGGTTAACATCGGTATTTAATGCGGTCAATTTCCACGCGCTTCGTGAGCTGAACACTTTTGTCAGGCGCGGGCGTTGAGCATCGCCGTAAGCGGCTTACTGGGATCGGCAAGCTCCGTAGGGTCCACCGGAATTTGCCGTTCAATCAGCCGCCGTGCGATCGCGAGATCATGCTGCACATTGATACCCATTGCGTACACCAAAGCGCCGCCAACAAGCTCCAGAACAAGTGGGCAATGCCCGGCGACCGGCCGGTGGATATGCAAGTCCGGCTTAGGGGGCGGCCAGCCAACCCCTTGGATGTAGAGATCGTACTGCTCCGACCAGAACAGCGGCGTCGGGCGATAAGCTTCATTCGCTCCCGCCGCGTTGCGACCCGCTACCGTGCCGTGATCCTGCGCATGATGCCAGTTTTCCTGCCGCACCATGCCGTGCGGCCCTGGAAAGCGTACTACATCGCCGGCGGCGAAAATGTTGGGATCGGACGTGCGACAGTGCTCGTCGACGATAATCCCGTCTTCCACCGCAATCCCAGCAGCCGCAGCGAGCGCGTAATTTGGTTTAACGCCGGCGCCTACGACCACGACGTCCGTGAAAAAGCTATCTCCGGCGCTGGTTGTTATGTCGAACCCGGCGTCATTTGCCTGCACCTCAGTAATCGTCGTGCCGGTGCGAATTTCGACGCCGTTCTGGCGGTGTTTCTCCGCGATGAATGCGCCGGTCTGCTCGTCGCAGACGCGTGCCAAAATTCGCGGCCCTACCTCCAGGACGGTCGTCTCGACTCCCAGGTGCCTGGCCGAGGCGGCGACCTCCAGACCGATAAGGCCGCCGCCAATCAAGAGCAGATGTTTGCTTTGGCGCAGTGCGGCCGCCAGCGCTCGCGCGTCCTTTTCCGTTCGCAGATAATGCACCCGCGGCCTACCCAACGGCCATTGCGGCAGTTCGCGCACCACACATCCAATCGCAAGCACCAATGAATCATATGGGTACTTTCGCCCGGAGGCCGTGACGACGCTTCGCCCAGCTCTGTCGATCGCTGTGCACAGCGCGAGGAATTCGACCACGACCTTATGGGCAGCAGCACCGTCCCGTCCGGCGATCAGCGCATCCTCAGGCAACGCCTTGCCAGTGAGCACGCCCTTCGAAAGGGGCGGTTTCTCGTACGGCTCGCACCGTTCCTCGGTGAGCAGAACAACTTCAGCTGAAGGATCGCTTCGTTTCGCTTCTAATGCCGCAAAAACGCCGGCGGGTCCGCCGCCGACCACAACGATATTACGCGCGCGCGTTTCAGGCATGTCACCCCCCAAGGCGTACAGGCTTCAGTCACGCAAATTCGCAGTATATAATTTTTAATGTACCCGTCGACGGTGAAAATCGCCAGCATCAACCGCGAGTGGTCCTGTGCGGTTTATCCCGCATAGTTCGATCGTCGCCCCGCATTGTTCAAGCCAGCCAAGCGACGTCGCTGGGTTGCGATATGGTTGCCCATCGCGTCGGCTTTCGGTGTGCGCCATCACGGCAGGTTTAGCGAAAGGCGGACGTCAGCCGATTCAGCCTGCGCCACGGGAGGCGACCAGAGACGGCGGCCGCCGCCTACACATCCACGCTGGCCGCCAGCGCGTTGTGCTCGATGAACACGCGGCGGGGTTCGACTTTGTCGCCCATCAGCCCGCATGAAGTCGACGAACTCGCTTTCGTTCATCGTCGAAGGAACTGCGAACTAGAGCTTCGATTGCCCACGAACGAGGTGCATCTGCTTCGGGAGGTCGCTTCAATTGCGACCTCTCTCTGATGGCCAAAACTGGTCGCGAACGCATGACGCGGCTGCCCTAACCGTCAAGTTGGTCGACGTAGCCGTCTATGCCGCCATGTCGGCTATCGGGGGAACTGCGAACGTGCCCGACATCGCCAAGCCGACCTGAATGACCCGTAGCGCTCTCAGTCCCGTCGCATATAGAATTTGATGATTGCGGTCGGTTCAATCGCCTGGCTGCAGTCGGTAACGTTCGGCAGGACTCGCCTGCATCGCAGCGCTGCGAAAGACGGCAAGTTGCGAGTCGTTTAAGCCGTGCCATAAATTTGGATCGGCGAGACCGGGAATACAGACAATTTCATTTTGTGCAAGGGCCGCGAGGGATGCAGAAACGACGTCGGCGGCGCTCATGGCTGGCGGCTGTTTGCTCATATCGATTGTTTGTGCGGCATGAAAATCCGTTTCAATTCGACCCGGTACACAGACTTGCATGCGTACTCCTGTACCCTTGATCTCTCCTGCAAGAGTTTGAGTGAAAGCCAAAAGGAACGCCTTGGCTCCAGCGTAGACAGCGCGCGGCGGCAGAGGCGATGTCGGCAAAGTGTTCGCGAGAGCCAAAAGCCCAGAGACGTTAATGACGCCGCCATGGCCGCGGCGGATCATGCCGGGCAGCACCGCCCGCGTGGTGCGTGCCACCGCACGGACATGGATGCCGACTAGTTCGTCGATGATTTTGGGCTCTACTGATGAAAACGGGTAATAGCCCGCAAACCCGGCTGTATTCACCAGCAGTGTCATTGCATCGTTGTTGGCGAGCACCGCTTCAACCTCGCCAAGCGCAGCGGTATCGTTCAAATCGGCGCGTATAACCGTGACCTGTATACCATGTGTTTGTTGCAAATGGCTGGCCACCTGTTGAACCCGGTCCAATCGCCGCGCCACAAGGACGAGGTCGTGGCCGTCGCAGGCGAGCCGTTCCGCAAAGGCCATCCCGAGACCACCGGAAGCGCCGGTCACTAACGCACAAGCCCGTCCTGAAGCAACACTTGTCATGTGACCCTCCAACAAAGTCGAGAGAGGATAATCCCAAGGAGTAGTCTTAGCACAATTGCACTAGAGCCGCTGCGCCTCTTCGTCGGTGAACTAAGCCGTTAGGAGGACGTCGGTTCGTGTCCAGTTTTTCGGTTGCCGGCATGGCTGGGATATCCACGCGCTGATGCGGCCGGCGACCGAAAAGCGCCAAGGCACGAAATCGCGGCGGGAGGTCGAGGGGCAGCGATGCCGCGGGCTATGGGGATTTAGCCGCGCGGTTTGATCTGAATCGAGCAGGCGTGAGGATTGCGCGGCTGGTTCTGGCGTCTGAGATGATGCTGATGCATGTCGGGACGGCATTTGCGGATGGCGATTCGGACCGCGGTGGACGGGCAATTACGCAGACGAGCGCAAGATCGGGCGCGGCACGAGCGACATTCTTTGGTGCCGCCGTTATTGATGAGCCATTGCTGGGTGCCTCCGGATGCGGGATCGAGGTTGTCGCCGTGGCAAATTTCACCAGCAACGGCACCGACGGGATCCTTGTGGTACGATCCCAACACTGGCGATACCGACGAATGGAAGATTTCCAACGGCCAATGGGCCGGCAGCGTCGACCTCGGGACCCATCCCGGCAGCTTCCAGATTGCGGGGGCCAAGGCCTTCGTCAACGCGAACAGCACTAGCGACGTCCTCTGGCAGGCGCACTCCTGACACTATCGGTCATGAGCAGTAGGGTGTTTCTGCTGCGCTGCATTAAGGTCGGTCATGGCACGGAACGTCGTCCCTGAACGTCGTCACGGTCGAAAGTGGCACTGAAACATCGCTTCTCGATGTCCGTTGCCACGGCAGCTCTTGGCCCATCGCGGCGGCTTTCGGCGTGCGCCGTCACGGCAGCTTTAACGAAAAGCGGACGTCGGCCGATTCAGCCTGCGCCGCGAGGACGCGACCAGAGACGGCGGCCGCCGCCTACACATCCACGCTGGCCGCCAGCGCATTGTGCTCGATGAACACGCGGCGGGGTTCGACTTTGTCGCCCATCAATTCGTCGAAGATCGTGTTGGCCTCGTCGATCTCCTTGACGCTGACTTGCAGCATGGTGCGGGCGTTGGTGTCGAGCGTGGTTTCCCAGAGCTGGCTCGGGTTCATTTCGCCGAGGCCCTTGTAACGCTGCAGCGCCACGCCTTTCTTGCCGGCGGCGGTGACGGCCTCGAACAGCCCGACCGGGCCGTGGATCGGCGTGTCCTCGTCCTTCCGCCGCAGGATCGCGGGCGGCGTCGGGCGCGGGAAGACCCTTTGCAGGGCAGGGGCGTATTCGTCGAGCTTGCGAGCGTCGGCAGAACCCAAGAGCGCGTGATCGAGCACCGCAACTTCCTTCACGCCGCGCAAGGTCCGTTCGAAGCTGAAGCCGGCGCCCTCGGTGAAATGACCCTCCCAGCCGCGTTCGGTTTCGTCCGACAGCGCATCGAGCCGCTTGGCGATATAGGGCACCGCCGCGACGGCCTTCTGCGGGTCGCCGAAAATATCGCGGTTGAGCACGCTCAAGATGACCGCCTGCTCCACGACCCGGCGATTGTACCGGCTGTGCAGTCCGTTGAGCAGATTACGGACGGCGCGAGAATCTTCGACGAGCTTGCGCAACTCGTTGCCAGCCAGGACCTCTCCCGACGCCAGCCGCAGTGTGGTGTCTTCCAGGCCGGCGTCGATCAGATAATCCTCCAGCGACCGCTCATCCTTGAGATACTGCTCGGACTTGCCGCGGGAGATTTTGTAGAGCGGCGGTTGCGCGATGTAGAGATAGCCGCCGTCGATGATATCGCGCATCTGCCGGTAGAAGAACGTCAACAGCAGCGTGCGGATATGGGCGCCGTCGACGTCGGCGTCCGTCATGATGATGACCTTGTGGTAGCGCAGCTTGTCGATGGCGAATTCGTCGGCGCCGATGCCGGTGCCGAGCGCGGTAATGAGCGTGCCGATCTGCTCGGACGACAGCATCTTGTCCATGCGGGCGCGCTCGACGTTGAGGATCTTGCCGCGCAGCGGCAAGACGGCCTGGAATGCGCGGTTGCGGCCCTGCTTGGCGGAGCCGCCGGCGGAATCGCCCTCGACGATGAACAGTTCGGACTTGGCCGGATCGCGCTCCTGGCAGTCGGCGAGTTTGCCCGGCAGCGAAGTGATGCCGAGCGCGCTCTTGCGCGTCATTTCGCGCGCCTTGCGGGCGGCCTCGCGGGCCGCGGCGGCCTGGACCACCTTGCCGACGATGATCTTGGCTTCGCCCGGGTGTTCCTCGAACCAGGCCTTGAGCATGTCGTTGATCACGCCCTCGACGACCGGCCGCACCTCGGAGGAGACGAGCTTGTCCTTGGTCTGCGAGGAGAATTTCGGGTCGGCGACCTTGACCGACAGCACCGCGGTGAGGCCCTCGCGGCAGTCGTCACCGGTGAGCGCGACCTTCTCCTTGCGGGCGCCGCCGCCAGAATCCGCATAGGCCACCACCTGGCGCGTGAGCGCGCCGCGGAAGCCGGCCAAGTGCGTGCCGCCGTCGCGCTGCGGGATGTTGTTGGTGAAGCACAGCACCGACTCGTGGTAGCCGTCGTTCCACCACAGCGCGCAGTCGACGACGGTGCCGTCGCGCTCGGCGCTCATCACGATCGGGTTTTCAATGAGTGCCGTCTTGTTACGGTCGAGATACCTGACGAAGGCCTCGACGCCGCCCTCGTAGAACAATTCCTCGCGCTTCTCGACGGCGTGGCGCATGTCGGACAGCACGATCGTGACGCCGGAATTCAGGAACGCCAGTTCGCGCAGCCGGTGCTCCAGCGTGGCGAAGTCGAACTCGGTCATCGTGAAGGTCTGCTTCGAAGGCAGAAATGTCACCTCGGTGCCGCGCTTATCGAGCGCGCCGCCCACCACGGCGAGCGGCGCGACCGCTTCGCCGTCGCGGAATTCCATGAAATGCTCGTGGCCGTCGCGCCACACAGTGAGCTTGAGCCATTCCGAGAGCGCGTTGACTACTGACACGCCGACGCCATGCAGGCCGCCGGAAACCTTGTAGGAGTTCTGGTCGAATTTTCCGCCGGCGTGGAGCTGGGTCATGATGACCTCGGCGGCGGACACGCCTTCGCCCTTGTGGATGTCGGTCGGAATGCCGCGCCCGTCGTCGCGCACCGTGCAGGAACCGTCGGGGTTGAGCGTGACGACGACGGATTTTGCGTAGCCGGCGAGGGCCTCGTCGATCGCGTTATCGACGACCTCGTAGACCATGTGGTGCAGGCCGGAACCGTCGTCGGTGTCGCCGATATACATGCCCGGCCGCTTACGGACGGCGTCGAGGCCCTTGAGGACCTTGATCGATTCCGCGTCGTAATCGGATGGATCGGTCGCGGCGGGTTTCCGGGCGAGTTCGGCCATGCAAGGGGGCTTTCGAGAGTGGCAAAATGCGGTTGGAGAATCAAACTTTCTTGTACACCAAAAAGGCCTTCCGTACAGGCCAAATCGGTAGCCATTAAGATATTGTTAAATCATGATTTTTCAAGGTTTTGGGCGACGCATAAGGGCTCGATTCGGGGGGCCCTTTTCGAGACCCTCCGCGGCGGCGTCCGGAACGGCGATCAGGGATCAAATTCGGCAACCAAAAAGCCGCGCGGACCGCGGTTCCGGCAGCCGCTCAGAGCAGACGGCGATTACGGGTTGCTACCGTGCGCTTGGTCTCTGGACACCGGGCGCAAAAGGTACCGATCGCTTGGCTGATAGTCAGGCACCGGCTTCTGAAAGCATTTCAGGGCGCCCAGCCAAAGTTCCACCTTGTCCAAATCGTCGTGGAGCCGCTCCAACGATAGGATGAGATTGACATAGATCGTGTCTTCCACCGGTTCCGCCATCGCCCTTTGCCTCGCTCCTGCGAGTGCGCTTTTCTCGTGGAGGTTAAGGGGCGGCTCGCACTCTTGTTCCCTGATTGCCAATGCCGATAGCTGCGATGCAGAAGGCTCATCCGGAGGAGATTTTTGAATCTTTGCGGCCGGAACTCAGTTTCGTGCGCCAAATGGCGTCAGCCGGCCGGAAACGACCTCGATGAATTTGGCATCGCCAGAAATTTCGGCGAACAGCGCCGGGTCGGCGCCCGTCATCCAGACCTGGGCGCCGAGCGCCGCAAGCTCAGTCTGCAATGCGGCCCGCCGCGCCGGGTCGAGATGCGCCACCACTTCGTCGAGCAACAACACCGGTGCGAAACCGGTCATCTCGGTAATGAGCCGAGCGTGCGCGAGCACCAAGCCGATCAACAGCGCTTTCTGCTCGCCGGTCGAGGCATCGGCGGCGGCTATTCCCTTGGCGGCGTAAGTCACGGCGAGATCGGTCAGATGCGGGCCGTCGAGCGTGCGTGCGGCAGCGGCGTCGCGGGCGCGATTGTCACGCAATACGGCGCGATAACGCTCCTCGATTTCGCCGGCGGGATGCCCAGGGATGAGCTTCTCCATCCAGCCGTCGAGCGCAATCTCGACCGGTGGAAAGGCCGAGTCCTTGCGGCTTCGCAGCACCGCATCGAGCCGACGTACCGTTTCAACCCGTAGTCCCGCGACCGCAACCGCAAGCTCCGCGGTCTCGTGCTCCACGGCGGCGAGCCAATGCGCGTCGGGGTGGGCATCCTCCAGGAGCCGATTGCGCGAGCGCAGTGCCCGCTCAAGCGCATTGATGCGGCTGCCGTGTTCGGCGTCGACCGCAAGCGCCATGCGATCGAGGAAGCGCCGGCGTTCCGACGGGGCGCCGGCAAACAGGCCGTCCATCGCGGGAGTGAGCCAGATCGCGCGCAGATGATCGGCGAACGCCGCGGCCGATGGCGCGGGCTCGCGGTCGATGCGGAATTTGCGCAGCAATGCGGTGTCCTCGCCGAGCGGCCGCTCAATGCCGGTGCCGAGCGTCGCCAGTCCGAGCGCGCCCTCGATCTCGGCAGAGACCGCCCAGGAGCCGTCGCCTTCGGCAAACGCGACCTCGTCGAGCGTGGCGCGGCGCAGCCCGCGTCCGGGCGCCAGAAAGGAAATCGCCTCGATCAGATTGGTTTTGCCGGCGCCGTTCGGCCCGACCAGCACCATCGTCCTTGCACCGGCCTCGAGCGAGGCGGCGTGATAGTTGCGGAAATTGGTCAGCGAGAGGCGAAGAACACGGGCGCTTGTCATGACATGTCATCATCCGCGAAGGCGGATGATCCAGTATGCGATGCGCTGGAGCAATAATCGCAGCCGCCCGAGTGTACTGGATGCTCCGCCTTCGCGGAGCATGACAGGCCGAGATTAAACCCGCATCGGCATCAGCACGTAGAGCGCGCCCTTTGACTCTTTGTCGGCGATGAGCGTCGGCGAACCGGGGTCGGCGAGTTTGAGCACCGCGGCTTCGCTCTCGATCTGGGCGGCGATATCGAGCAGATAGCGCGAGTTGAAGCCGATATCGATCGGATCGGACTCGTATTCGACTTCAAGCTCCTCACTGGCGCTGCCTGAGTCCGGATTGGTCACGGACAACGAGAGCTTGCCGCCGGTGACCGACAACTTGACGGCGCGGCCGCGCTCGCTCGACACCGTCGAGACGCGGTCGACCGCCGCTTCGAATTCCTTCTTGTCGACTACCAGTTCCTTGTCGTTGCCGACCGGGATAACGCGTGCATAATCGGGGAACGTACCGTCGATCAGTTTCGACGTGAGCACCACGTTGCCGACCGTGAATCGGATCTTTCCGGGCGACAGTTCGATCAGAACCTCGGCGTCGTTGGCTTCCAGAAGCCGTTGCACCTCGCCGACCGTCTTGCGCGGCACGATGATGCCCGGCATGCCCTCGGCGCCCTTCGGCAGATCGAGTTCCATCTGGGCAAGGCGATGGCCGTCGGTCGCCACCGCTCGCAAGGTGTGCGCTTTGGCGGCGCCGGCTGCATGCAGATAGATGCCGTTGAGGTAGTAGCGGGTCTCTTCGGTCGAGATGGCGAACTGGGTCTTGTCGATCAGCCGCTTGAGCTCGCCGGCCTTGAGGGTGAATTTGTGCGTCATCTCGCCGGGCGCGAGATCCGGAAAATCGCTTTCCGGCAAGGTCTGCAGCGTGAAACGCGAGCGGCCGGCGCGGATGGCGAGCGCGGCGCGCTCGCCGGACGATTCCAGCACGACCTGAGCGCCTTCCGGCAGCTTGCGGACGATGTCGAAGAACATGTGCGCCGGAACCGTGGTCGAACCCGCCGGACCGACCTCGGCGGCGATCGTGTCGGTCACTTCGACATCGAGGTCGGTCGCCTTCAGGCTGAGCTTGTCGCGATCGGCGCGAATGAGCACGTTGGCCAGGATCGGAATGGTGTTGCGGCGCTCGACCACGCGATGCACGTGACCCAGTGACTTCAGCAATTCGGACCGCTCAACAGTGACTTTCATCGCGCAACCCGTCCGCTCCAGCAGGATGACTTCGTTCGCAATGTCATCCCGCCGGAGCTTGTTTAAGGGGGCATGATCTTATCCGAAAACCGGTATCCACTTTTCGGGATCATGCTCAAACGTAGTGACGAAAGTGGCGCGGATGGCCCGTTTCGGCAAGCCCAAGCCGGCCTCATTCCCTGTTTTCCCTGGATTTAAACAGGTCTTTCGTACCGTTCGGAGGCTCAGCGGACGCCCACAGAAGCCTGGTAGCGGAACCCTAGTCCTGCAGCTGGCGCTTGAGCCCCTCGATCTCCTCGGCAAAGGCGGCGTCGTTGCCGGTCAGCGCCTCGATCTTGCGCACGGCGTGCAGGACGGTGGTGTGATCGCGGCCGCCGAATCTGCGTCCGATCTCCGGCAGCGAGCGAAGGGTGAGGATCTTGGACAGATACATCGCCACCTGCCGCGGGCGCACCACATTGGCGGTGCGCCGCGACGACAACAGATCCGACCTGCTGACGTTGTACTGCCGCGCGACGATGCGTTGAATGTCCTCGATACGCACGCGCTTCGGCTCGGCCGGGCGGATCAGGTCGCGCATTTCGCGCTCGGCCATTTCCAGGGTGACCGGTTGTCCGGTCAGCTTGCTGTGCGCCAGGAGCCGGTTGACGGCGCCTTCCAGGTCGCGGCCGTTATGCGTCACCGACTTGGCGATGAACGACAGCACCGGCGTCGGCACTTCGAAGCCGGGATGATAATGGCGCGCTGCGGCGACGCGGCTCTTGAGGATTTCAAGGCGCAATTCCTCGCCGAGCGAGCCGATTTCGACGACAAGGCCGCCGGCAAGCCGCGAGCGCACGCGGTCGTCGAGGCTTTCCAGGTCTGCGGGCGGCCGGTCGCTGGCGATCACCACCTGCCGTCCGGCGTCGATGAGCGCATTGATGGTGTGACAAAATTCGTGCTGGGTCGAACGGCCCTGCAGGAATTGCAGGTCATCGATCACCAGCACGTCAATGGCGCGCAGCGCCTCCTTGAAGGCGAGCGTGGTCTGGCTCTTGAGCGCCGAGACGAAGCCATACATGAAACGCTCGGCGGTGAGATACAGCACTTTGCGGTCGCCGCTGTTGCCGGCCCAGGTGATGGCCTGCAGCAAGTGTGTCTTGCCGAGTCCGACGCCGGCGTGGATGTAGAGCGGATTGAACATCAGCGCGTCGCCGCGCCGGCTGATCGCGATCTGCTTGGCCGCGGCGTGCGCGAGCGTGTTCGAGCGGCCGACGATGAAACTCTCGAAGGTGAGACGCGGATCGAGCGGCGAGCCGCCAAGCGCATCGTGTACCGACAGATACGGCACACTTGGGCGCGGCTCGCCATTCAACAGCGGCGCTTCGCGCGCCTCGCGCGGCAGGACCTGCGGCTCGGCAAGCTTCACCTTTGCGGCCGGCAGGCGAACAGTGGCGGAGCGGACGCTCAATTCCAGCCGCGTGATGTCGGGAAGTTCGACCTGCCACTGTGCCAAAACGCGGTCGGCATAATGGGACTGGATCCATTTGCGCAGGAAGCGCGTCGGCACTGAAAGCCGCACCGCATTGTTGTCGACTGCTTCGAACTCCATGCGGCCGAACCAGCTGGTGAAAACGTCCTCGCCCAGTTCGACGCGCAAATGTTGTTTGATGCGCTGCCAAAGGTCCTGATTGGGGGTCATGTCGGTGTGCTGCATTTGTTGGAGCATGGGTTAATTCCACAGTGAGGCGAGGGCGCAATTCGCCCTGCCCGTTACCGGGGGACGCAACGCACTGACTAAACGGATGGTGTGAAGCGGAAAGCCGAAGGCCGAAGCGGGCGGACGGCGGAAAGCGGGCGCGTTATCCGCTGGGTCGCGCCGTCACGCCGCCAACGTGATGCAGCGCCGCGTGCCGCACGGGCACCGACGAACAGTCAGGGCAGGCTATTGTGGTCGTTAGTTCGAGAACAAGCATTGCCGTGAGCATTGCCCCACCTCTCCATCGATCCCAGTTTCGATGGTCCCGAATGACGTTTCCCGAAGGCGCGGTTGGCTGTCAGCCTTTTATGCGCCGACAGGCCATTGCCACGTCTGCATTTCCTCCCGTTGCGAAAGTCCCTGGTTCTGCGTGGACACGCGAACAAGGATGACGCAGGATCGTCCGGCATTTAAGACAGACATGCCCGTCTCATTCCCCGATGAGTCACGTTGCACACCGAACTGTGAGGACTTTCGAAAACCGAAAGCGTGCAGGAACGTTAACCATCGCGCGGGGCCGCCGCAACGGCGAAAATTCTTCTGAAACTGGACTTGTTAGCTCCGTGGCGCCGAGGCGGCATCGAGCAGTTGACGCAAAATATTGACGTTACAAGTAAATTACACTGCGGTAACGGTCTCGTGTCATCTGCAAGACGATTCAGAATCAAATAAATCGGGGCCTGCCGCATCGGCCGCTGACTCAAAGCCCAACCGCGGGCGTGCCTGCTAACCCATTCTTCCAGCAAACATTCTTTTGTACATCTGGGGAACCCACCCGTCTGCCGAAATGCGAAAAGTGGGCGTCAAATCGCACAAAAACGCGCTCGCGGCGCCGCACTGGCGGCAAAAACGGGCTTTCAGCGCGTCAAAGGGCCGACGGAGCGAGCATGTGGTGCAATTTTAAGGACGTGTTGCAAGGACGCAACAAACCGGTGCCCCCCGGCGAAGCTCCCCGTCAAGGCGTCCGGCTCGATGAAGTGTGGGGTGCGGTGGTGCGCAACGGCGGCGAAGGCCAGCCGGATAATGCCAGAGCTTGTCGGTGGCCGGCCTGCAAGGAGCGAGCTTGCTTGAGCTCACTTACTTGAGCTCACTTACTTGAGCTTACTTACTTGAGCTTACTTGCCGAGCTTGGCGATGCTGTGCGCGAGCCGGGAGACTTTACGGCGCGCGGCGTTGCGATGGACGACGCCTTTCTGCGCTCCGCGGATGATGGCGGGCTCGGCCTCGGCCATGGCGGCAACTGCCGCGGTGCGATCGCCCGAGGCAATCGCCTCCTCGACCTTGCGGACGGCGCCTCGCACCCGCGAACGGCGCCCCTTATTGATGACGGTGCGGCGCGCAATCTGCCGCGCGGCCTTCTTGGCGGATTTCGTATTGGCCATATTGATTCGAACTTCTGCTTTGGCGGTTCTGTTTTGGGTGCGAAAATAATGGCTGCGGCAGGCGACCTACCGTCCGGCCATTTGCCGCGCTTATAGGGACGGAGCGCCGGGCAGTCAACGCCGCCTGGTTTGGCTGACCGCTCAGGCAACTATAATGGGCCGGCCCGGCCCTAGGCGACGCGCTTGGCGCGAACCGCGTCGTAGCCGGCGACGACGGCTGTGCAGTCGCCGGCCGGAAAGCCAGCCAACGGCGGTGCCACGCGGGCCCATTGCGGCTCGTTATGGATGTGGCCGAGCAGCGCCTTGACGCCCGGTACCAGCGCCTTGCCGTCGAACAGCTTGCGGATGGCCACGGCTTCGGCGAGCGCCACGGTATCGCCCGAACGATAGGCGCGGGCGCACAGATCCGCATTGAGGTTGGCGGTGGCCGAAATGCAGCCGGCGAAGGGTCCGCCGGACCGGGCCTGCGGCAGCGCTGCCTCGGTGGAAGGGAAGACTGCGAAGCGCGGATCGATGGCGGCCGCGGCGCGGGCAAAATCCATGTCGCCTGAGGAATCCTTCAAACCGACGATGCGCTCGCCGAAGGTATCGAGCAGACGGCGGATCAGGGCGACATGCCACGGCAGGCCGGACTGCGCGGGATAATGGTAGAGATAGATCGGGATCGGGTGCGACGCGGTGGCGGCGACGATCGCATCCATATAGGCGACGAGCCCGTCGTCCGGCACGCCTTTATAATAGAACGGCGGCAGCACCAGTGCGCCGGCAAAGCCGAGTTCGGCGGCGTGGCGGGTGAGCGCAATAGCGTCCGCGGTTGCGGCGGCGCCGGTCCCCACCATCATGCGATCGAGCGGCAGACCGCTCGCCGCATAGGCGCCCATCACCCGCTTGCGCTGATCGAGCGAGAACGAGGTCGCCTCGCCGGTGGTGCCGAGCACGTTCAGTCCGTCGCAGCCGTTGCCAAGGAGGAAGCGCGCCAGCGCCACCGAGCGCGTGCTGTCCGGTTCGCCGTTGTCGCCGACCGCGGTGGCGACCGCCGCAATCACGCCTTGCAGGGTTTTGCCAGTCGTTTTGCCAGTCATAAGAGTGCCCTCGTCTGGTTTCTCCCTAGCACTGCACGCTCGGTTACGCGAGGCGAAATCGGGCGAGTGCCGCCTGCTGGTCCGTGCAGTGCAGGTCCGCGCTTGACGGGGTGGCCCGGCCACGGAAATTTGCCGATACCTGAACGAAACGCAACGGTAAGGGAGATAGCGATGGCCGATCTGCGCTTGAGTTTTGCCTGCGGACCTTATGACCGGACGCAGGCGCTGCGCGACGGCGCGATCAAGCCGGAAGGCGTTGAGCTGACTTATGTGACCTTGCAGCCGGCCGAGATCTTCTGGCGCATGCTGCAATATAAGGAGTTCGACGCCTCCGAAATGTCGCTGTCGAACTATGCGACGCTGGTCGGCAGCGGACAGGCGCCGTTCATCGCCATCCCGGTATTCCCGTCGCGGGTTTTTCGCCACGGCTATTTCTTCGTGAATACGCAAAAGGGCATTTCGAGTCCGGCCGATCTGAAGGGCAAGCGCGGCGGCGTGCCGGAATACAGCATGACGGCCGCGGTCTATATGCGCGGGCTGTTGCAGCACGAATACGGCGTCAAGCCGAGCGACGTCACCTGGGTACAAGGCCGCGCGGATCGGCTCGGTCACAAGCTGCCGCCGGACGTGCGGCTCACGCAGGCGCCCGCCGGAGCCGAGCTGGGCGACCTGCTCGAACGCGGCGAGATCGATTTTCTGATGACCGCCAACAACCCGCTGTCGTTCCGCCGCGGCGCACCGAACGTGAGGCGGCTGTTTCCGAATTATCGCGAGCTCGAGCAGGATTATTATCGCCGCACCAAGATCTATCCAATCATGCACACCGTGGTGATCCGCCGCGACGTCTACGAGCGCGATCCGTGGGTGGCGATGAGCCTCTACAAGGCGCTGTGCCGCGCCAAGGACCATGCACTGCATCTCGTCAGCGAAACGGGTTCGCCGAAAGCCTCATTCGCCTGGTTGCAGCCCTTGATCGAAGAAGAACAGGCGATCATCGGCAAGGACTGGTATCCGTACGGCATCGAGGCAAACCGGCCGTCGATCGAGGCGCTGCTGCAATATTCGCACGAACATGGATTGACGCCGCGCCGGCTCAAGATCGAGGAATTGTTTGCGCCGAGCACAATGCGCGACATCCCGCTGAGCGAGGGTCAGCAGGTGTGAGGCGGCGGCTGATAGCCGCTCGCGAACGGGCGATCTGCAGTTTCGATGATGCACCGGGTCGCTGGGTATCATCTGCTCTGGCCGCTATTTGCTATTGACGATGGCCGCCGCACGCGCTGCTACTAGGCCGCTGGCTAGGCGCGGTTCGTAATTTCTTAAAATTCAACGAATAGCGACCGCGGCGGCATCGCTTCAGGGGCACAACATGGCGCTCAGATACAATCTGATCGACCTTATTCCCAAAGGCGACAGTGGCGAGAGCAATCAAGACTCCGAACCAAGCGTAACGATCAATCCGGCTAATCCGTCGCAGCTTATCGCCGGCGCGTTCGCCGCAACAGGCTCCACCTACTACAAGAGCACGAACGGTGGCGTAGCCTGGGTCCGCTTCGGCACGCTGCCATCCGACGACAAGTCGCTGGCGTGGAAGGCGGACGGATCGGCTGTGTTGACGGTATCCATGGTGGATACGACGACGCCCAATACGTTCTCCACCTACTCGAGCAATACCACCAACAGCAACTTTGGCGCGGCGATCAACGTCTTTTCCGGCAGCGATCTGGACCAACCGTGGATCGCGACGGGACCGGACGACCGTGTCTATGTGACCTACAACGATCTCAGCAAGTCTGGTGCCGATGCGGGCGGCAGCGGAAACGGCGAGACGGCGAGTATCCTTGTCTCCACCGATGGCGGAAACGACTACACTTCGGTGACACTCGATCGAGTTGGAACGACGTATCAGGACGATCCGTCGGTACGCGTAGCCGTCAACGGCAACACCGTTTATGGAGTTTTTGTACGCTGGAACAGCTCGGTCGAAAGCGATTCAAATGGTGATCGCTATGCCTCGCAGGTCGTCGTCGTACGTTCCGATAATGCCGGCGCGGACGGATTCACCGCGCTTGGTGCGGGCGGCAACGGTGTGCAAGTCGCGACCCCGATCGATGTGTTCACCGACAGTGGGGGCTCGTCGCTTAGTGTCGGGGAAGAGCGAATTGCCGCCGAAGTGGCAATCACGGTCGATGCCAACGATCCGAACCACGTGCTGGTCGCCTATCAGGATGCGCCGGGGGCGGATGGCTCGGGACAGGTGCAATTGGTGCTGGCCGAATCGACCGACGGCGGCGTGACGTGGAGCACCAAATTCACCACCGCGTCGTCGCTCAGATCCGGCCAGCCGGCTATAGCTGTCCTCGCCGACGGCGCCATCGGCTTTCTCTACGACAGCTATGATCCGAACACGGACGAGCTGTCGCAGCATTTCCTGACCACGACCAACGACTTTGCAACGACAGACGATGCGACTCTCGCCACCGAGAGCAACAATGATCCGGCGAGCCAATACGATCCGTATCTCGGCGACTTCTTCAATCTCACCAGCCTGGGCAACACGTTTTACGGGACTTTTTGCGCATCGAATGCCGACAACGGAACCGATGCGCAGTTTGCCAATCTTAAATTGCAACGCGACTTCACCGGCACGACAGGCACGGGCAGCTTTCAGCTTACCGACCAAAATGGAAATTCCGTTCCGTTCTCGATCGACCCGTATGTGTTCACCTGCACGCTGCAACCGCCGGTCATCGCCGGGCTTTCGGGAGCGGCCTTCACCCTATTCTCCTCGCCGGTCAGGCTTTCGGCCGGGCTGAGCCTCGCTGACGCGGGCAGCACAACGCTGGCGTCGGCGACAGTTCAGGTGACCGGCGGCACTTTTTCGGACGACGGCGATGTGCTGGCCGCCGATACGAGCGGGACCGCGATCAGCGCAAGCTACGACAGCGCGACCGAGACGCTGACTCTGATGGGCGCCGATACGGTCGCGAACTACCAGACCGTACTGGATGGCGTAACGTTCTCCTCGACGAGTGCCGATCCGACTGACGCGGGCAACGACGATAGCCGCACGATCAGGTGGAACGTGAACGACGGCTCGTTCTCAAGCTCGGCCCAGACGTCGATGGTCACGTTGACGCCCAACCCTGCACTACCCGGCGGCAGCACGGCCGACATGATCATGAGCCGAAGCTCGACCGGCGATTACGAGATTTACGACATCGGGCAAAACACGATCCTGGGTGCTTATCAGCTGACGGCCGTTGCGGCGCCCTGGCAAGAGGTCGGGTTGGGCGGGTTCAACGACAGCGACACCACCGACATGGTACTGCGCAATGCCGGCACTGGGGCATTCGAGATCGACGACGTGAGCGACAACAGCGTGACCGGCACTGCGCCGCTGGGACAAGTCGGCGTCGAGTGGCAGGTCGCCGGCTTTGGCGATTTCAGTTCGCGCGCCGGCGAAACCGACATGCTGATGCGCCAGACCGCGACGGGAGCGTTCGAAGTCTACGACATCGCCAACAACGTCATCACGTTCGCGGCCGGCATGGGACAGGTCGGGCCGGAGTGGACGATCGCCGGCTTCGGAGATTTCTCGGACAATGCGAATGAAACCGACATGCTGATGCGCAACAGCGTGACGGGAGCATTCGAAGTCTATGATATCGCCGACAACGCCATCACTTTCGCAGCCGGCATGGGGCAGGTAGGTCTGGAATGGACGGTCGCGGGCTTCGGCGATTTTTCCGGCAATGCCAACGAAACCGACATGCTGATGCGCAACAGCGCGACGGGAGTTTTCGAACTCTACGACATCGCAAACAATACCATAACGTTCGCGGGTGGCGTAGGGCAGGTCGGTCTGGAATGGACGGTCGCGGGCTTCGGCAATTTGTCGGGCAATCGCAACGAGACCGACATGCTGATGCGCAACAGCAACAGCGGTGCATTCGAATACTACGACATCACCGGCAACAGGATCGCAGGCGCCGGCCCGATGGGAGAGGTCGGATTGGAATGGCAGGTGGACGGTCTCGCGGCTGACGCGCCGCCGAATTCGAGCGCCGCCTTCTCGACCGCGCAGCTAACCCACGCCGCGGCGGCCTTTGGTTCGGCGTCAAACGCGCTCAGCGGCTCACCGGCTGCTTCCACGGTCGCCGATGCCCTGCCGCAGAACCTGCTGGGATCGCCCCTCGCGTGATCCGCAGTGGCTACTTGGTCACCATGGGCCGCGCCGCGGTAGAGGAGTCAGCGCGACTTGGTCACGATCGGCGGTGAGGAAGAAGCTTCCGGCGCTTTCGGTGACAGCACGAAGGTGAGCCAGATGTTGTAGCCGTCCGGCCTGTTGGCGTTATCGAATTCCCCGTAGCCCTTCAGATTCAAATAGCCCTGCATGTCGCCTACAGGGAACAGGTAGCCGACTTGCGGCCCGACGCCAATGACGCGGGATTCGAACGGGCACAGGATTGGTGCGCAGCCGTTATCTGGGGTGATCTGATCGTAGAAATATCCGACGAGGCCGACTTGCAATTGTTTGGTCAGGAATTGCGATGCTCCCCAATCCAAATGGGCATCGATACCGCTCGTGTAATTCGTGGATGTATTTTTGAAGTTGCCCGTCAAGCCCAGCACGGCGGAAAATTCATGTCCGGTCTTTGGATCGAAATAGGTGTAGCCGACGCCGCCGTCGATGGCGCCATGCCCGATGCCGATATTCGCCAGATTGCTGGAACTATAGTCGCCGACTGGAATGTCGCCGGTAAGATAGACCATGTAATTGTTGACGCCGGAATTCCAACGGTCCGCGAACATAGGCACCAGATCGCCAATCCCCGTTGTCGTCTGGTTAAGGCCGATCGTTCTGGTGAAGGGTATCGGTCCTAGCGTGCCGGATATGGTTCCGTTCAATCCAGTGTCGTTGCTGCCGTAGGCCATCAGCAGAGTGGCGGACGCCTGGCCGCCGAGGAACGGTGTCGCAAACACATAGGAGGGCGCGAATAATCCAATGTCCGCCCTGGCGCTGACACTGGCGTTGACGCTGGCGTTGAGCGTCGGGTTGAATTGCCCGATCGTGATTTCCCTGGATACCGCGGCGTTGCCGCTTGCCGACACGTTTGTGTAATAATTGATCGCTGTGAACGCCCATCCAGGCTGTTGCGGAGTGGCGGCAAGGCTGCCGAATAATCCAGGAATCCAAAAGCTGACGCCGTTTTCGTCGGCGAAGGAGTGCGTTGGCGCGGCGATTGTGACAGCGACGGCGAACGTGACGGCAACAAGGGGCGAGACGAGCGGCCATACAAGACACATTGGGCCGGATAATCGCCGGGACAATTCAACGGCGATGCGGCGCGCGGCGCGGCAATTCGATCGCATGGTGGCCCCCGATGGTATCTGGCTCGCTCTCTCCCTGAAGAACGTCATTGCGGCAGCGGCAGCCTAGGCGAGTCGGTCGATTCGACCAATACTTTCGCCGCTACGGCGAAGCGAACAGCGCCGACTGTGACATGCTTGCAGCATCAGAATCATAAGAGTCTGAATTGATTGAATTTGGCGGCCGATTCCCTGTTTCAAATGAAGGGATAAAGGCTTGATGCAGTGCACAAAGTTCCATCACGAAATCGTTATGGGCGTATCCCCCCGATGATGATGAGCGTGCGGCGCACGGCTTTCCTCAACGCCGCCAATGCGATCTTCAGTACCGCCAGGGTCGCGGCGCGAAGATAAGCAGAGATAGTTCCCGATTTTTGCAACGATCGATTTGTCTTTTCGAACGAAGCTCGCCGCGACGGTCGTGAGGGGCGGGACTCGTTCGGGGCGAGTACCTAATGGGCGACGTTGCAGTTGCGGACGGCGCGCAGCGGTCGGAGGGTGCTACCCATCCGAACATGATCTGGATTCCCGGCGGCACGTTCCGCATGGGATCAGACAGGCATTATCCCGAAGAGGCCCCCGTTCATCGCGCCAGTGTCAGCGGCTTTTGGATCGACCGCACGCCTGTCACAAACCGCCAGTTCAAGGAATTCGTCCGCGTCACCGGCTACGTCACCTTCGCGGAGCTGCCGCCCGATCCAAAAAATTATCCCGGCGCGCTGCCGCACATGCTGTATGCGGGCTCGCTGGTGTTCACGCCGCCGGGTTTCCCGGTCGATCTGAAAAACTGGGGCGCGTGGTGGCGATTTCTGAAAGGCGCGAACTGGCGACACCCGTACGGCCCGAAGAGCAACATCAACGCGCTCGATAATCATCCGGTGGTGCACGTCGCCCATGCGGACGCGCTCGCCTATGCACACTGGGCCGGCAAGGAGCTGCCGACCGAGGCCGAATGGGAATTCGCCGCGCGCGGCGGACTCGACGGCGCCGAGTTCGCCTGGGGCGATGAGTTCAAGCCCGGCGGGCAGCACCGCGCCAACACCTGGCAGGGCAATTTCCCTAACGAAAATCTTTGTGAGGACGGCTTCGAGCGCACCTCGCCGGTGATGGCGTTCCCGCCCAACGCCTACGGCGTCTACGACATGATCGGCAACGTCTGGGAATGGACCGCCGACTGGTGGTCGCAAAAGCACGAAGCAGACGCGCCGAAGGCGTGCTGCGTTCCAGAGAACCCCCGAGGCGGCGGCGAAGAAGGCAGCTTCGACCCGTGCCAGCCGAGAATCAAAATTCCCCGCAAGGTCATCAAGGGCGGCTCGCATCTATGCGCGCCGAATTACTGCCGCCGCTATCGCCCGGCCGCGCGCCATGCGGAAGCGGTGGATACATCGACGAGCCACGTCGGCTTTCGCTGCGTGGTCAGAGCAGGGAGCGAAAAATGTTCAATGCCAAAAATGGAGACGCATCGAAGCTGAAGAGCGGTGCCGTCAATCGGCGTAATATGCTGCTTGCCGGCACCACCCTAACCGTGGCCGCGACACTAGGCACGGCTGCGGGCGTGCAGAAAGCCGTTGCGCAAGCGCAGCAATCTTCGCCATCAGGCAAGCCGAACATTCTCGTCATCATGGGTGACGATGTCGGCTGGTTTAACATCGGCGCCTATCATCAAGGCATCATGTCCGGCAAGACGCCGAACCTCGACAAGCTTGCGGCCGGGGGCGTGCGTTTCACGGATTATTACGCGGAAGCGAGCTGCACCGCGGGTCGGGCCAATTTCATTACCGGGCAAATCCCGCTGCGCACCGGCCTGACCACGGTCGGCCAGGCCGGCGCGGATGTCGGCATGCCAGAACAATCGGTGACAACAGCCCTCTTATTGAAGTCGATGGGTTACGCCACCGGGCAATTCGGCAAGAACCATCTCGGCGACATGAACAAGTATCTGCCGACGGTGCACGGCTTCGACGAATTCTTCGGTTACCTCTATCACCTCGATGCCATGTCCGATCCGTACTGGTTCGATTACCCGCAAGACTGGATCGACAAATACGGACCGCGCAACCTGGTGCACTCCTATGCGGCCGACGTCGACGATCCGACGGAGCAGCCACGCTGGGGCAAGGTCGGAAAGCAGCGCATCGTTGACGAGGGCCCGCTGAAGCCGTTCAAGGATATGAGCGCGGATCACCAGATGTGGCAGAAGGGCCGCGACGCCAAATACGACATGGAAACGTTTGACGAAGTCCTTGTCGAACAAAGCAAGGGCTTCATGGACCGCGCCAAACAGGCCGGCAAGCCATTTTTCATCTGGCACAATACCACGCGCATGCACGTCTTCACCTACCTGCAGCAGAAGTATCAGGCGAAGATGAACTACGAGACCAACTACGGCATCGAAGAAGCCGGCATGGCGCAGATGGACGACGATATCGGCGACCTACTCAAGCACCTCGACGACATCGGCGTTGCAGACAACACCATCGTGATTTTTACCACGGATAATGGCGCCGAGGTGTTCACTTGGCCCGACGGCGGCATGACGCCGTTCCGCGCCACTAAAGGCACGGTGTATGAAGGCGGTTTCCGGGTGCCATGCATCGCCCGCTGGCCGGGCAAAATCAAACCGGGTTCGGTGGAGAATGGCATCTTCTCCGGCCTCGACTGGCTGCCGACGCTGGTCGCGGCGGCGGGAAATCCGAACATCGTCCAGGAACTCCTGCAGGGCGTGAAGATCGGGGATCGGACCTACAAGAACCATTTGGACGGGTACAACCAGATGGATCTGTTGACTGGCAAGGGACCTTCGGCCCGCCACGAGATCTTTTACTTCGGCGAGTCGCAGCTTGGAGCCATCCGCATCGACGACTTCAAGTTTCAGTTCTACCAACAGCCCTTCGGCTGGCCCGGTGAGAAGGTCACAACCGACATGCCAGTCATCGTCAACCTGCGTCAGGACCCGTTCGAGCGGACGCCGTCGATCCGCGGCGAAACGACCAACGACCTCGGTGGCGGCTACATGAACGACTTCATGGCGCGTGAGTTCTGGCGGTTTGTCCAGGTGCAGCAGACCGTTGCCGCGGCCGCGCAGTCTTTCATCGCCTTTCCGCCGATGCAGCAGGCCGCCTCCTTCAACCTCGCTCAGGTCAAGGAGAGGATCGAGCAGATGATGAAGAGCCACGAAGGGCAATAGGCGGACTTTGAACATGGCGGGTGCCCGCAGATGGGCACCCGCCTATTTTTCTTGCAGCAGACTGCAAAAACGCTGACGAAGGCAATAACTGACGCCGAGCCGGGCTCTGGGCTTCCACTTGCATCGCAGCGAGGAGGAATAAGCCATGTCGACTAACACGGGGGTCTTGGCTGCCCTCGGCATCGGGTTGGCCGTGCTGTTTGGCTATGCAGGCGCGCCGAGAGCACAGTCAAACCCGGTGATTGCCATCGACATTGCGCTGGAGCCGGACGCAACAATGATCCAGCATGCGCAGGCGGACAATGCCCGCTTGCTGAAAGCCTTGCCAAAGGGCTTTGCTCTGGACGCAACGCACCATCCGCATGTCTCGATGTTGCAGCAGTTTGTCCGCACGGCCGACCTCGAAAAGGTCTACGCTGCAACCGACAAGGTGTTCGCCACCGAGAAACTGACTAGCTGGAAATTGAAAGCATACAAGTACTACTACATCCCCTCGCCGCCGATCGGTCTTGCGGGCATCGTCATCGAACCGACAGAAGATCTGCATAGGCTGCAACAGAAAATAATCGACGCGGTTGCACCTTTCACGGTGAAAACTGGGACCCCTGCGGCGTTCATGAGCACCGAGAATGGCCATGACATCCAAAAGTCCTTGATCGAATACGTGGCCAATTTTGAGAAGATCGCAGCCGGTAAAAACTTCAATCCGCACGTCACCATTGGTGTTGGCCCCGTACCCTACCTGAAGAAGATGCTCGCTGAACCGTTCGCGGCGTTTACGTTCGCGCCAGCGGGAGCGTCGGTTTACCAGCTCGGCAGTTTTGGTACCGCTCGCAAGGAACTCAGGGCACTGGTCGTGACGCCCTAACGTGGCTTTCGGAGAGGACAAAAAATCGGGACGTCCGCGCCTATAACGTCCGGGTGATCCGCTTACTGAAGTAGTTTTGTGGCGCTCGCTCGCGTGGAAGAGGAGCCAATCATGTCACCGAAGACCTTTTCCCCGGGGCCCAGCCGTCGCACGCTGCTCTCGGCTTTGGCGCTGTTTCCAGCGTTTCCCGGAGCGCTCCTTCCCATCTCCGCATCAGCGCAAACAGCAGCCACGAGCGGCCCACTTTTTTCATGGAATGACGGCGCGGCAAAGAAAGCGATTACCGAATTTGTTTCCCGTGTCACCCGGCAAGGCGGACCGGATTTCGTACCGCCCGATGAACGCATCGCCACGTTCGACAACGACGGGACCTTGTGGGTCGAACATCCGATGTACACCCAGCTGGCCTTTGCATTCGATCGCGTGAAGGCCATGGCGCCAATGCATCCGGAATGGAAGGATAAGCAGCCTTTCAAGGCCGTGCTTGAAGGGGATATGAAAACCCTTGGCGCAGCAGGCGAGCACGGCATGGCCGAACTGATGATGGCGACCCACGCCGGCATGACGACCGAAGAATTCCAGAAGATCGTCACGGATTGGTTCGCAACCGCGCGCCACCCGAGATGGAAGCGCCCCTACACCGAGCTCTCGTACCAGCCGATGATCGAGCTGCTCGCCTATCTGCGCACCAACGGATTCAAGACCTACATCGTCTCGGGCGGCGGCGTCGAGTTCATGCGGCCGTGGACCGAGCGGGTCTATGGCGTGCCGCCGGAGCAGGTCGTTGGCTCGTCGATCAAGACCAAGTTCCAGATGCGCGACGGCCAGCCGGAGCTTTTCCGTTTGGCGGAGGTGAACTTCATCGACGACGGACCCGGCAAGCCGGTCGGCATCAACGAATTCGTCGGCCGCCGCCCGATCGCGGCCTTCGGCAACTCCGATGGCGATCTGCAAATGCTGCAATGGACCACAATGGCGGGAGGCGCACGCCTTGGCGTTCTTGTCCATCACACCGACGCGCAGCGCGAATATGCCTACGACCGGGACACATCCTTCGGCCGTCTCGACAAGGCATTGGATGCCGCCACGCTGAACCACTGGGTCGTGGTCGACATGAAAAACGATTGGAAGCGCATTTTTGCGTTTGAGTAGCGCGTCTGCCGGCTGTGCGGCGGCGGTGTGAAATGGCTCAAATTCTCGCGAGCTTTAAAGAGGCGAGTCACGCAGGGTTTTGATGCATCGTCAGAAACAAGGAGCGCGACATGTCCAAGTCCAGGAATGGAGACGGCTCAAATCTGAAAAGCGGCGCACTCAACCGCCGCAATGTCCTGCTCGCGGGCAGCAGCCTTGCCGCGGCGTCGGCGATCGCATCCGCCGGCCGCGTCGACGTTGCGCAGGCGCAGTCGCCAGCCGCTCCTGCGGCGGTGCGAGCCGCGGTCACCGAGCAGGAGGCGCGCGCCATCGGCGTCGACGCGTATCTCTATTTCTATCCATTAATCACAATGGATATTACGCGCAGGGTCTCGATCAACGTCGAACCCGGCAAAAAGCCGGGGCTCGGTCCGGCCAACATGTTCAACAGCTTCGCTGCGTTCCCCACGGCGGATTTCAAGACCGTCGTTCGTCCGAATTTCGATACGCTCTATTCCTCGGCTTGGCTCGACATGACCGCAGAGCCGGTGATCGTGTCCACGCCCGATACCGGCGGCCGCTATTACCTGCTGCCGATGCTCGACATGTGGACCGACGTCTTCGCCTCGCCCGGGTGGCGGACCACCGGCACCAAGGCAGGCAATTTCCTCATCGCTCCCAGCCGCTGGACCGGCAGGGTCCCGTCAGGAATGACAAGGATCGATGCACCGACGCGTCACGTGTGGATCATCGGGCGGACAAAGACCGATGGTCCGCCGGACTACGACGCAGTTCACAAGCTACAGGCGGGTTACAAGATCACGCCGCTGTCGCGGTGGGGCAAGCCGGCGCAGCCGGTTGCGGCGCACATCGACCCGGCGGTGGACATGACAACGCCGCCAAAGACTCAGGTCGACACGATGCCCGCCGCCAAGTTCTTTGCCTATGCGGCCGAACTGCTCAAGGTCAACCCGCCGCACATCACCGACCAGCCAATCATCGCGCGATTGAAAAGGATCGGCCTCGAACCGGGCAGGAGTTTTGATCTGGATAAGGCCGAGCCGACCGTTCGCAAGGCCTTGGCAAGCGCGCCCGGCGAAGCGCAACAATTGGTGACATGGAAATTCCCGACAATCGCGCGCGTCGTGAACGGCTGGTCGATGAACACCGATACGATGGGCGTCTATGGCAATTACTATTTGAAGCGCGCTATTGTTGCTCAGGTGGGCCTCGGCGCGAACCTGCCTGAAGATGCCATCTACCCCGTTAATTTGGCCGACGAAGCCGGCAAATCTCTCGACGGGTCGAACAGATATACGCTGCATTTCGACAAGGGAGCTGCGCCGCCGGCGGACGCCTTCTGGTCGGTGACACTCTATGACAGCGAGGGCTATCAGGTCGCGAACGCGCTCAATCGATTCGCGGTGAGCAGCTGGATGCCGTTCAAGACCAACGCCGACGGCTCGCTCGATCTGTATTTTCAGAACAAAAGCCCGGGTGCCGACAAGGAAGCCAACTGGCTCCCAGCCCCGACAGGCCCGTTCAATCTGACCATGCGCCTCTATGCGCCGAAATCGGAGGCGCTGACCGGCAAGTGGAATCCTCCGCCGGTGACGCGCGTGCAGTTGCCCAGCGCCGGCTGAGCTGACCAGCAGGTTTTGGTCGTCGCCAGCCCGTGCCGGTACCGCTAGGCGAACGTCAGCTGAGCGCTGTTTTTCGCGCCGAGCTTGCGGCCATAGGTCTTGCGTTTGTGCTTGGCGGCGGCCGCTTTGCCGGCTGAACCGGCGCCGTTATGCAGCATGGCAACGAGCTCCGATTTGGCCGGGTATTTGGCGCGGCCGACGAGCAGCAAGGGCGGAGATGCGGCCGCTTCGCGAATCTGCCGCCGGGCGATCTCGATGTACGCCTTGTTGATATCGATGCCGATGAAGCGCCGGCCCATGCTTTTCGCCACCGCGCAGGTCGTGCCGGTGCCGGCGAACGGATCGAGCACGATATCGCCGGGAAACTTGTTCGCCGCGCCGTAGGAGTAAAGCCGCATCAGGCGGCCGGGCAGTTTTTGCGGGAACGGCGCCGGGTGGCTGCCGCCACGTTTTACATCTTCGGGATACATGAACCAGACCTGCTGGGTAAGATCGAGCCATTCGGTCCGGCTCAGCGCATTGGCTTCCTTCACCTCGCGCGGAAATTTCGGCGGCTTGCCGGGCTTCACATAGACATTGATGAATTCGATGGTGTTGTTCTCGATCAGATTACCCGGATACGGGTAGCTGCCGAACATCATCTTGGACGTCTGCTTCTGCCAGACGAACAGCGCGTAGCGCGCAAGATCGGTGTCTTCGAGCAGCTTGTGCTCGATGTCGAAAGCGATGTTCTTCAGATGCCGCGTCTGCTGCCTGATTAACGCCTGTGGAATCGGCATGAGCGGCGCGTTGATGCAGAGCTTGCCATTCGGCCGCAGCACCCTGGCGCATTGCATCCAGACGGTTTGCAGGTCGGCGAGGTAGTCGTCGTATGACGTCCAGGAATTCTTGCCGCCCGCGTATTCCACTGCGGTCCAATAGGGCGGCGAAGTAATGATGAGATCAATGCTGCCCGGCGGCAATTCGGCCATGACGGTTGCGGCGTGGCCGACGACGAGCCGGTCCAGATAGGCGTCAAGGCGTGAGACGTTCTGCGGTTTCGGCGCGGTCATTCCATCGGCCGGGCGAATCGGGCGTCGCAGCCTGAACTTAGGCGCGCTCCCGGGTCGCGGACCAGCCGCGCCGTCGCCTTATCCCCGTTGTCCGTTAGTCGGGCTAGCGCCGTTGCGGTGCGGCCGCGGCGTCTTGCTTTCGACGCCGAAATCCTTCGACCGCGCCCCGGCTGGCGCGCTCACAAAGCCCTCCGACGTAAGCCCGCGCCTGAACAGCTCGCGCACTGTCGCGGCCCTGCTGGGCATGCGTTTAGCAAAGCGAAAATTGTCGATCAGGGTCAATTCTTCGGCCGACAGCATGATTTGCAGCCGTTCGCCGCGCGTCCTCTCAACCATGGTTATCCCGCCTGTGACTGGTCGATTATGTTAGTATAAGTAGTCATTAATGCTATAACCGTCAAGAGTGCTTTTAGCTTGTTGACAGGCTTCAACGTTCTGCACGCTGATGATGTTCATAATCGATTGCCAAACAGCAAAATGCCCTGGAGCCTAAAAAAGCATAGATTGGTAATTTGCAGTAAGTAATTGAGACAATTGACAATTCCTGCCCAAAGCGCTCAATATTGGGTGTCAAATACGGGCGGTCGCGGTGCCGGCTGACTGGATTTTCGATGGGCACGATTATTCAATTTATGAGGGTACAGAACGCATTCGACCCCGAGGCCACGAGCGCGATGTCGGCCGCCTTCGAGGAGGTCTGTCACGCGCTCAAACTGGCCGCCGGCGATACACATGGCCGCGAGGTCATAGCGTCGGAAATCATTGAACTTGCCCGCCGCGGCGAAAAAGACCCCGCGAGACTTCGAGACCTGATCTTGCGCGATGATGGCACCGCCCAACGGCCGATCCGGCCTTAAGCCTCCAGTTCCCGCAGTTTGAAGCGCTGCAGCTTGCCGGTCGCGGTTCGCGGCAGGTCGAGGCGGATGTCGATCCAACGCGGATATTTCCACGGCCCGGCGCAGTGCTTCACATGCGCGCGTAAGGTTTCGATCAGCCGGTCGTCGGCGGCCACGCCATTGCGCAGAACGATGAAGGCCTTCGGCTTGACGAGGCCGTCGGCGTCCTGTTTGCCGATGACGGCGGCTTCCAGCACCGCTTCGTGAGACGCGAGCGCGGCCTCGACCTCGAGCGGCGACACCCACATGCCGCTGACCTTGAACATGTCGTCGGTGCGGCCGCAGCAATGGAAGAAGCCCGCGGCATCGCAGAAATATTTGTCGCCCGTGAACGTCCATTCGCCCGCGAAGGTGCGCCGGCTCTTGTGTCGCTGATTCCAGTAGCCTTCGGCGGCGGTCGGTCCGCGGACCACGAGTTCGCCAATCTCATTCGTCGCGACCTCACGGCCGTTCTCGTCGACAATTTTCAGCTCGTAACCGGGCACTGCCTTGCCGGTGGTCCCGTAGCACACCGCGCCCGGCTGGTTGCTCAGGAAGGTCTGGAACATCTCGGTCGAGCCGATGCCGTCAAACACCTCGACGCCGGAAGCATCGCGCCAGCGCTCGCCGAGATTTTGCGGCAGCGCTTCGCCGGCCGAAACGCACAACCGGAGGCGGTCGGAACCGGCGCCGCGCCGCATCTGCTTGTGCGCCAGCAGGGAGGCGAACAGGGTCGGCACGCCGTAAAACACGGTTGGCTGGTGGCGGCGGATGACATCGAACACCGCCTCCGGCGTCGGCCGGTGTGGCAGCAGCACCGCGGTGGCGCCAACCGACATCGGAAACGCCATGGCGTTGCCCATGCCGTAGGAAAAGAACAGCTTCGCTGCCGAAAACACCACGTCGTCTTCGCGGATGCCGACGATGTGCCGGCCCATCAAGTGCGCCGCCGCCATCGGCGTCGTGTGGACGTGCTTGACCGCCTTGGGATCGCCGGTCGAACCGGAGGTGTACATCCAGAACGCCACTTCGTCAGACTGGGTCGGGGCGACAAACACATCGCGCCGGCCGCGCCCAACGAGATCGGCGAAATCGTAGACTTCGCGGCCGGCGAAGACGGCTTTGTCTGCGGCTTTGGCGTCGACGAGAATGATCGTGCGCAGCTGCGGCAGCCGATCGAGGATGGGAATGAGCGTCTTCGCCAGCGATGCCGCAATGACGATCGCCTTGGTGCGGCTATCGCCAAGAACGTAGGCGTATTGCTCCGCGGTGAGCAGCGTGTTGAGCGGCAGCGCCACGATGCCGGCGCGCACGGCGCCCCAGAACGCCACCGGAAAATCCACCGTGTCATAGAGCAGGAGGCCGAGCCGCTCCTCTGACCGCACGCCGATATCGTGCAGCGCCGATCCGAACGCACAGGTGCGCGCTTGCAGTTCGCCGTAGGTCAGGGAGCGCTCGTCGTCGACGAAGGCGATTTTTTCGGCGAGGCCGCGCGCGACCTGCACGTCCACCAGATCCGTCACGGCATTGTACGGCCGGCGTTGTAGGAACTCTTCCAGCATGGGCGAGGAAGAACGATGGCGTTTCCGGAGGTTTCTCTGCTCGACAGTTCTAGTCGATTAGGCCTAATCTGACACACTCTGAAACGTGCCGGCAAAGCGAAAATGCAGACGCGGCGCTGTTTGGCTTAATTCCCTGAAACATCCCGGCGCTGCCCGTCGAAGTCCCGTGAGGCCGCGCGACCTGAGCCAATGTGTTGCCATGAACCGGACTAGCGCCATCGCCCGCGCCGAGGCGTATTTCGACGGCGGCGGGTTCTTAAACGATCTGACCCGGCGGGTCGCCATCCCGAGTTCGAGCCAGGAGCCGGAGCGCGCCAGTGCGCTGCGAAGCTATTTGCTCGACGAGATCGTGCCCGCGCTGACAAGGCTCGGCTTTACCTGCCGGCTTCTCGACAACCCGTCTGGGCCGCCCGTGCTGGCGGCGGAGCGGCTGGAAAATCCGCACCTCGTGACGGCGCTGATCTACGGCCACGGCGACACGATCCGCGGACTCGACGATCTGTGGCGGCCCGGACTGGCGCCATGGCGCGTCGCGGTCGAGGGCGAGCGCATTTATGGCCGCGGCACTGCCGACAATAAAGGCCAGCACAGCGTCAACCTCGGCGCTCTTGCAGCCGTCCTGGAAGAGCGCGGAGCACTCGGCTTCAACTGCAAAATCTTGCTGGAGATGGCTGAAGAGCTTGGCTCGGTGGGTTTGCGGGAAGTGTGCGCCACGCATCGCGATCTGCTGAAGGCCGATCTCCTGATCGGCTCGGACGGTCCGCGCATCGCGCCCAAAGAGCCAACGATTTTTCTCGGTGCGCGCGGCGGCTATCCGATCGATCTGCACGTCAACCTGCGCGAACGCAGCCATCACTCCGGTAATTGGGGCGGGCTCCTCGCCAATGCGGGTGTCGTGCTTTCGCAAGCGCTTGCCACAATCACCGATGCGCGCGGCGCGATCCGCATTCCGGAATGGCGGCCGCCGCTGCCGCAGAACGTGCGCGATCTGCTGGTTGGCGTCGAAGTCGATGGCGGCGAGGACGGCCCGTCGATCGATCGCGACTGGGGCGAGCCTGGGTTGACGCCCGCCGAGCGGGTATTTGCCTGGAACAGTTTCGAGATCCAGGCCTTCACGGCGGGCACGCCCGAGGGCCCGGTCAACGCTATTCCGGGCTCGGCGCGGGCGCACTGCCAGCTCAAATATGTGGTCGGCACGAAGGTCGACGACATCATTCCGGCGCTGCGGCGGCACCTCGACCGCCACGGCTTTCATCAGGTCGACGCGCGGCTCGGCCGAGGCAGCTTCTTCAACGCCAGCCGTCTCGACCCGGCCGATCCGTGGGTGGACTGGACTAAGAAGTCGCTGACCCGTACCGCCGGCCGCGCGCCGACCGTGTTGCCGAACTTTGGCGGCTCGCTGCCCAGCGATATTTTCGGCGATGTGCTCAACCTCAAAACTCTCTGGATTCCACACTCTTATCCTGGCTGTTCACAGCACGCGCCCGACGAGCACATGTTGGCGCCGATCGCGCGGGAGGGCCTCGGCCTGATGGCGGGCTTGTTCTGGGATCTGGGCGACCCTGACCTCGCCCGGCCACAGGCTTAGGCTGGTGGGCCGTTAAGGTGCTTGTTTCACTTTGGCATCGGCCCTATTCTGGGCCATCGTTATGGAGACGCGAAAATGCCATCAGGTACTGTGAAGTGGTTCAATCCGACAAAGGGCTACGGTTTCATTCAGCCTTCCGGCGGCGGCGGCAAGGACGTGTTCGTTCACATCTCGGCCGTAGAACGGGCCGGCCTTAGTTCGCTCAATGAGGGGCAGACCGTCGAATACGAGATCGAGAGCAATCGCGGGAAGGAATCCGCGGTCAACCTCAAGGTCAGGTAACGATTTCGCCCAAGCGAAATGTGCCGAGCTTACCGAAGCCCCGTGGGGACCACGGGGCTCGCTGTTCAATTGAGGGACCCGTCCTCTCCGCACCATGGTGACACTCGCTCGCCTGTCTCATCGTGCTTTCAATAACGTGCGGTGAAACAGCGACCGAGGCAGCAGCGCTTGTGCCTCTGTGTCTCGAGGCACAATGCCCCAAAAGCCACAGCCACAATATCCGGGTCCGGGGCGCAAAAGATAAACGGTCGCTCGGGCCGTACGCGTGGGCACAAAGCGGCAAAGCCGCCCCACGTTCATCCTGCAATCATTCGGTAGGAACAATGCGACCGTGATGGCAAAAACGGCCACACGGTGGACGTCTGCCGCTGACCAACTTTACGCCTCTTCGATAGAGGGTGCTTCACTCAGCGGCTTTGACGGCGCTGCACGAGTCGCGTGCTGGGCTCGTCGAGATTCGGGCGAAAATAAAAGGCTTCACCTTGCGCGGCGTGCCAGAGGGTAATGCTCTCCCTCGTACAGCCGGTGAATATCGTTGAAGTCAAAACGTTCGTCCGCGACCTGCATCCAGGCGCCCAGTGTCCGCACGGCTGGAAAATCTTCGACCGCGAACTGGATAGCCTCGGCTGCTGTCGCAAACCGGCGATACCTTAGCCGCTTCCGCGGACCGCGCTTGCTATTCGCCATGAACAACTCTGCCGGCGAACGGTAATTGAACGTCATGAACGCATCTTCAACTGTAATTGGAACCAGTCGATCCCACGGTTACTCCACGAGACTCAATTGACTTTCTTTGGCGACCCGCTCGTGCGGTTCATTGGCGTTCTTTATCCGATATTGGAAATCGTCGCCTTCATACGGCATGAGCTGTGTCACCGTGTAGATGCCATTTGTCCCGCCGCGACCGAACGGGCCCGAGGTAAGGTTCACCGATTGGCCAATTGCGAATTTGTGATCCTGCACGGGCCACTCCATTGAAGACGTCGTCATAGTGGGACGATTGACCGTGATCTGACCAAAAGCTAGCACAAAAACGCGTAGCGGCCTAATGGCGGGAGTGTTTTCAGGACTCCGAGCGCGACGCTATCGGCAAGCACCATGCATGAAGTGGCGTGTCCCAACGGTGCTCAAGCAGTGTCTCTTCTATGCTTAACCTGCAAGGTCGGCGGAGCGGAAAGCGATGGAACTTTGGCCACATCCGCAGACCACCGCAGCGAGACCGACTTCGGCCGAATTCCCGATGGCTTGGCGGCTATTTAATTCGCGCTGCAGCCCGACGAATGCTTTTTATGGCCAACAGTGAGCGTCCTGATTTTTCGGCGATTTCTCGATCCTGTTCGATGATGAAACCCCGCGCGGCTTCGTCTTTAGCTGGGCCGCCGAGCAGTTCGGCCGGCACCCGTCTATTTGAGCGCTGTGAGCCGTCTTCATAAACCACGTCGAAAAATACGAATTCGTTCTTGGGCCTGGTGCCCGGCTTGCTGGCCATATCCAAAGTCCTTGCGTATTGATGCATGAGCCACCCGATGAGACAGGCGGTTCAATCCTTTTTGCTGAGGCGAAAAAGCTGATAGCCTCGAGCAGAGATCGCGGCCTCGATCACATCGCGCGACAATTTGTACGGCGGATTCCGATCGGGCGCGATGGCGCCTACAGCGCGCCAAGGTTTGAACTGGCTCGGTAATCGGAGGCCGGCCAGATCGCTGGTAAACGCTCCCAAGGTGGAGTTTGTTTCGGATTTAAAGATAAAAATCCGCATGGCGTCGGCGCGGGTTGGCGCCAACACTTGGTCGGTAGGGGATTCATCAGCCATAGCTCACCGCCGCCGAAACTGGTTGCGCTGCGGCGGGCGCGCCGCAGTCGCCGCCCGTTCGTCCTTGTGGCGGAAGATCAATCGCCCTTTTTCCAAATCGTAGGGTGATAGTTCCACCGTGACACGATCTCCCGCCAGGGTTTTGATCCGATTCTTTTTCATTCGGCCCGCCGTATAGGCGACGAGCAGATGGCCGTTATCGAGCTGAATGCGGTAGCGCGCGTCCGGCAATATCTCGGTTACGAGCCCCTCGAACTGCAATAATTCTTCCTTGGGCACGTTTAGGTTCCTTGTGAATGACCGGCCCAACGTTGCGCGCGCGGTGCGCGATTGCGTTCCGGCCTGGCTTTACCCTGCATGAAGGCAATCGATTCGATACCGCTCGGCGCTTCGTCTGGTCGGTCCTGATTTGAATGATGGGACGGTGCTTGGGACCTGCTGGGCTCGGCACGGCGGTCTTGCCGCCGTGCCGGACCCTTGCGTTTGCCCGGCCGCTGCCTGGCAGAGCCGGACGGCCTGGTCGCGGCGCCGGCCGTGCGAGGTTGCTCCACGTGCGCCCGATCGAGCCGCTCGCCGGTCGCCGGGATTGTCATGCGAATAAGCTTTTCGATGTCGCGCAGGAACGCCACCTCCTCGCTATCGCACAGCGAAATCGCAATTCCTTCGGCGCCGGCACGCGCCGTGCGGCCGATACGATGCACATAGGTCTCCGGCACGTTCGGCAGATCAAAATTTACGACGTGGCTGACGCCATCGACGTCGATGCCGCGCGCCGCGATATCAGTGGCAACGAGTGTTCTGACATCGCCCTTGCGAAAGGCTGCGAGCGCGCGCTCGCGCTGATTTTGCGATTTGTTGCCGTGGATCGCTTCGGCGCCGATGCCAGCCCGGACCAAATTTCGCACGACTTTATCGGCGCCGTGCTTTGTCCGCGTGAAGATCAGGGCTCGATCGATCGGCTCCCGCCGCAGCACGTCGATCAGTATTGCGGCTTTTGACGAGCGATCGACGCGAATAATGCGCTGCTCGACGCGTTCAACCGTCGACGCGGCCGGCGCTACTGCGACTTTGACCGGATCGCGCAACATCTGCCCGGCGAGTTCGGCGATGGCGCGGGGCATGGTCGCGGAGAACATCAGCGTCTGACGCGCAACCGGAAGCTTGGCGACGATCTTACGGATGTCATGAATGAAGCCCATGTCGAGCATACGGTCGGCCTCGTCGAGGACGACGCATTCGACTCCGTCCAATCGCAGCGCATTGCTCCTGACGAGATCGAGCAACCGGCCCGGCGTCGCGACGAGAACGTCCACGCCGCTGAGCAGGGCGCGAACTTGGCTGCCCATCGATACGCCGCCGATCGCCAGCGTCGCTCTGAGCCGCAGGTGGCGGCCATAGGTGCGAAAGCTGTCGAGGATCTGGCCGGACAGCTCGCGCGTCGGGCTGAGCACCAGGATGCGACAGCTCTTTCGCTCTGACGGGCGCTGGGTGGCTGCAAGGCGGTGCAGAATGGGCAGTGCGAAGGCCGCGGTCTTGCCGGTTCCGGTTTGGGCAATTCCAATCACATCGCGGCCCGACATGACGGTCGGAATGGTCTGAGCCTGGATCGGAGTGGGAGTGAGGTACTTTTCCTCGGCGAGGGCGCGTGTGATCGCCGCGTTAAGCATAAAGTCGTCAAAGGAGGTCAATGCAGAATCTTTCTTGGGTACGCGCTTGCGCGGCCCTGCGCGCTATGCGCGAGCCGATTTGCGGGTTGAATAAGACATCCCGCGCGATCTGGGCTGCCAGTGAAAATGGAAAAGAGCGAGCCAGAATCCGAAAACGGATCCCGTACACGCGGCTCGCCGCCGGCCCGATTCAGGCCGCAACCCGTTATATACGCCGCCGATGTGTTCGTTTCAAGGCGATCCGGCTCCACTCTTTGCCTCGGCCGCCTCTTTGGCCAACCGCAGTGCCCGGAGCTTCGCAGTCCTCTCGCGAATCTGGCGTCTGCTGGCCTGATATTCCATCATCGCCTTTGCGCCTTCCTTGGCGCGTTCTTCCTTCTTGTGATTTGCTTCGGCGCGGGCGCGTGCCACATCGGGTGTCAGTGCCATGTCATCTCCTTTTGCGGCGAGCTAATTTGGAGCTGTGTTTGTACATATATGTTCGATTTTGCGAAGTTGAATGGTCCCCCGGATGGCTGTACGCGGGTGTGCGTGCGGTTCCTGTCTTCAGTGCCCGATGATAAGGTGCGTTCTCTCTTCAGATTCGAAGCGGCACACGTGCAGCTTTCTTTGATGGGCCTGGGGAAACCATGCAAATTGTTTACGCCGCCAATCTGCCCCGGTTCGAATGTGAGGACATCTGTCGAAGGGCGACAAGCGGAGAAAATCAGTGACTGGCGGACGGCCATACGGCATCCGCGGCGTTCTGATTCGGGCTTGCGCGCTCGTCTTCTGCGGCTTTCTCGCGGCCGGTGCGGCGTCGGCGCAAGTCCCGGATGGCTGCAATCCGCTTCCTTCGGTGCCGCCGAACGATTTTTCCGCACCGCCCAATCTCGATTTGATCAAGCGCGGGGTGCTCTACTACCGCTGTACGCGATACGAGGCAGACATCGCTGCGGTGTTGCATGAGGCCAAAGAATGGGTCGCGCAGCGAGCGCCACAGGTGACCCAACCCGCCATCGTTCTCGATATCGATGAAACATCACTGTCCAACTGGACCCGAATCTACCGGGACCAGTTCGCATATTTCGCGAACGGTCCATGCCGTCTCGATCAACCAGGTTTCTGCGGCGACCAGCAATGGCAACGCAACGAGGAGGCGCCAGCGATCAAGCCCACGCTCGAGCTGTACAAATTCGCGCGCTGCCTGGATGTGGCGTCACCATGCCGGCCTGTGGACGTGTTCTTCGTCACCGGACGGCAGGAGAGCGGCGAGCCGATCGACGGCGAAACGCCGACCCAATGGACCATGGAAAATCTCAACAAAGTCGGCTATCTGGGCCTGAGCCCGGATCATCTTTACATGCGCCGGAAAGGTTTCCCCGGCCCGGTGGAAAATTTCAAGATGGCCGCGCGTACCGAGATCGAGCAGAAGTTCAACGTCACGATCATCGCCAATGTCGGCGACCAGGACAGCGATCTTGTCGGCGGCCATGCCGAACGCACATTCAAAGTGCCGAATCCGTTTTATTTCATCCCGTAGGGGACCTCGTTCTCAGGCCGCTCGCACTTCCAGCGGCAGGCTCGCGAAACCGCGGACGGCGTTGTTGAAGTGGCGCGTTGGCGGGCCCGCCAGTTCGATTGAGGCGACGCGCTGCGCCAACGCCGTCAGCAGCAGTTCGCCTTCCATGCGCGCGATCACCTGGCCGATGCAGACGTGAAAGCCGACGCCAAGGCCGACGTGGCCCTGCACCCGGCGCGTGATGTCGAAGCGGTCCGGTTCCTGCCAATGTTCGGGATCGCGGTTGGCTGAGGCGAGCAACAGCAGTATCTTTTCGTTTGCTGGAACGCGCAGACCGTCGAGCTCGACCTCGCGCGTCGTCGTGCGGAAGAGGTTTTGGATCGGCGATTCCATCCGCAGCGTTTCCTCGAAGACGTTCTTGGCGAGTGAAGGATCGGCACGGAGCTTCCGCCACTCTCCCGGATTGGTGGCGAGCAGATAAAGCGCGCTGCCGATCGCCGCGACCGTCGTGTCGAGCCCGGCGGATAGGAACGAGCGCACCAGCAACGCGGCTTCCTCTTCGGTCGCTTCACCGGCCTCGACAGCCTGATAGATCTGGGCGCCGAGCCCGGCGGGTGCGAGCGCGGCGCGTGAGCATTTTTCCATGATCCACGGCACCACCGTGCTGGCTGGCGCGGTCGAGGCCTGAAAGCGCGCATTGAGCGGGCCGAAGCCGTTGAACACCATGTCGCCATAGGGCAACAGGTTCTCGCGGCCCTCGGCGTCGAGCCCGACCGCGTCAGGAAACACCTTCAGCGGGAACGCCTCCGCTAACTCCTTCACGGCGTCGAACCGGCCGCGCGCCAGCACGCGCTCAACCGCAGCCGACGCTTCCTTGGCGAAAGGCTCGCGCAGGCGCTGCAGGTCCGGCGGAAACACCACCCGGTCGACGATGCGCCGCGGGCGGTCGTGCACCGGAGGATCGGTTTCAAGCAGCAGGCTCGGCGGCCGCCACGGTTTCTCCTTGCCGAAATGGGTGTAGCCCACGCCCATGCCGGAGCAGTAGGTCTTCCAGTCGAGCAGCGCGGATCGTACCTCCTTGTAACGTGCCATGCCCCAGCACGCGTATTTCGGCATGTAGAAGACCGCCCCGGCGTTCCGCATGGCCGCATATCCCGGATAGGGATCGGCGATGAAAGCGTCGTCATAGGGATCTATGTCGAGATCGGGCGCGCGCTCGCGCACTTCAGCCATGGGTGCCTCCACTGGCTTTTGTGGAATGATGCCGCAGCGGCGGAGGTACACGCAACCCTGCCGCAACCCGGAGAACGCGATTTTATAAGAGTGCCCCCGGTTCGCTCGGCGGCGGACCCGGAGAAACAGGGTTGTTGTGAAGCGCGACGCGGCCGCAACCAGGCGGCGCATCTATTGTCAACGGCGCCGACCGCTGTGTATGGTTTGCGTGCCGGAGAAAATCTACAACTCGGGGGAGACAGAGAGATGCGCCTGCGCGTCAGAAACCTGTTTTGCAGCACCCTGTTTCTTGTCGGTAGCCTTGCCGTCAGTTCCGTGGCGGCTGTGGCCCAGTCCAGCGTGACGCTGCAAATAGGGTGTTATGGCGGGGCATTCACGGATGTCGAACAAAGATTCGTTGCTGAGCCGTTCACGGCGCGTACTGGAATCAAGGTCACCTGGATCAACGGCAATCCAAGCGATCATCTGGCGAAGCTGATCGCGAGCCGAGGCCGCCCTGCGCCTTATGATATCGTCTATCTCGACGACGATATCGAAGCAGAAGCGATCAACGCCGGCGTACTCGGCAAGAGCGGCGCCGCCGACCTGCCGAATCTGAAATTCCTTTATCCGCAAGCGATCAACAAAGACGGCTACGGGCCGGCGCTGAACTTCTATTCGACCGGCATCGTTTACAATGTCGAAAAATTCAAAGCAGCGGGAATTCCCGCGCCGACATCGTGGGCCGATCTGTGGAATCCGAAGCTTGCCGGCCACGTTGGGGTGCCGACGCTCGAAAACACCATGGGTCATGCATTTCTGGTCGCCGCCGAGCACCTTGCCGGCGGCGACGAGAGCACGCCCGAAAAGGGCATCGACAAGATTGCGCAGATCAAGGCGCAATCCTATCCGGGCTCGTCGCCGGTGCTCGATCCATTGTTGCGCTCGGGCGATGTCTGGGTCGCGCCGTGGCTCAACGGGCGCACCTGGGGCCTGATCGATCGCGGCGTGCCGCTCGCTTTCGTGCTGCCGAAGGAAGGCGGCTTCTTCGGTATGACGACGATCAGCGTCACCGCTACCACGCCGCACCGCAAGGAAGCACTCGCCTTCATCAACGACGTGCTCGGCCCGCTGGCGCAGCTCGGCATGGCGAACCAAATCCCATATGGACCGACCAACAGGCTGCTGGCGAGCGTCGTTGCGGCGTATCCCGACATGGCGAAGAAATTTCCGTCCTCGACAGAAGACCTGGCGAAGCTCAAGCTCATCAATTGGAACGTCTTCCACCAGCAATACCCGCACGTCGTGGATCTCTGGAACCGGAAGATTGCGTCGAAATAGCCGGGCCAGAGTGCTCGTAAGTCGAAGCCCATGAGCACGACGGACGTTGAGCGGATTGAACGTCCCGGCCGGCCGTGGCGAGCTGATCCGTGGCTATGGATATTGTTGCCGACGCTGGCGGTATTCGGACTGATCTTTGCCGCGCCGCTTGTCGATCTCGTTCTGCTCAGCTTCCATCGCATGTCGGGGCCCGCGCAGGTCGGCGCCGCGTTCACGCTGGCGAATTACCGGGCCTTCGTCACCGATCCGTTTTATCTCGCAATGCTGCTGCGTACCTGCGGCCTTGGGCTGCTGGTCACTCTGGGCTGCCTCATCGCCGGCTATCCGGTCGCCTATTACCTGGCGCGCACACCGTCGCGCTGGCGGGGCCTTGCGCTGTTTCTGGTGATCGCACCGCTCCTGGTCAGCGCCATTGTGCGCAACATCGGCTGGTTTCCGCTGCTCAGCCAATCCGGGGCGGTCAATTGGGTCCTGCTGAAACTTGGTCTTATCGCTTCGCCGCTGTCGCTCATCAACAATTTCACCGGTGTCGTCATCGGTCTCATTCACGCGCTGTTGCCGTTCATGATCTTGACGCTCACCACGGTGATTCAGCGTATCGAAGGCGACCTCGAGGAAGCCGCCGCCAATCTCGGCGCCGGTCCGCTGCAGACATTCTGGCGCGTGCTGCTGCCGCTGAGCCTGCCGGGCGTCGTATCCGGTTCATTGCTTGTGTTCGCCATGGCGATCAGCGCCTACACCACGCCGGCCATCCTCGGCGGCAACCGCGTGCTGGTGATGGCGACCTATATCGCGCAGCAGTTCCGCACCGTGCTGAACTATCCGGCCGGCGGCACCGCGTCCGCGCTGCTCCTGGTGTTTGCCATCGTGCTTACGGTGCTGGCCTTGCAGGTGCGCACCGGCGAGGAGCGCGTCCCATGATTCGCTGGCTCGCGCTTAGGGGGACGCTGCTTACGGTCTTTGCGTTTCTGCTGGCGCCGGTCATCATCGTTGTAGCGGATTCGTTCAATGGTGGGCCTGCCTTGTCGTTTCCGCCGACGAGTTTCACCACGCAATGGTACGGGCTGATCAAGCCGTCGTTCTTCTCGGCGCTCTATGTCAGCCTGATTGTTGCCAGCTGCACGGCGCTGTTGTCGGTGGTGTTCGGCCTGCCGGCGGCGCTCGCGCTCAGCCGCGGCCGGTTTATTGGCCGCGACGCGATCAACTCGATCCTTCTGTCGCCGCTCGTGGTGCCGGCGCTGGTCACCGGCGTGGCACTTTACCAGTACTCGCTGTCGTTCTGGGATCTGACTCATGTGGCGCTCGGCGGCACGCTGATCGGCCTGATTGTCGGCCATCTCACCTTCGGCATCCCGTTCGGCATCCGCGCGATCCTTGTTGGTCACGCCCGTTTCGAGCCGGCGCTCGAGGAGGCGGCGCTCAATCTCGGTGCCACGCCGCTACAGACATTCTGGCGCGTGACGGTGCCGATCCTGCGACCCAGCATCGTTGCGGGCGGGGTCTTCGCCTTCGTGATGTCGCTCGACGACGTGCCGATCGCGCTGTTCATGGGCGGTGGTGACGCGACGACGCTGCCGGTGCAGATTTTCACCACCGTCGAGTTCGATTTCGGCGGCGATGTGATGGCCGTCTCTGCCCTTATTGTCGGGGCCTCGGCTGTGCTGATGCTGCTGCTCGACCGGCTTATCGGCCTCGAACAGCTGTTCGGCGCCAGGCAGTGATCGGGAAGGGCGCCGCCGTGTCCGAGGTTCGCTTTGTCGGCGTCGAAAAATCCTACGGCGATCAGCCCGCGGTGCGCGGCATCGATCTGACGGTGCGGCCCGGCGAGTTCGTCACGCTGCTCGGCCCGAGCGGTTGCGGCAAGACCACGTGCCTGCGCATGGTGGCCGGCTTCGTCGCCCCGAGCCGCGGGCGGATCATCATGGGCGGCCGCGATATCACGGCGCTGCCGCCATACCGGCGCAATACCGGCATGGTGTTTCAGTCCTACGCGTTGTTCCCGCACAAGACGGTCGCGGAAAATATCGCCTTCGGCTTGCGGGTGCGCCGGCTGCCGCGGGCCGAGCGCGAGCAGCGCATCGCCGAGGTGCTGCGCCTCGTTCACCTCGATCAATTCGCTTCCCGCTATCCGGCGCAGTTGTCCGGCGGGCAGCGGCAGCGCGTGGCGCTCGCCCGCGCCATCGTCATCAGGCCCGAGGTGCTGCTGCTCGACGAGCCGTTGGCGGCGCTCGACCTGAAATTGCGCGAAGAACTGCAAGTCGAGATCAAGCGCGTGCAGTCGGCGCTGAAGATCACGACGCTGTTCGTCACGCACGATCAGGGCGAAGCACTGAGCATGTCGGATCGCGTCGCGGTCATGCAGGACGGCCGCATCGTCCAGATCGATACGCCGGAAGCGCTCTACGAGCGGCCGAACTGCCGCTATGTGGCGAATTTCGTTGGCCGCACCAACCTGCTCGATGTCGTGGTACGGGAAAGACTCGACGGCGATCTCGTTCGAGTCGAATTACGCGGCGCCTCCAAGGCGTCATTTGTCGCCGCGGCCGGTCCGGCGTTCGAAGCGCAAGTGGGAGATCGTTGTCTGCTCGGTGCGAGACCTGAGCATTTTCATCTCGGCGGCGGCCGCGCCAATACCATGCAGGCCAAGGTGCGCAGCGTCACCTATCTGGGCAGCATCCGCTACGTCGACACCGAAGGGCCGGACGGCGAGAACGTGACAGTGCAAGCGCAGCCCGGCGAACCGCTTCCCGGCCGCGGCGAAACCGTCACCATCACCTGGCGCCCACAAGCTTGCTTTTTGATCAAGGAGTAGAAGCACATGCGCGACATAAAGAAGACGATCGGCTTGTCCGGTCTGCTGGCAGCGGGTCTGATCGGGGCCGCCCCGGCGGCCCTGGCGCAGACTTCCAGCGTCACACTCAACGTCGCCACGTTCGGCGGCCATTCGGGTGACGTGGAAAAGGGTTATGTGGGCGACCGCATGACGCGCATGACCGGCGTCAAAGTCGAATGGACGCACGGCAACCCGAGCGATTTCTTCGCCAAGATGCTGGCATCGCGCGGACGGCAGGCGCCGTTCGATGTCGTGCTGCTCGACGATGCCGTACAGGACGCCGCCATCAAGGCCGGCGTGGTCGCCAAGCTCGATCCCGCTTTGGTGCCGAACCTCACCAAGCTCTATCCGCGCGCCCGCAACCCGCAGGGTTACGGTCCCTATGCGATCCTTTATTCGGTCGGCATCGTCTACAACAAGGACAAGCTGAAAGCGGCGGGCGTTAGTGAGCCCACGTCTTGGCAGGACCTGTGGAATCCGAAGCTCGCCGGCCACATTTCGATCCCGGATATCTCGCTGCCGCAAGGTGCCGATTTCGTCATGAAGATCGCGCAGCTCAATGGCGGCAGTGAAGCTGACGTGATTCCAGGCTTGAAAAAAATCGCCGAGATCAAGGCCAACTCGTATTACACGTCATCCAATACGCTCGGGCAGCAGCTCGCATCCGGCGACGTGTGGGTGTCGGTATGGACCTCTGGCCGCGCCTGGGCGATGATCAATCAGGGTTTTCCGATCGGCTACGCGATCCCGAAGGAAGGCAGCGTGCTCGGTATCGACACCGTCGACATGGTGGCCGGCACGTCGCATCCCAAGGAAGCGCAAGCCTTCATCAACATGCAGATCGATCCGCTCAGCCAGCTCGGCTGGGCGATGGAGATGTCGTACGGGCCGAGCAACGCGACGCTGCTAAGCGCGTTCGCGGCCTATCCGGAGCTGGCGCGGATGATGCCGTCTTCGGAAGCCGACCTGCAAAAGCTCTATTCGCCGAACTGGGGCGTCTATAACGCCAACTTGGCGAAGGCGACCGATTACTGGAATCGCAACGTCAAGCACTGACGCGGCCGCCGGAGCCGCCGGCGTCAGCTTTATGATGTGTAAAGACTATCCCGCTTCGGCGACGAAACGGTTGCGCATCTTGCCCAAGGATTCGATCTCGGTCTCCATCACGTCACCCACCTTGATGAACGTGTTGGTGCCCTGGCCGACGCCGCCGCAGGTGCCGCAGCTGAAAAAGTCACCGCTCTCCAGCGAGAGAATGTTGGAGGCGTATTCAATCTGCTCCTCGGGCGTGAAGATGAACTGCGAGGTGTTGCCGTTCTGCTTGATTTCGCCGTTGAGCGTGAGCCGGATGAACAGCTTCTTGTGATCCGGCACGAAGGCGCGCGGCACCAGGAACGGCCCGGTCGGGGCGAAATTGTCGTGGCTCTTGCCGTTGAGCCAGTCCGAGCGCAGTCCGGGCCGGTCCGTGCGGACCTGCAGGTCGCGGGCCGAAACATCGTTGGTGGTCATGAAGCCCGCCACATGGTCGAGCGCGCGTTCGGCCTTGATGCGTTTGCCCCCCTTGCCAATGACGAGCGCGATCTCGGCTTCCCAGTCGATCTTCTTTAAGCCCAGCGGAATGGCGATGTCGTCGTTGGCGCCGCATAGTGTGCTCGGCGCTTTGAGGAACAGATAAGGGTCGCTGGTCGATTTTTCCCCGGTGAATTTCGGGCCGCCGGCCGGCGTCATGCCGGCGCGCAGCATCTCATCGACGTGCTCCTGAAAGTTCTGCGCCGCATAGAACATCTTGCCGGGCCGGCGCACCGGAGCCAGCGCGCGCAGGGTTGCGAGTTTGACGGCGCCGGGCCTGCCTTCCTTTTCCAGCGCCTCGCATATTTTTTGCAGCGTGGCGAAATTGGCATCCCAATCTTCTAACAGGCCGTCGATGCTGTCGGTGCTGCTTAAAGCTCCGGCGTTCGGTGCGGCCTTGAGATTGATGACATCGTCGTCGCCAAGCACGATGGCCGCAAAGGGCCTGACGCCCGCCTTGGTGAAGGTGCCGAGCTTGAAGGGAGTGCCGTTCATGTGTTGTGTCCTTTGTGCTAAAGCATTTTCTGGAAAATGGCCGCCGGTTCTCCGAAGAAAATGCGACCAAATCTAGTGATTAGCTGCCGCGAAATACCGGTTTGCGCTTGGCATGGAAGGCTTCGACGCCTTCGCGGAAATCGTCCGACTGGCGCAGCCGGCTGTAACAGTGGCCTTCCAATTCGATGGAGGCTTCTAGATCGGTGTTCTCGGTAGCATTGAGCAGCGCCTTGGCGGTGCGCTGCGCCAGCGGCGAGAAGCTGCGCAGTTCGTCGACCAAAGCATCCGTCGCCGCCTCGAGCTTGTCGTCCGGCACGCATTCGGTGGCGATGCCCCAGTCATAGGCCTGCTTGGCTGGGATGCGCTTCGAGCGCATCACGATGTCCTTGGTGCGGGTGATGCCGATGATCTTTTGCAGCCGCGCCGAGCCGCCCGAGCCCGGGATCTGGCCGAGCCGCTGCTCCGGCAGCGCGTAAAGACAAGTCTCCGAGACGAGGCGGAAATCGCAGGCCAGCGAAATCTCGAAGCCGACGCCGAAGCAGTAGCCGCGATTGGCCACGATCACCGGCTTGGTGCAACGCGCCGGTGCGGCGATGTTCCAGGCGAGCTTGGAGACGTGCTCGGGCGAGGCGGCCAAAAATCCTGCAATGTTGCCGCCCGAGGAAAAATGCTCGCCGTTGGCGCGCAGCACGATCACACGGACACGCGCATCTTCGTCGAGCGTCTCGAACACCAGCCGCAACTGGTCGCGCTGCGCCATTTCGATGACATTGAGCGGCGGCCGGTCAAGCACCACGTCGGCGCGCTCGCGCGCGGCGTCGATCTCGACGCGAAAGCCGTCGAGCTTTTGCAGTCGAGGGTCGGCAAATTCAGTCATACGGGCGTTCCTTGTTGGTGCGGCGCGGGATTGACGGGTGCATCCGACTGGGCGGCGTATTCGCCGGCCACGAGCTTGCGGCGCAAGAGTTTCCCGACCGGCGATTTTGGAATCTCAGTGACGAACACGTAACGTCGCGGGCGTTTGAAACCGGCGAGCCCCGACGTGCGGCAGAACGCGTCAAGCTCACCGGACTCGACCGGTGCGCGACGTTTGATGAAGGCGGTGACGACTTTGCCCCAGCGCTCGTCCGGCAGGCCCACCACGGCGACTTCGGAGACGCCCGTGTGCAGCGACAGGCAGGACTCGATCTCGACGGGCGAAATGTTTTCGCCGCCGGAGATGATCATGTCGTCGACCCGGCCGGTGACGAAGATGTCGCCGTCCGCGTCGACGAGGCCGGTGTCGCCGGTGAAATACCAGCCCTGGCGGATCGCCTTGGCGTCGGCTTCCGGCCGCCGCCAATAGCCCTCGAACGACTCGTCGCCGGCCAGGAGCGCGATGATCTCGCCTTCCTCGCCGCGAGCGGCAACATCGTCGACCGACTTGGCGCCGAGCTTCACCACGCGCACCATCTGATTGATGCCGGCACGGCCGGCCGAGCCGGGCTTCTTCGGCGCGTTCTGATCAATGGTGCAGGTGTAGATTTCCGACGAGCCATAGTGATTGACGAACAGATCCGGCTCGAACGCGGCCTGCAGCTTTTTCAATAAGCCGTCGGTCATCGGCGCCCCGGCAAAACCTAGCTTCTTCACCGAACTGACGTCGCTCGTCGCGAATCGCGGATGATGCACGAGGTCATGATAGAGCGTCGGCACCAGATAAAGGTTGGTGACTCGTTCGGCGGCGATCAGATCGAGCGCGCGTTCGACGTCAAAGCGGCGCAGACAGACGAACGCGCCGCCAAGGAGCGACATCGCCAACAGCGAGCGTACCCCCATGGTGTGATAGAGCGGCATGACGCCGAGCGTGCGTTCACCGTTGGCGTAGAGATTCTGCGCCACGTGCGCTACCGCGGCGGCGCGCTCGGCGCGCTGGCGGCGCGGCACACCCTTTGGCCGCGCCGTCGTGCCGGACGTGTAAAGCATCACCGACCAGGCTTCCGCATCGGCGCGCGGTGCTGCGTCTGGCGCAGCCTGCGCCGCCATCGCCGCGAAGGACAGGTCCGAGGGGGCCGCAGCATCGACCGCGATCCGCGGCAGCTTCTGCGCCAGGGCCGAGCCGACGATCGCCGGCGCCGACACGCCCTCATAGGCGAGCGCCTTGGCCTCGGCGTCAGCCAGGAAGAAGTCGATTTCGTCCGCTGTCGAACGCCAATTCACCGGCGTGATGATGATGCCGGCAAACTGGCAGGCCCAATGCAGGGTCGCCGCCTCCCAGCGGTTCGCCAGCGCGGTGACAAGGTGGTCGCCCGGTCTAAGCCCAATGGCATCGAAGCCTGCGACCAGCGCGGAGATGCGCCGGTACCATTGCGCATAGGTTAGCCGCACCTCGCCGTCGGCGATCGCAAGTGCATGCGGATCGCGGGCGACGCTGGCGAGAAAGCTTAAACCGAGGTCGAGCATGGGAGATCAGGAATAACACCACAGCGGGCGGCGCACCAAGCCGCGCCGCGCATCGTGTCGCCGCTGCTAGTGCCAGCCCTTCATGGGCAATTCCAGCTTGCTGGTCGCACGGTCCGTCGGCCAGACCGAGACATATTCCTTGCCTTTCAGCTGGACCAGAAAGGTCGACGCCAGGATATTCTGACCGGTGGCGTCGAACTTCACGCCGTTATAGCCGATCATCAGTTGGCCGGCTTTGAGATCGGTCGTTCGCAGCGCGGCCTGGATCTTGTCGGGAGCCGTCGAGCCGGCGCGGTTGATGGCGTCGGCCAGCACCAGGAAGCCTTCCATCCAACGCGCGCTGGTGTCGTCGAGGTCGCGGCCGTATTTCTGTTTGAACATCTGATCGACGATGTAGCTGTTCGATCCCGGTTTGCCGATGTCAAAGGCGCTGCGATTGATCGCGCCCTGGGCCAGATTGCCGACATTGGGGATGAAGGCCGGATCGGAAAAGCCGGAATCGTCGCCGATGATGATCGGCGGCAGGTAATCCAAATTCTTCATCGTCTTGAAATAGAGGATGATGTCGGCGGTGTAGCTGACGAAGATCACGGCGTCCGGCTTGAGGGTCTTGAGCTGGAGCACCTGCGCGGTCACATCCGAACCGTTGGCGTTGTAGGGGATTTGCGCCGCTACCGGGATGTTGGCGGTCTTGGCGGCCTGCACGATGCTGGCGCCGACCGACGTGCCGTAGTCGGTGTTCTCATTGACGATGGCAATACTGTCGATCTTTGTGCCGGTCTTTTTGAGCTGCGTGAGAAAATCGGCGTAGGCCTTGGCGAAGTCCGGCGCAATCGGAGTCGTGCGGAAAGTCCATTTGAAGCCGCGGCCGGTAATGTTGGAGGCGACAGAATCCGCAACGAGATACGGGACGCCCTGCCGCTCGGCGACCGCGGTGGCGACCAGCGACACCGAGGAGTGATACGAGCCGAGCATGGCGGCAACGTGATCCTGGGTGATCAGGCGGAGCGTCTGCTGCTGACCGATTTGCGGATTGCCCTGATGGTCGGCCTCGTCGAGCACAATCTTGGCGCCGCCGAGATTTGGCAAGCCAGCGGTCGCGCCGAGGGGCAGGTTCTTAAGGTCCGGATAAGCGTTGTTGACGATGTCGGCGCCCAGATGCACCGCATCGCGAGCGGATTGGCCGGCGCTGGCGGCATTGCCGGTCAGCGGATAGATGACGCCGATCTTGACGTCGGCCGCATCGGCCGGGACCGCCATCACGGCGGCAATTGCGGCAGCAACCGCCGCAGCCGCGAAGCCGCACATCGCTTTGTTCATTTCGCTCCTCCCTGGGCGCCCGGCTGGCGCCATGACCGGCCGTATTTGACCGGAAAACGAGCGGCTTTGTCCATCGCCGGTTTTGTCACCCTGTGTTGGGTATCTCGGCCGGCATCTCGCTCCGCGCCGAGCGTAAGCAGACGTCATAAACGACGAGGAGGCCCGTTAGGGCCTCCTCGCGACGGATTGCTCTCTCGATTTAGCGGAGACGCTTAGCGCCAGTGATGCCAATGGTGCCAGTGATGCCACCCGGGGGCTACCACAACATTCGGTCCGCCGTAGTAGTCATAATAGCCGTAAGGGGCCGGTCCATATGCCGGCGGGCCAACGCCGACTTCGATGCCACCCGGCCCGGCGTAGAATCCAACCTGAGCCATGGCAGGCGCCGATACGGCCATCAGAGCCGTTGCCGCCACAATACCCAATGCGAGTTTTCTCATTGAGTGCCTCCTTTCTCGCTTTAGAGAAAACGCGCAGTCGCGCGCGCCGTTCCGAAAAGCGCACGAAGTTCCGGTGCTCAAATTATGGTGGGTGGGTGGAACAAACTTTTTTGCAAAGTGCGGCGCGAATTCCGCGCCGATTAACGGCCGTTCATTCGGCGGCGATGCGCAAGGCTTCCGGCGTCTCGTCATGCTCGCGTTTCTCGCCGCGCAGCCAGGCCTGGAACCGATCGAGATAAAGATAGATCACGGGTGTGGTGAACAGCGTCAGACACTGACTGAATGCGAGGCCGCCCACCATGGCGTAACCGAGCGGCTGGCGAAGTTCTGATCCGGAACCGTGGCCGAGCATCAACGGCACACCGGACAGCAGCGCCGTCATCGTCGTCATCATGATCGGACGGAAACGCAACAGGCAGGCCTGCCGTACCGCTTCGCGCGGCTCCAATCCGGCGCGCTCGCGACTGATGGCGAAATCGACCAGGATGATGCCGTTTTTCTTGACGATACCGATCAGCAGAATGAGGCCGATAATGCCGATCACCGACAGATCGAAGCCGCCGACCCATAGGCACAGCAGCGCGCCGACGCCGGCCGACGGCAGCGTCGACAAGATCGTCAGCGGATGAATGTAGCTCTCGTACAACACGCCAAGGATGACATAGACGACGACCAGCGCGGCGGCGATCAGGATCGGTTCGTTCGACAACGCGGCCTGGAACGCCTGGGCGTTGCCCTGGAAGCTCGAAATCAGCGTTGAGGGCATTCTGATATCGTCCGCCGTCTTTTGTATGGCGTCGACCGCCTGGCTGAGCGCGACGCCTGGTGGCAGGTTGAATGTCACGGTCACCGCCGGGAACTGCCCCGAATGGGCGACCAGCAAGGCGCCGATGTGCTTGGTGTCCATTTTGACCAGCGTGGAGAGCGGCACCAGCTGTCCGGTGGCCGGCGCGCGGACGTAGAGCTGGTTGAGCGTGTCCATATTCTGCTGAAGGTTCGGCAGCACCTCCATCTCGATGTAGTAGGAATTGTTGGTGAAATACTGCGTCACCTGACGCTGGCCGAAGGCGTCGTTGAGCGTGTCGTCGATAAGCTGCGGCTGGATGCCGAAGCGCGCCGCGGCATCGCGATTGATCGTCACAGTCAGCATCGGCGCTTCGTTCTGCGCATCGGTGGCGACGTCGGCGAGCTGCGGCAATTTCTTGAGCCGTTCGATCAAGCGCGGCGTCCATTCGTTCAGCTCGTGCTGGTCAGGATCCTGCAGCACGTACTGGAACTGGCCGCGCGCGATGCGGCCGCCAACGGTGATGTCCTGCGCAGGTTGCAGGAACAGCTTCACGCCCGGCACTTTGGCGAGCTGCGGACGTAACCGGTTGACGATCTCCGAAGCGGAGACGTTGCGGTCGTCGCGGGGTTTCAATCCGATGACGAAGCGTCCGGTGTTCTGGGTATTGCCGTAGCTCGGCCCGAAGAACGATCCGAAATCGGAAATGTCGGGATCGCGCGCGATCACAGCGGAGAGTTGCCGCTGAATATCCTTCATTTTGGCAGGCGAAACGTCCTGGCCCGCTTCCGAGATACCGAGGATCATGCCGATGTCCTGGGTCGGGAAAAACCCTTTGGGCATGAACACGAACAGCGCGCCGGTGGTGGCGACGGTCGCCAGGAACACCATGAGGGTGGCAAACTGATGCCGCAGCACAACGTCAAGGCCGCGCCGATAGGCATCGAGCGTCGCGTCAAAGCCCCATTCGATGGCGCGATAGAGACGGCCGTGCTGGCGTCCGTGCTCGCTCACCAGGAAGCGCGAGCACAGCATCGGCGTCAGCGTCAGCGATACGACGACGGAAATCAGGATGGCGGCGGTGACGGTGATCGCGAATTCGTGGAACAGGCGGCCGACGATGCCGCTCATCAGCAGCAGCGGAATGAAAACGGCGATCAGCGAAATGCTGATCGAAATGACGGTGAAGCCGATCTCGCGCGCGCCTTTGATCGCGGATTGCAGCGGTGTGGTTCCCGCTTCGAGATGTCGAAAGATGTTTTCGAGCACGACGATGGCGTCGTCGACCACAAAACCCACCGCGATAGTGAACGCCATCAGTGACAGATTGTCCAAGCTGAAGCCCGCCAGATAGATCACTGCCGTAGCGCCGAGCAGCGACAAGGGAACGGCGGCAGCGGGAATGAGCGTGGCGTGAATGCTGCGCAGGAACAGCAGAATGACCAACACCACCAGCACGCACGACAATATCAGCGTGAATTCGACGTCCTTGACCGAAGCGCGAATGGTCTGAGTGCGATCGACGATCGTGTCGAGATGAATGCCCGGCGGGATGATCGAGCGCATGCGGACGAGCGCCGTTTTGATATTGTCGACGGTCTCGATCACGTTGGCGCCAGGTTGCTTGAAGACAAGCAGCATCACCGCGGTTTGCTGGCGATGGAGCGCTCCAAGGGTCACGTCCTGCGGTCCGTCGATCGCTTGGCCGATGTCGCGCACCCGGATCGGCGCGCCGTTTCGGTACGCGATGATGACGTCGTTGTAGTCTTTTGACAGGGTCAATTGATCGTTGGCGGCGAACGTGAAGCTCTGATCGCGACCCAGCAATGTGCCCTTGGCCGCGTCCGTGGTCGCGTTCGTCAACGCGACGCGGACGTCCTCAAGGGTCAGGGCACGCGCGGTCAGCTTTGCCGGATCGATCTGCACGCGAATTGCGGGCGTCTGCTGGCCGCCGATGAAGACCTGCGCCACGCCGGCCACCTGCGAAATCTGCTGGGCGATCACGTTCTCGGCAAAGTCATCGACTTGCGGCAGCGGCATCGTCTTGGAATTGACCGCGACGATCAGGATCGGAGAATCGGCTGGATTGACCTTGCGATAGGTCGGCGGCGTGGTGAGGTTTTTCGGCAGTTGCCGCGCTGCGGCCGTGATGGCGGCCTGCACGTCCTGGGAGGCGGCGTCAATGTTGCGGTCAAGATCGAACTGCAGGGTGATCACCGTCGAGCCCAGGGAACTCACCGAACTCATCTGCGTGACGCCGGCAATCTGTCCGAACTGGCGCTCGAGCGGGGTGGCCACGGTGGCGCCGATGGTTTCCGGGCTCGCACCGGTGAGCGACGCGGTGACATTGATGGTCGGAAAGTCAACTTGCGGCAGCGGCGCGACTGGCAGCAGCGGAAATGCGACGATGCCGACCAGCGCCAACGCGGCCATCAGCAGCGAGGTCGCGATCGGCCGGCGAATGAATATTTCGGAGACGTTCATGGAGGCTAACCTGCCTCCCGCGGCGCGGCGGCTGCCGGCCGGACGTTGACGTGCGCGCCCTCATCCAGTCGCGACTGTCCCTCGACAACGACCTGTTCACCGATGTTCAGGCCTTTGGAAACGATTGCGGTCTTGTCGTTCACCGTCTGGGCGTCGATCGGACGCTGTTCCACCGTCTTATCGGGCTTGATGACCCAGACATAAAGTCCGTCCGGACCGCGTTGCACCGCAACGGGGGGGATCGTGACCGCGTCTTTGCGGGTGGTCACCAGCATGCGGATATGTACGAATTCGCCGGGCCACAGTCGCTCGTCCTGGTTTGGGAACTCGGCCTTCAACCGGATCGTGCTTGTTGTCTGATCGATCTGATTGTCAATCAGCAGCAGCTTGCCTTGCGCCAGTTGTTTGACGTTGTCCTGATCGAAGGCGAGAACTTTGACTTCGCCTTGGAGCATCGCTTCGCGCACGGGTCCAAGATCATCCTGCGGCAGCGTAAAGATCGCAACGCTCGGCTTGACCTGCGTGAGCACCGTCAGCGGATTGCTGTCGGTGGTGTGGATGATGTTGCCGATATCGACTTGACGGAAGCCGACGACACCACTGATCGGCGCGGTAATCGTTGCGTAATTCAGCTGGGTCCGCGCCGCTTCGATCGCGGCCTGATCGGCGGCGATAGACGCCTTGTCTTGATCGACCTTGGCTTGTTGAGCGTCGAGGTTTTGCACGGTCTCGGCGTTCTTGCGCACCAAGGTGGTAAATCGTGTCAAATCCTTCTCCGCATCGATCAGCATCGCCTGGTCCTGGCCTTTTTTTGCGATGGCTTGGTCGAGGGCCGCCTGCAGCGGTGCCGGATCGATCTTGGCCAACACATCGCCCTGCTTCACGTCCTGGCCCTGACGGAAGTTGATGGAGATGATCTGGCCGTTCACCTGGGCGCGAATGGCGACCGTGTTCAACGCCATTACGGTGCCAAGCGCGTCGTAGAAGATCGGGACGTCCTGCCGTCCAGCCGCGGTCGCTGTCACGGGAACCGACGGGGGACCGGACGCGCGCGCGGGGGCGGGCTTTGTCAGCCGTGACACCGCTACGGCGGCAATGACGGCCACGATTACCACACCGGCTACCGCGAAAATCGCCCGCCGGGATCGCGGCTTCTTCGCTGATGTGCTCATTCGGTCAGCTATACCTTAGCTCCGGCGTCCCCTCAAAGCACAACCTCTTCGGGTGTCGGGCGGGGACTTGCTTGGCCAAGCACAAACAATCACACCATTATAGCCGCGGTAGTCCCGAGAAACCCATTAAAGTTCGGTAACATGCGTGGGGGCATCTCGTTGGACCGATGGCGAGATTACGACCGCCGGGCGCACTGGCTGGCGGCCGCCGCCGTTAAGGTAAAAAGCCGCAAACGCGAAGCCCGCCGCCAGACCGATGTATGGAAGGGACGAGGCAACAGGTAACGCCGGGCGGCGGCGGACAAGCTGACAGATGCGGCTGGCACACACAGTCACGAACGGTATTTCCGGCATTCTCCTGAATGGCCGGTTGCGGGCCTATCTCGACATTTTGGTCGTCGGCTCGGGCGCCCGCGTGTTCGGGCTCGCCTCGCAATTTGTCGTCCTGATGATCCTCAGCCGGTTCCTTACCAAAGGCAGTTTCGGCGACCTGATGACGGCCTTCGGCTTCTATCGGCTCGCCGGCGTGGCGATCGGTGTGGGCGGGTCGCTGGTGCTGTTGTTTCACGTGTCGCGGCATCGCGACGATCATCGGGCGGAGATCAGACTGCAGCGGTTTTCCGCCCTGGTGGGAGCTATTCCGTCGGGCGCGCTTGCGCTCGCGACGGTCATTGCGGCCGGACCGGTCGCGGCTGCGCTGGGCAAGCCGTCGCTCGCCGGCTGGTTGCAACAACTCGCACCGTTTTTGCTGTTCAGCACATTGCTGGTCATTACGACCGGCGCGCTGGAAGGCCGGTCGCGGGTCGCCGAGTCGATTTTTTGGGGCGAAGTTGGGCCCAACGCCGTGCGCATGGTGCTGCTGCCGATCGTGTTCGTGCTCAAGCTGCCGGATGCCTTCGTCGCCCACGTGCTGACATTGTCGGTCCTGGTGCCGTGGTTGTTGCTGGCGCGGCGCATGATCAATGGCGACGTCGGGGGCTGGCAGCGCTGGTCGCGCTGGGACTACAATTATTGCGGTAAGTTCGTTGTCGCGACGCTGTTTGCCAATCAGCTCGGCGCGGTCGATATCGTCATTGCGAGCGTGCTCTTCCCTTCGGCGACCGTGGCCGATTACGCGGTCGCCGCGCGGCTCGCGGCGCTGTTCACGTTCTTTGAACAGGCGCTGCTGAAACGCTTCGCGCCCCGCGCCGGCCGGTTGCTGCAGGTCAAGGACGAGGCCGGCTTGCATCGTGAATTCGATATGTGCCGGCGGCTGGCGATTGGCTGCGTCGCCCTGACCACGGCAGGGGTGCTGCTGTCAGCACCGATACTGTTGCCGCTTCTTGGCAACTACCTGGATGCGCGCACGCTCTTGCTGTGGCTCGCCATACCGTCTTTTGTGGCCGCGTTTTACGCGACCTCGGATCGGCTGCTGATCATCGCCGGCCAGGCCAATGTGGCATTGGTGGTGACGGCCTCGTCGTTCGCCATTCTGATGGCGAGTCCGTTCGTGACGGCGCGATGGCTCGGTCCCGTTGCGATTCCGGCCGCCATGATTCTTGCAATTGCGGTGGTCAATCCGCTCGTCGCGGTGCGCGCCCGCCAGTTGGTCGGGGTTTCGACGTTTCACTGGCTCGATGCGATTTTAATGGCGTGCGGCTCGGTGGCGCTCGCGGCGGCCGCCGTCGCGGGGACATATCTGAGCGCGGCGGTCGCGTGCGCCATGCTGGCCGCTATCGGCGCCTACTACGTGACGACGGCGCTGTCGCGATCGTCCGGCGACGATTACGACAATTCTTTGATCTTCGCGGCGCGTGAGTCTGCGGTGAACGCGCCGCTCGCGCTTTCCGACAAGGCATCGCAATAGACGCTCAGCGTGCGCTGCGCGATGCTGTGCCAATCGTGCTCGGCGAGCAGTCTGGCGCATTCCGCCGCATCGAGCTTGCCGCTCGCCGGCGACGCGCAGATCGCGGCGAGGTGGCCTGCCAACGCGGCGACATCGCCGACCCCGAAATAGCGTGCGCCCGCAATGGCGAGCTCGCGATGAGCCGCGATATCGCTGAGGATCACCGGCAGGCCGTAGCTTGCGGCCTCCAGCACCGCGATCGGCTGGCCTTCGAAGCGTGACGGCAGCACAAAAGCGCCGGCATGGCTGTAGAGCGCGGCGAGCGCCGCCCCGGTCTGATGACCCAGCAGCACGATGCCGGGAGATTGGGCGGCGGCTTCCGTGACCTCGCGCGCGTAGGCGCTCGAATAATCGGCGCTGCCGACGAGCGCGAGCTTCCAGCCGGGCCGCTCCGTGCGATTGAAGGCCGCTATCAGATCAAGCTGGCGCTTATCGTCGTCGATCCGCGCAACCATGAGCAGATAGCGGCCCGGTTCAAGCCCGAAAGGCTGCAGAGTTGCGGTCGAGCCGATGCGATCCGGCCGGTCGATCCCGTTTGGGATGGCCATAACCGGCACGTGGTGCGACTGGGTGAGATATTTCGCCAAGCCGTCCGAGACGGCAATGCGGCCATTAGCAAACGCCATGCCGGCGCGTTCGCCGAAGCGCAGTATCGCGCGGCCGAGGCGGCCCCATTTTTTGTGCTCGTAATTGCGGCTATGGCAGGTCACCACGACCCGCAGCCCCAGCGCGCGGGCCAAAGGCGTAAAGAACGCCGGGCCGATCGCATGGAGATGCAGAATATCGGGGCGATCGCGTGCGGCGCGTAACACGCCCAGAAATGTATGCACGAAGGCTTCGACGCCGGTGATGCGTGGCGCCCACACGCGGGTGAGCTTGATGTTGTGCCAGCGCGCCGGCTGTTCCTTGGCGATATAGCCGCTGCGCACGATCGCCTCGACGTCGCAGCCGAGATCGGTCAGCGCGCACGCGAGGCTCTCGACGTGCTTCTCCGCACCGCCCTGTACATCGGGAAAGCCGCGGATGCCGAGCATGGTAACGCGCAGCGCGCGCCGCTGTTGCCCCTCGAAACGCCGAGGCTGCGCGAGCGTGTTCATCGGACGCGGACGCCGAGCGCGTCGTACAACGCAAGTTGTCGATCGACATAAGTTGCGGCGTTGAAATCCCGTTCGACCCAGGCGCGGCCCGCCGCGCCCATCGCCGAAACGCGGGCATCGGGCAAAGCCGCAAATCGTGCCAGCGCCTCGGCCAGCGCGGCGGCGTTGCCGACCGGATAGAGCATGCCGGTTTCATCCTCGCGCACCAGTTCGGGAATGCCGGCGATGTGTGATCCGATTACGGGCCGGCCGGCCGCATAGCCTTCGAGCAGCGAAAGCGGTGCATTCTCGTTGCACTCCGACGGCACGATGATCGCGCGCGCTTCCTGAATGGCCGCGGCGAGCGCGTCCTTGGTCAGGTAGCCTGTGAAGACGACATCGGCGCCCAGCTCCGCACTGAGCGTCCGCAGCCGCTCCTCAAGTGGTCCGCGACCGATCAGCGTGACCGGCTGATGGGCCAGCGCCGCCGCGCGGACCAGCGTTTCAAGGCCTTTGAGTTCGTCGAGCCGCCCGCAATAGACGAAGCGCCGGCCGGCTTCGGCGTGCGGCTTGAAGCGATCGATGTCGACGAAGTTGGGGATATGGACGAAGCGCTCGCGCGGCCATCCCCATTCCACCAGCTTGTCGAGCAAAAAGCGGCTCGGCACCACGAAGCGGTCGACATTCGCCGAGTAAAGTCCGAGGGCGCGGTGCGCATAGGCCTCGACCATGATGAGGCTGGACAGCGCCAGTGACCCTTTGATGCAACGGTTGACCGCGACGTTGTACAGTTTGCCGCCGCGACAGCGCTCGCATGGCTCGCCGCCGCGCATCATCGTGTAGGCGGGACACGCGAGTTTCAGATCGTGCAAAGTCATCACGATGGGGATGCCGCGCTCCTTGAGCAGCGGCAGCACGGATGGCGACAGGTGGTGATAGATGTTGTGAATGTGCGCAATGCGCGGCGCAACGGCATCGAGCAGCTCACGCATGCGCGCACGCGCCTGCAACGAATAGATCACGCGCGGGGCGCGGATGAGCTTGGCTGCGAGGCGATAATCCGCGCCGAATTCGATCTCGTCCGGAAAATAATTCGACCACGGCGTCGGAAGGTTCTTGGCGTGGCGCATGGAGAACGGCACCACCTGCCAGCCGATATTCTCGAACAGCCGGTTGTGTTCGAGAAACAGCACCTCGGCGCCGCCGCGCGGATAATAGTAGTTGTTGATCGCGAGCAGACAGTTGGTCGACGTCAGCATGTTACGCGGTACTCTTTGTCAGCGTCCGGAAGCGCAATCCGACAATGGCTGAGATTGTCAGAAACCACTGTCCGCTGCCGCCGGCGAAGAATACCGACTCGTAGCAGCCGAGGCAGAGTGCGAAGAACCAGATCTGCAGGAACAGCGTGGCGAGCGGCCGGTCGGCGGCCTGGAACCGCCCGCGCCAATAATCCGCAAACGGCTGCGCGATCATCCACCACAGCGACAGGCCGAGACCGACCAGTCCGGTCGTCACCGCGAGATTGAGATAGCCATTGTGCGCGTCGCTGGCGCGGTAACCCCAGGATTCCAGATAATTCCAGTTCGCCACCAGATCGGGCATGCCCCAGAACGCCTCGTAGCCGAAGCCGAACAGGGGACGCTGCCGGACGTGATCGAGCGCGAACTGCCAGATGACGTCGCGGCCCGTATAACTCGGATCGGACATCAAGCGCGCAACCAGATCGTGGATCGGCGTGAACATCACCGACCCGACGCTCAGCAGATTGAGCATCAACGGAATGCCGGCGATCAAAGCAAGGGCGACAAGGCTGCTCCGCAGGCGCGGCATCAGATACGAGATCAACAAGACGATCGGCAGCAGATTGATCGGAGACTTGGAGTGCGTGAAGTAAAGGAAAATGGCGGACAGGGCGATGATGCCGATTCCTGCTGAACGGTTCCAGGTACGGTAGGCGAAAATGCCGATGAAGATCAGCAGCACCATGCCGGCGCCGGCGCTGTTTTTGTGGGTGAAGAAGCCGCGCCAGTCGCCTGCAAGGCCGGGCTCGGCAATGTCGGTTGCCTGATGAATCGAGAGCTGCGGCATAAACGCCACGCCGAAATAGCACGCCGCGAGAATGATGATGGCTGCGGCCGCCAATAGGCGGGCAAAGTGTTCGCGCCCGTAGGGCAATAGCACCAGTAGCGAGCCTTGAAAGATGTTGAAGATGGCGAGCACAAGCCGGCGCTCGGCCACATCCGGATAGGACGACAGCACAGCCGAGACGGCGAACGCCGCCAGCGTCACCACGAGTGGCAGGGTGATGGCGCGCGGCAGCAGTGCCGGGCGTTTGATGAGGACGTAGAGCGCAAGCGCTCCGGTCATCAGCACGGCCGAGGCTTGGCTCGCCAGGTCGCCGCCGATGCTGCCTGTGGCCGCCTGCTGGCTGCCCAGATCGGGAAACGGTGACACGGTGAACCACGCCAGCAGGAAGCTGGCGAGGAACAGGAAATTGCGTACCAGGCGCTCGCCGCCAGCGAGCTCCTGCGGTACCGGGTGGTCGAGCGTGGAAAGCGTCGTCATCGGCGGATGTCCTCGGCCGCCAAGAGCCGTCATCGCGGCCGACTATCGGCAGCGAATCGTTAACTATTAGCGGCCCAACCGGTGACCAGATTCTTAAAGGCGGCAACCGGGGCCTCATGCCGCGTGCACCGAGCGGTCCGAGGCGGCGGCGTCGCGAATGACCACGCTCTCGATCCAGGCAGTCGGATCGACGCGCCGGTGCAGCAGCCCGGGCCAAAGGCCCGCCGCATAGACGTTCCAGGCAGTCACCGAATAGATGCCGATGTTCAGCGACCGGCAGCGCAGCGCCATCGTCACGAAGGGGATAAGCGCGAGCGCCGTGATGGCGGCCGCTGCCCTGACCATGCTGCCGGCAAAAAGCGGCACCGCGATCAGGCAAAGCCACCAGGCGTGCACTGCGGCGAACAGGAACAGCTCCCAGCGCAGTTTTCTCAGCACCAGTGGGAATGCGGGTGTGCCGAAGGTGGCACGCAAGATTTCGCCAGTCGAAAACGCGAACCGGGTGATCCAGCGCTGCCTGAGCAGTGCGTAGGCGTTGCCACGGTGGCCGTGGTGATCGATCGCCTCAACCGGGATGCGCGCCAGCTTCCAACCATGCGCTCGCAGCCGCGCGCCGAGCTCGAGTTCCTCACTGCCGTGCAGATTGCGGTCGCCGAGATAACGGACGGTCTGGATCGCCGCGCGCCGGTAGACGCCGCCGCAATCGAGCCGCGTTACCTCGCCGGGCAGGAGATCTGAGCTCTGGTCGCGGGCCCGTTTGACGTATTCGACATTTCCGGTTTCGCGCTCGACGATCAAGCCGCCGACACCGGCAAACTGCGTATTGGCGGCGAGAAAACCGATGGCCGCGGCGAGAAAGTCCTTGTGCAGCGCCATGTCGCCGTCCATCAAACAAACAAAGTCGCCCGTGCTGTACTGATAGGCGAGCTGGACGCCGGTACCGCAAGAGCGATCGGCTGTGTGCAGCAGCGTCACGATCTTGATCGGATACTTTGCGGCGATCTCGACGGTGCGGTCGGTTGAGGCGCTGTCGGCAAGAATGATTTCGCCGGCGATTTCGCCGCGCATGCTTTCGAGCGCCGCCATGGCGCTTTCGATCGCAGCCGCGATGTGGCGCTCCTCATTGAGCGCCTTGATGACGATGCTGACGTTCGGACGCGTGCTCGGCATGGCCGCACCAATCAAATCGCGGAAGCTGCAAAAAATCGACCGGGCGAATTTCGGGCCAGAAGGGCAATGTCGTTGGGCCGGTCCGCTTCCGGCATATCTTGCGCTTAATCCGCCCGATTCTTAGCAAGCGCAGGCATGAGGCGGCCGACTTGTCGCCATTAACGCTAACACCGTGCGCGATCACGGCAGCCGCCGGGGAGCGGGCACAACTGGCGCTGTTTCGGCTCTGCGCGCCGTGCCCGGATGCAGCCCCAACGCCTCCGCGATGCTCGGTTCGATCGCATCGGCGCTGTCGCTCTGCGCGAGCGCGAAGCCGCCGCCGCGGTAAGCCCACACCGCCCAGCCGAAACCGTTGGCTTGCGCCGCCCGGCTCACGTCATGGAACCATTGCGCTCGCTCGGTGGCCCGGGCGCCGCTCTCCTGCGCCGGCGTCTGGTTAGCGCCGAATTCGCCAAGCTGGATGTGATCAGCCGGGATGCTGTGCGATTTCGCCCAATCGGCGACGCGCGCGAAATCCGCCGCGATGGTGTGGCCGTTGAAATCGGAGGCGCGGTAATCCTCCAGCCTTGCCTGGGCGTCCTGATAGGCCAATGCGCGTTTCGGCGCCGGAATATCAGTGGCGGCAATCAACGCCGCCGTCGCCGCTAAACTGTCGTGGAGAGGCCGGGCCTGGGCAGGGTAGGGCACATCCGCCAAATAGCGCGCCGGATTCCACGACGCGCCCTGGTGGGTGAACTGATACGGATCGTAATAATGGAAGGAGTATATGACCGCAGGATCGGCTGAAAACGGCACTGTATTCATATCCATCAAGGCCGGCGCCGATGCCTCGTGACCGCCTTCAAGAACCAGCGTCAGATCGCGCGAGCCGCGCCGTGCCGCCGCATAGGCCGCCACCAACATCGGTTGCCAGTCGGCTTGCGGCACCGGCGGCTCATTCATCAGCTCGAACGCGATCTTGTTGGAATGCAGGGCGCCCAGCAGTCTCGCGGTGCGCTCGATAAGCTGCAGATAGGATTGAAACACTGGAGATGTCGCGCCGGCGGTGAGCCGTTGCGCGGTGTAGTCCGGATGCATGTCGCTCGGATGAAAGTCAACAATGACCGCCAGGCCCGAAGAACGAATCAGATTGACGCGATCGACCAAAATGCGGTCGACGCGGTCGCGGCGTTCACCCTGAAACTGCAGGAACGGCCCGGGATCGACGGCAAAGCGTACGAATTCAAAGCCGGTGCGGCGCAGCGTCCGCAATTCGGCGGTAAATTGCGCGTCGCTCGTGTCTGTGAAGGGCGGGAAGACGAATTGCCGCGCCGGGCCCGGCGCGATAGCCGCCCACGCCATCACATGCGACATGCCGATGCCGCGTCCGAATGCTGTTACGGCGTCCGCGGCCCATGCCGGCGTAACGAGACATAGCCACACGCCCGCAACGGCAAGCAACGGGACCTTGATGCGTGAGGCTTTTCGCATCGCACTCACTTGGTACAACGAGATACGCGGTTCATGCTTCAACGCCGCATGACCCGCATCCTGCTCCGATCGGCCAACGTGGCCATCGGGTCCTTGATCACGCTGCTTGCGATCCAGCTTGCCGGCGGCTTTCGTGGTGACAGAAATCCTGGGAGGAAGCACAGCGCCTGCGCATTCCAGGCCGTCACCGAGTAAATGCCATCGCGCAGCGAGCGCCAACGCAGCGACATCGCGGCAAACGGCAGCGCCAAAAGCGAGGCGGCTGCCGCGAACGCCCAGACGCCGCTCCCCAACAGCAGGGCGGCGACTATCGAACACCACCATAGACAGACGAGTCCGCACAGTATCGAGTTTCGGTCGTTGCGTACGAGATAGCCGAACTGCGGGCGCCAGATCGCCGCCCTGACAACTTCGCCCGGGCCCCAGGCATTGCGCATCGTCATCCGCCGCAGCAATTGGCGATACGAGTTGCCGGTGCGGCAGAAGTGGTCGACAGCCGGGCAATCGATCCTCGCGAGCGTCCAGCCAATGGAGTGAAGCCGCGCTGCCGCTTCAAGTTCTTCGCCGCCATGTAGATTGCGGTCGGTCAGGTAACCGACGGCGGCGATGGCCGCTCGGCGATAAAGCCCGCAGCCGCCCAGTCGCGTGACCGGCCCAGGCCGCCGATCCGGATCGAAGCGGCGCACGCGCTGGCCATATTCGAGATTATCGGCATCGTGGTCGATGACGGCGCCGCCGATGCCGGCGAGGCTCGGATCTGCTTTAAGCGCCCGAATGCCGGCGGCCAGGAAAGGCCGGCGCAACCGCATATCGCCGTCCATCAGGAGGATAAATTCGCCGCTGCTGTACTGGAAGCCCAGTTGCGCGCCGGCGCCGCAGGATCGGTCTGTGGCATCATCAAGCTGGACGATCTTGATCGGATATTTTTCCGCGATCGCTATCGTGCGGTCCGTGGAGGCGCCATCGGCGAGGATAATCTCGCCACCGATCCCGGCCAGCGCTGCGAGCGCGCTCTCGATGGCTCCGGCAATATGCCGTTCCTCGTTGAACGCCTTGATGACGATACTAACAGTCGGCCTCTGGTCTTCCGGCATGATCGTTCCAGCCCGTTACATCAATGCCACGGGACTGCCGAAGCGCGAATTGACCGCGCGGCTCAAGCCATTGAGCTTGCACTGCAGTGTCGCCGAGTTTTCATCTCGGGTCAGACAGACCCGCGGCAGTGCGTGCAGATGATTGAGGTGCTCGGGAAAAACCGTGCCGGCCCGGGTCGTGACGGCGGTGCGGAAGCCGAGTGAGCGTGAAATCTCCGCCTCCCGCTCGCCGCAGGCGCCGGAATGGCCGAACGGATAGGCATTGTGATCGATGCGCTGGCCGGTGATGTCCTGGAGGAACTTGCGATTGTCCGCCATCTCGGCACGTACGGTCGCGGCCGATGCGCGCTGGAGGTTCAGATGCGTCGTGGTGTGGCCGCCGATGGTGACGAGCGGATGCTGCGCCAGTGTCCGCAACTGCTGTTCCGTCAGCGCCTCCCGGTCGACGAGAGCGGGAATTTCGATGCCGGCACCGGCAATCGCCTCGCGCACGCCGGCCAATGCGTCAAAATCGGCGTGGATTGCGGCGGTGATCGCCGCGTAGGCGCGTCGCTTGGCGGCTTGATCCGCACATTCGAAACGGCCGAGTTTCGGGAGATCGATACGATCGCGGCTGCGAACGAGCTCGGTCACACCGAACCACCAGGCATCGATCTCGCGGGTGATCATGCCGGTCGTGACGAACACGGTGAACGGCACCGCAAACTGCTCCATCACCGGAAGCGCATTGGTCAGATTGTCCGCATAGCCGTCGTCGAGCGTCAGCGCCACGAACGGGCGCCCCGCCGGTGCTTCAAGCCGAGCCACAGCTTCGTCCAGCGTGACGAAATCGAATTGCAGTTGCCGCAAGCGGCGCAGGATCCACTCGAGTTCGCTGGTCGGACAGCGCAGCATGCTGTCGTCGGGATAAAACGCGTCGCCGGCTGTCACGCTATGCAGCGCGAAGATGATACCGCGGCCGCGATAGCGCAGCGCCAATGCCCGGCTCAGCCCGGTGAGATGGGCAGTCACATAGACGCCGCTTTTGATCAAAGGGTGGATTTGCACTGCTCTACCCGGTCGGCTTGCGCGGATGACACAGCCGGAAAATGCGCGCCACGTTGGCCTCGGCGTGCGGCTAAGCAATAACCAATCCGCGGCCGGTGCGCTGTGCTTCGTTGAGGTAACCCTAACGGCAACTGGAACAGTGCCGCGGCGGGCGTTGAGGGCAGCCATCTGTCGCGTGGCGGCCGCCTCCGGAAGCTGTCGCGCAAATTACTGTTCGGCATAAACGCCGATCTGGCGGTGCGGATTTTAGGCGGCTATTTGCTGCTCGTGCTGGCCCGATAGGGCGGCTTGGCATTGCCGCTACGGCTACGCCGCCTCGGCTTCCGTCAAAACGGCACCGCGCAATTTGCGCGCATCGAGTCCGAGATCCGATACGACTTCA
>Ga0265339_10000055_pt1 | contig 99907 bp, 73 predicted proteins | sample 4CB219metaG_FD_202085 | JGI IMG/M metagenome (GOLD analysis project Ga0265339, IMG submission 202085) | Rhizosphere microbial communities from Carex aquatilis grown in University of Washington, Seatle, WA, United States - 4-CB2-19 metaG | ecosystem: Host-associated > Plants > Roots >...
TACGACCATTTCGCCTTGCACGGAAATGAGGGAAACGGCCAGCTCTCCGGCCGATTTCTATTCCGATGCCACTGCGACAGAGGCTTTTGGGGAATGCGAGTCGGCAAGTAATCCCAACCTGAATCTGAAGCAGATCTTCAACGCGATCACCGCGCAACTCACCGTGGCTCGATTGATACCCAATAACGTGATTTGACGGAAGCTGGCGAAATCAAAACACGTTGCTGAACAAACAGCGGGTATACGTGCGCCTGATTCCCAACGGAACCGCACAGGAAACCAAAATCAGCGCGGCCGGAAACCACCCACTCCGGCCGCCGCCACCATTGGATCACCAATCCCCAATTCAATTATCGCGGCGCCGGTTCCCTCGAATCCGCTAGCGCGTACGCCAGCACGGCCATCACCGCCGCATTCTCATCCAGGTGCTTTGGGTCCACTTTGTCGAACGTATCGGCAGCCGTGTGGTGATAATTGAAATAGAACCGGCTATCCTGCACAGGAGCAAAGCTCGGTACACCCTTCTGCGTCAGCCCGCTGATGTCTTCACCAGTTTCCGGAGCACTCACAAGCGTCTCCGCACCGATGCCGTCAAGCACCTGCGAGACCGGCCGAAGCCACTGCCCAAGTTCGCTCTTCCCGGCGTAATAAATGCCCGCCGGATGATCCGCGCCGAGGTCCGACTCGATCGCACCGATGTGGTTTGCAAACGCATCCTTGTAGTCCACCATGTAAGCCGCGGCGCCTTCTGAGCCCTCTTCCTCACTCATCCAGGCCACAAACCGCACCGTCCTCTTCGGATGAATGCCAAGTTCCTTCAGCAAATGAATGGTCTGCATCGCAACGACCACGCCCGCGCCATCGTCAATTGCACCCGTGCCCAGGTCCCAGGAATCCAGATGCCCTGAAACAATCACGACCTGCTCCGGATGCTCGGTTCCCTTCCAGTCGGCGATCACGTTGTAGCTCGTCGCATCAGGAAACGATTGCGGCGTTAGCGTCAAGTGCAACTTCACTGGCCCCTGGCTTGCTAGATCCTTCAGCAGATCTGCATCCTCCGCCGTGACCGCCGCCGCTGGAATCTTCGTGACCCCCGGCGCATACTGCGTCATCCCAGTGTGCGGCAGGCGAAAATCTGCGCCTCCCACTGACCGCACCAGCACCGCCGCCGCGCCCGCTGCCCCTGCCGCGATCGGGCCTGCGCCGCGATACACCACCCCACCCGCATACGCATTCAGACCATCGCCCTGCGCCGCCAGTTCTTTGTTAAACTTGTGGTTGAACAAAATGATTTTGCCCGTCACCGCATCCGACGGCAGAGCCCGCAATTGCTGCCAGTTATCCACCACTACAACTTCGGCGGTGATACCCTCGGGCGCGGTCGCCACACTTCCCCCCAGGGCCGTCAATACAACTTTCTGAGTCGTTCCCGGCGTCTGCCCCGGCCATGTGACCAGTTCTGCAGTCTCTGCACCCCGCACCCAGTGTGGAACCTGCGCCTTTTCGAGCGTCACTTCCGCTCCAAGCCCCCGCATCTCTGCAGCTACATACTCCACCGCATGTTGTGCCTGCGGAGAACCGCTCAACCGCGGCCCAATGTTGCCCGTCAGATGGCGCAACTCGTCCAGCGCGTAGTGATCCTTCATTGACGCATCGCGCAACTGCTCCATCGTCGTCAATTGTTCAGGGGTCCAGGCGCTCTTACCGCCGGCCAACATCGCGTTCAGCCGGTCCATAATGCTGGGCGCGGAGTTGGGCGCGGCCTGCTGAGCCCGTGCGCTCACGCCGACCGTGGCCATCACAAGAACAACAAACATCTTAGGGATTTTGGGAAGCCGAATTCGTTCCATGCCGGATATTAGCATGGCGATGAAATGGCTCTTTGCTGCGAAATTGCGTCTAACCCTCTTGAAGGCTCACAGTTGAGGGCAACTCTCTTCCTCGCCGTCAAACCCGCTTTCGCCATCGGCAGCCTGTTGAACCGTACGGCGAATATACTGTTATCTGGTACTCCGAAAACCCCGGCCGTTTGGCTGGTGAACTATACGAGGTCTACGAAATTATGAGTTCGATCTTCGAACGGCTGCGCACTCGCCGTCTCGCTTCAGCTTTTGTGGTACTTGCCACACTCTCGGTCGCCATTGTGGCCGGTTCTTTTCTCGCCCACGGTGTTCGCGGACAGGAGAAACAGAACGAAAGTTCCGATGCCACCCCTCTCCACGTGGTCAACTCTTCCGTTCCCCCCAACGAGTTTGTGAAGATCGCCCGCGAAGTCGGTCCGGCCGTAGTCAATATCAACACTGAGACCCTACCCAAGCAGACGACCAACAAGCGCCCGAACCCTCACATGCGCCAGATGCCTCAAAATCCCGGCAACGGCGGCGACGACGATCAGAACCCCGATCAGCCGCAACAGCAACCGCAGGGTCCCGACGACTTCCAGAACTTCTTCAATCGCTTCTTCGGCGGGCAGGTCCCCGATCAGGAAGGCGGCGACGACGGCCAGGTGCGCGAATCCCTCGGCTCCGGATTCATCGTCGATTCCAAGGGTTACATCATCACCAACAACCACGTGATCGAGAAGGCTGACAAGATCTACGTCAAGCTCTCAACAGATCCCGATACGCAGGACCTTGGCCGCCCGGCGCGCGTCATTGGCTTTGACAAGGCCACGGATCTCGCCGTCATCAAGATTGACACCAACACCCCCCTCCCCACCGTGAAGCTCGGTAATTCCGACACCGCTGAAGTGGGCGATTCCGTCGAGGCCATCGGCAGCCCCTTTGCGCTCTCCCAGACCGTCACCGCCGGCATCATCTCCGCAAAGAATCGCACCATCGAGCCGGGCGCAAGCGGACAGTTCCAGCACTTCATCCAAACAGACGCCGCCATCAATCCCGGCAACTCCGGCGGCCCGTTGCTCAACATGAACGGCGAAGTCATTGGCGTCAATACCGCCATCTTTACGCAATCAAACGGCTATCAGGGTATCGGCTTTGCGATGCCGTCGAACACCGTCGTCTCCGTCTATAACGACCTGATCAGCCCCAGCCACAAGGTCACACGCGGCTCCATCGGTATTCAATTCCGCCAGAACCTTTCCGGCGCCGTGAACCGCATATATGGATTCAAAAACGGCGTGCTTGTCCAGGAAGTGCAACCGGGGGGCCCCGCTGAAAGGGCAGGCCTCAAGCCGGGTGACATTATCACCACCATCGACGGCCGCCCCATCAAGGACGGCGACGACCTGGTCAATGAAATTGCCAGCCGCCGGCCCGGTTCGACTGCGCGTCTCGGCTTCATCCGCGATGGCAAACCGTCCGACACTGCCGTCACCATCGGCGATCGTGACAAGGTTTTCGCCGAACTAAACAACCCGCAGGCTAATATCGCACCCGATCAGCAGGGTGACGCCGGCGAAGCCAAGCTGGGCATCGTTGTCCACGAAGCATCCCAGCAAACTGTAGCTAAGTTGCACGTGTCCGGCATGGTCATTCAATCGGTCCGGACGGGCTCCTTCGCCGACCTGCAGGGTCTTGAGCCGGGGCTTGTCATCCTTCGCATCAATAAGCAGCCCACCGCCACCAAGGAGCAATACGATGCCATCGTCAACAAGCTGAAACCCGGCGACGACGTCGTGTTTGAAGTCATGGATCCGCGCCGACCAAGCGACGGAATCAACTATGTCGGCGGAACGCTCTAATCGCCAATCGCAGCAGAAGGGGAACGGATCACGAAAGTCCGTTCCCGCAGCACCGCACGGCAGAAGAGTACTTTTGTTCAACGAACCCTGTATTTTTTGGCATTGAACAGCGGGGTTCGATAGAATTCCGGGAAAGCTTCCCCGGGCAAATCGATCGTTGAGGGTATCCAGCGTGCTTTCATTTCGAGCTAGCCTGGCTTTGGTGTTGTCCACGGCCATCGTCACATTGCCGGCCTTGGCAAATCGCCCACACCGGAATACGTCCAGTACCAGTCACTCCCGTAGCCTCACTGCAACTCACGCCACACGCGCGTCATCCAACGTGCATTCCCGCAAAGGGCACACCAAACAGCGTGGCCATATACTCCACGGCCAGCAGTCCATTGAGCCCGCCCGCGTGACCGAGATTCAGCAGGCCCTGATTCGCGAGCACTACATGTCCGGCGATGCGACGGGAGAATGGGATTCAAGCACCCAGGCCGCTATGCAGAAATACCAGGCCGATCAGGGCTGGCAGACCAAGCTCATGCCCGATTCGCGCGCAATCAAGAAGCTCGGCCTCGGCCCAGACTACTCCACCGCGATCAATGCCAAAACGGCCTCCTTCGGAACGCCGCCCCCCATCAGCACCATCCCGGCATCGCAGGCCGCCGGATTTGCCGCTGCCGCTCACACTGATCGCTAATGCGATCTAACAATTTCTGCTCACCGCACCAAAAACAAAAGGCCGCTTCCAAGCGGCCTTTCGCATTTGTGCAACCAGCGTAATCCTAGAAGTGCATCGGAGGAATTCCCTTCTCCAGGAATTCGTACCGCGCCCGAAGTTTGTCTGGCCCTGACGTAATCGGCTCATTCAGATGAATCAGCGCATCGTCGCTTCCATACTTGGGCCACGTTGGCACTCCCGCGCTGTTGGGATCGCCATTCTTCGCGAAGTTGGTCCAGTAGGTCATGACCTCTTCGCTCAACTTGCGATCTTCCGGTCGCACCTCCCAGCCGGGCCGCGTGTCCAGCGTGCCAAACACATATTCAATATCGTCCGAGTGAAATGCAAACGTGCCGGGATGGAACTTGCTCGGCGTCGCCGCCAGTTCGAAGTGATACCGGTACACCGGCGCATCGCCGGTCTTGCGGTGTGCCTCGAGCCACTTCCATGTGCCGAACGCGATAAACGAGTCGCTGCCGAAATCAATCGCCGCCCGCAGCGCCTGCTCATCCGTCTGCCCCGGATACAGCGTGAGGAACTCCGCAGCCCGCTCCTTGAAAATGCCCTGCGCCATACCGCCCCACTGCGCAGCAGTCATGCCGCGCATCGCAAAGAAGCTGCCCTCGTCCGCATTCCAACCCGCCAGCAGAGGAACGTGCGCCTGCTTGCCCGCGGCATAGGTATCCGCTACCGGTTCCGTGAGAAACTGCCCATCGATATCCGGAGCAAAGCCCGTCGTCCCTTTCTTGGCCGCACCAGCAAGAATCTGATCTGTACTCAGCGCGCGCAGCTCCTTCAGCGACTTCACGCCCAGCGTGGCCACCCATTCCCCATCCGTCTTCGCCCGGTCAGCTACCGTTTCGCCGCCCAGGTTCAGCGCGCTGGGGAACGCCGCACCGCTCTCGCCGATCGCCTTGTGGAACAGTCCCTTCGCCATCGGCGATGCCATCAGCGTGCTCACCGCAAACGATCCCGCGCTCTCGCCAAAGATCGTTACGTTGTTCGCGTCGCCGCCAAAGTTCTTGATGTTCGCATGCACCCACCGCAGCCCGGCTACCATGTCCTCGAGGCCATAGTTCCCTGCCGAACCGTTCGCTTCCTTCGCCAGCTCGTCCGTCACCAGAAATCCAAACACGCCGAGGCGGTAATTGATCGTGACCAGAATGACGCCCTTCAACGGTAGAAAATCGCCGTTGTGGCGCGGCTCTGAACTGCCTCCGCCTGAATACCCGCCGCCATGAATCCAGAACATCACTGGCAGATTGCTCTTTGCCGTCGCATCCGCCGGCGCATACACATTCAGGAACAGGCAATCTTCGCTCGGCCCTGCATCCTGAAAGATCATGTCGTCAAACACACGGCCCTGGGCGCAATGTGCTCCAAACTTGGTAGCATCGCGCGTGCCCTTCCACTTCGCCGGCTCTTGAGGTGCCTTCCAACGCAGATCCCCCACCGGAGGCGCCGCATACGGCCATCCCAGGTACGCGCGCACTTTGCCATTGTTGATCGTCTTGCCTTCCGCCTTGCCCTGTTCCGTCTTGACCGTCAGGGAATTGGCAAAAGCAGCCATTGAAAACCCCAGCACCAGCGCGGCCATCGTCGTGGCCCCCACCCGTTGCGTGCGTATCTGCATTGAAAGATCCTCCGCCGAATACCTTAACAGGAGGCCCCGTTCATCTGCAGTCAGCTTCATGGTTGAGAGAACTTGGCCTGTCCAGTTCAGCCGAGAATCTCCGGCCCCAACAGATCGGCCATCGTCTCCCGCCGCCGGATCAGCCGCGTCTTCGCGCCTTCCACCAACACCTCCGCAGCGCGCGGTCGCGTGTTGTAGTTCGAACTCTGCGCCATCCCATACGCACCCGCATCCAGCAACGCGATCAGGTCTCCGGGCTTCACCGGTTCGAGTTCTCGGTCGCGTGCGAAAAAGTCGCCCGTCTCGCACACCGGTCCCACCACATCCACCACGCGCGCTGCGCCCCGCCGCGGCGTCACCGGCACAATCTCGTGGTGTGCCTGGTAAAGCGCAGGGCGAATCAGATCATTCATCGCCGCATCGGTAATCACAAATGTCTTCGTCCCGTTCCGCTTCACCTGAATCACACGCGTCACCAGCGTTCCAGCTTGCGCCACAAGAAACCGTCCGGGTTCCAGCATCAACCTGCCCGTGAATCCATCCAGCGCCTGCTCCACTGCTGCCGCGTATTCGTGCACCTTGGCCGCCGCATCAAAACTGCCGCCGTGATAGTCAATACCCAGCCCACCGCCTGCATCCACGCTGCGCAGTGCAATGCCCGCCTTTGCCAATTGCCGCACCAGCTTGTTCACGCGCTCCATCGCCGCGCCAAATGGATCAGCCGATCGAATCTGCGAGCCGATATGGACGCTCATTCCGTGTGCTTCGAGCCAACGATCGCCCGCAGCCCGCTTGTAGATTCTTAGCGCATTCCGAATATCGATCCCAAATTTGTGCTCCCGCAATCCTGTCGAGATATACGGATGCGTCTCCGCGAAAACATCAGGATTCACGCGCAGGGCAAACCGCGCCCTCGTCTTCAACTTCCGTGCACGCGCCGCCAACAATTCAAGCTCGGCTTCACTCTCTACATTAAATTCGAGAATGCCCGCTTCCAGTGCACGATCGATCTCCGGCGCCGTCTTGCCTACACCCGAGAACACCACGCGGCCCACAGCCTCCCGCGCTGCTGCCAGCACACGCTCCAGTTCGCCGCCCGAAACAATATCGAATCCCGCGCCGCGATCGGCCAACAGTTTCAAAATCGCCAACGCCGAGTTCGCCTTCACCGCATAGCAAACCAGATGCTCCCGCCCCGCGAAAGCCTCCTGAAACATCTGCAGCCGCTCCGCAATCTGATCGCCGGAGTAGACGTAAAGCGGCGTGCCAAATTTCCGCGCGAGGATTTCAAGCGAAACTTTGCCGCAATGCAACGCACTTTTTCCTTGCGGGATTTGAAACGGACGTGGCGATGAATTCTTGGCTTCAGTCAAAATAGGCTTCCAGAATTGAGTTGCTTCTTTGAGCCTATCGCACTTGCTTCGGGGCCACGTTGCGCAGTTACGTCCTGGCTCTCACTAAGCGAACTGCCGCAGCCAACCGCCCAGAAGATTCGCGACAGTCTCCGGCTGCTCATACGCCGCAAAGTGCCCCGCATCCGGCAGAACGTGAAACATGCATCCCCCGGGCGCATGCTCTAACACACGCATTTCCGCTTCCGCAATACCCTGATCTTCCCCGCCACAAATTGCCAGCACCGGCAAATCGATCGCGCCCACAGCCGTCCTCGAATCCGGTCGCACCGCCAACCCCGCCTGCACCGCTACCAGCGCTTCTTCCGTCAGCGTCATCCGCGCCCGCAGCTCGGGCACAATCCCCGGTCGCAGCGCCCGCGCCGTCGCGCCAATCGACGTCTGCGCCATCCCATCGAAGAGCGCTTCCTTCTTCCCCGCCCGAGCCTGTGCAATGGTATCCGCTCGTTTCGCCAGGTTCGCTTCAGCATCCGGTTGCGGCTTCGAACAGACGAAAGCCAAACCGCGCACACGCTCCGGCGCCCGCCGCCACAACGCCAGCAGCACATACCCACCAATCGAGCATCCCACGAAAACCGCCTGCGCAATTCCCAGGTGATCCAGCAGTGTCAGAACATCGTCCGCCAACCGCTCCATCGTCAGCACCGGCGCATCAGGCACGCTCGCAAACCCACCTACGGGCAAGCTCGCGCCAAGTTCCGACGCACCATGTCCTCGTAGATCCGGGATCACCGCGCGCACACCATCAAGCCGTTCCACCATGGGCAGCCAATACACATAATCAATTGGGGTGGGATGAAGAAAAACGACAGGTCGCCCTGCTCCAACATCATGAAACGCGAGTCGTGCACCGCTCGACGCATAAGTTCCATTCATGCCTTAGCCATTCATTCCCGGGCCATTCATGTTTGGGCCATTCACGCCCTGAGGAGGATACATGCCGGGCACAACAAAGTGTTCCTCAGGAATACCGATCCAGCCTGCGAGATAGGCAATACCCACCAGCCCACTCGAGCAGAAAAAACCCACCACTGTAAGGACGCGGACGACCGTCACATCCCAACCATTCGCCTGTGCCACGCCCAGGCACACTCCGGCAATCTGGCGGCCGATCAGCGGGCGCACTAACGGCCTCCCCGGCGTCGGCGCGGTAGCCACCACCACCGTCCCGCAATTCGAGCAAAAGCGCGCTCCCGTCGGTAAACCCGTTCCACATAGGTGACAAAAGAACGCCACGGCCGACCTCCCTCTTCCGTTCCAGTCTTACCTGATTCTACGAGGATGCGACACTCAAAGTTCCCGCCGGAATCCATCCTGCAAATTCCACATTAGTTTCCCCGGTACGGCGTCTGCAGGCGTTTCCTCGCCGTGTCGCCCCTCGAAGTATTCGGCCCCGCCGCGATCGCAGCCTGGTAGTCGTTGATTGCCCGCTGCCGCTCACCCTCCAGGTCTCGGCACTCCCCCGCCGCCAGAAACGACCGGATCTTCAACTCTTCGCCTACGTTTCGAGTCTCCGCCGCTTCCTCGTATGCCTGTGCCGCTTCGGCATAATGCCTTTGACCTCGCAACGCATCGCCCAATCCAAAATACGTCAGCTCCAGGCGAGCCTGCGAAAAATAGCGCGGCTTGGCATTGTCCGCAAGCACCTGGCGATACGCCGTCACCGCCGTCATGCCTTGCCCCGCATCCTTCCGCAGATTTGCCTCCTCCAGCCAGAAAAGATAGCAGTGAGGATACTGATTTTCCAGTCCCTGAACTACCTTGATCGCCCCCTCATACTTGCCTTCGCGACGTAAGAACAACGCAATCACGGTACGGGCCTCTACGCTGGTTGTTACGCCCCGATTTCCGTCGTCATTTAGCATCTCTAATCCATTTATTTTGGAACCACTTACTCCAGTAAACCCAATCAATAACTTGAAAGGCCACGGCAACGCTCCCACCACGTATTCAAACACGCCCACCACCAGCTTCGCGTCCACATAATCTGGATCCAGTTGAAGCACCCGCTTTTCGTCGTCCCTGGCCTTGATCGCCAGGCGGAATCCCCCCGAAAAACCACGCTCCGCCATCGCAATATAAGCGCACTTCAGGCTGCGCACCCAACCGCGTGCATACAGTGCATCCACGTCATTGGGATTCTGGCTCACGCGCCAGTCCGCCTCGCTGACCGCCTCATCGGCTAATGCGAAGATGCGGTCACGGGTTTTCGGATCTTCCTCCGTTGCGTGCTTGCCAGAGAGGAACCCATCGTTGGCGTAGAAGGTCGTATCCAGCAAGTCGAGCCGATACAGTTCCTGGAAAATCTCCGCGTTCAGCAACAAAGCCGTCGCCTGCGGGTCACCGGGATGCTGCTCGTGAAAACGCTCAAATAGCGCCACCGCCCCAGGATAGTCCAGGTTATAGAAGTGTTCGTAAGCTTCGCGCACCTGCGGATCGCGGTTCAGCCCGTTCGTATGAACCGACGCCCCCTCCGCAAGCGGGCCCAGCCCCAGCAGAAGGATTGGCAGCAGCATTGTGCGAATTCGCCAATTTCCTTCCTTCAAACCCGTATCTCCTTTTCGTGCGCCCGTTTCCTGGGGGAGAACAAACGCGCATCATAGCCGTCCGAAGCCGTGCAGTCCTATTTTCTGCCATCGAGGCGGCCTTCCGGAAATACGTTCCTTCAATACTGCAAAAAGGAATCCCCGCTGGGTTCGCGTTATGGAGATCAGGAACCAGTTCGGTACATCCGCGCCTTCCACGTATGCAATGTGATTCCCATGCCTCTTGAACTCTGATTCCAAGAAGGACAACGTACATGAATCTCAAGGAATTGTTGCGGCTCATCCTGGATCAGGCTGAAAGGAATGGCTTCGATCTGCGGCCTTGGTTTCAAGTGAATATCCAACCCGAATGGCCAGGCACCGAGCGCGCGCTCACGTTGCTGGCGCATGAGGGCCGCTATTATGCACTGCTCTTTTCTCATGAGTTCGCAAAGTGCTATTGGCGCACCGGTGCGCGTATCAGCTTCACCGTGCCGTCCATTACCTATCCCAGGGTCAATAGCCGCGGTGAGGTGCTCGTGGTAACGCGCAAACCCTTCACCCGCCGCACAGTGAAGCCAGACGCATGGAAGTACCACATCCGGCAAATGGCGGGTGCGGATAATCCCGTGGCCTATCTTTGCCGGTTCCTGCCCGACCATCACCAGATTGCTCTCCGAAGCACCCCAATCGGAAAATCGCTAGTCGACGTCTGATTCGCGATGGCCGCCATATCCGATTCAGGTACGATTTGGATATGGCCCCCTCCGAAATCGCGTCCTCGCTCGCCACTGCCTCTCAACACACGGCGCCCGATCCGATCGTGGAAGCCCGCAACCGCCTAATCGTCGCGCTTGACGTGCCGTCTGCCAGCGCGGCCCTCGAGTTGGTCCATCGGTTAGAAGGCACCTGCAACTGGTTCAAAGTGGGTCTTGAGCTCTTCGTCTCTGCCGGACCCTCAATCCTGGAACCACTCGCAGCCCGTGGCCACTCCATCTTTCTTGACCTCAAATTCCATGACATTCCAAACACCGTGGCCGGTGCCGTGCGCTCAGCGTCCAGTCTGGGCGCAAAAATGCTGACCCTCCATGCCGGCGGTGGTCCCGCCATGCTTGCCGCCGCACGCGGCGCAATCGAGGGCATCGCCGACCCGCCCGAACTGCTCGCGGTCACGGTCCTCACCAGCATGGACGCCCCTCAATGCAGCGCCGTCGGCATCGACCATTCCCCAGCCCGGCAGGTAGAGCTGCTCGCCCGCATGGGTCACGCCGCCGGAATCCGCGGCTTCGTCTGCTCACCCCAGGAAGTCAACGCCCTGCGCGCCCTCACCGGGCCAACCGGAGTGCTGGTCATCCCCGGCATCCGCCCCGCTGGTTCCGATACTGGAGATCAAAAGCGTGTCACCACGCCCTCCGAAGCCCTTCGCCTAGGCGCTAGCTACCTCGTCGTAGGCCGCCCCATCACCCAGGCCCCCAACCCCGCCGAAGCCGCCCAGGCCATCCTCGGCGAAATGGCAACGACGCTCTAATCGCTCAAACGCAGCAAAGCCCGGCGTTCAGCCGGGCCTTGACATACTTCACAACTTCAACTATCGCTTAAAGTTTCTCGTAAAAGTCGCACACAGAACAGGAGATATAGACTCCACCCGGAATGCCGCGCTCGCGGTCCTTCACGCGCTTGACGATGCGCGTCGCTTTGCTGCACTTGGGACAGTCTGTCGACTTCGTCGTGTCCATCATCTTCTTGCGATCACCGGTTTTTGCAATCTTGGCCATCGGTTCTTGTATTTCTCCTTCGTAGGGTGTCTCTGCTCACACACGCAAAACCTGTGCGCGCGGCTTCAACGGCGCGGTCATTCACTCTCACCAAGCTCACAATTAGTTGCCGGCATCAAGCGGGACTCGCTCTTTGCAGTTTACAACAGACCCGGCCTCACTGCCCCAACTTCACTGTGGAGTGCTGTCCGGCGCCGGCTTAATAGCAGGCCCCGCCTGCGATGGATCCGCCGGAGTTTGCGTTCCGCTGGCCGGAGCAGAGTTTGCCGGAGCCTGTGCAGGTGTCGTCGTGCTGCCGTCAGTCTGCTTATCCTTTCGGTGCGCTACCGGATGGTCGTCCGGGGCCTGCTTCGGGAACTGCACCGGCTTCATTGCGCCCGCCCTGCTATCCGGATTTGTATCCGCCGGCAGCGTCTCTCCAGGGTTGCGCAGACTCGGCGGAGCCCCCGCAGACTGCGTATTCGGGTCGCGCTGCACATCGCCCATCTTCACCGTCCGGGTACCTGGTGCGTCTCCCGCCACCAGCGGCGTCCCATCCGTCCGCATCAATCCCTCAACCTCATCCTCAGTAAAAATCACCGGGGGTTTCCCAACCTTCGCGACCTCCAGGCGGATGACACGGTTCCCGTTGATGCGAACGAACTCCACGTCCTCCGGCGGATGCCCATAAATCCACTCTTCAAACGGCATCTGCCCGTCCATCTCCCGGATCTTGCTCTGCGGCTGCCCTTTTGCGAACAGCACCATGTCCGTGCTCATTCCCACCAGAACATTGTGGTCGAGGATCGCTGCTTTCAGCTTGGGCGGCAATGTATCGGTAAACGCCTGAACCGGCGTCTTCACCTCAAACGAAATCAGCGGTGCCAGTAAGGCCTCAACCTGTTTACCCGTCAATGCTGGAACGCCTTTTGGAAAGGTCAACGTCAGACGCGCGCCTGCCGGATCATCCTCGTTCCCCTGCACTGCCGGACTCATTGTCGTCCCCGTCCCAAGTTGAATATGCCGTAGGAATCGATGCTTCGCATCTGGCCCGCCATTCAATGACAAAGCGATCCTTGAGCGTTCGATCTTGATGTCCGTGATCACGAGCCGGTCGCCTGGTTTGGCTGAAAGCCCTTGGGCCGTGACCATTGAAAGATAGGCCTCACCTGCCGGCTCCAATTTGCCATTCGCAACCAGCGTCAGGCCCTTGTGCCCCTTGGGAAACGGCCGCATGGCAAATCCTTGATCCGACTGCAGGAAACGTAGCAACTCCAGCCGGGTTCTCGTGTCCAGTACGGTTTCCGGTAAGGGAATGTTGGTTGGCTCAATCTGCGAAAAACGACGGTCAACCGTCCCCGCGGAACTGGGATTGGTGGCGTTGCCATGAGTATCGATGGTGATGGCCTGGGCGCTCCCCAATGCAGCCGGGATGAACATTGCCAGGGCAAACAATCCGCCCGCACATCCAGACGCGGTCCGTTTCCGCCTGCCTGCGTGCGATGCTTGAACCGATTTAGGCCCTTGAACTGGAGACGAGCATTTCATGGGAGCCTCCCATGCGTGCATCAAGGATGGCGCAAACGACTGAAGCCTTCAAGTGCAAAGGTCAAAATGTTACGAACCGGCGGTGACCCGCTGAAATACCTTTAAACCGTCAACCGTCAACGCGAATCATCCCGCCCGTCATTCAGAACTCCACCCATCGGCTTGGATGCGACCGGCGTCGACAGTGGCAGTATCTGCACCAGCGCGGGCACTGCAGGCTCAGCCGCACCCATTGCCGCCTCATGCTGTTTACGCGCCGCCGCGTCCAGGTCCACCGGAATTCCCCCGGGGATAATCACCGGAGCGTTATATCGGAAGTCCAGATCGCGCGTGATCCGGTAAAGTATCGGCAGCAGCGCAAGCAGAACCAAAAGCGCTACCCAGCTCCCATCCAGTCCGTACCCCCCGCCCGTCACCCAGAAAGGCCCCATGGGGTCCCCTTCCACCACAGGCGAGTGGCTGCTGACTCCGCTCACCGCAAGCCCAAAAATCAACGCGCGGCTCGCCTTCCACGCGAAGTTCAAGCCCCAGCTCAGCCATAAGGCCCGCGTCCGCAAGTAGCCCATCGAAAGTACCAGGCTGAATACGATCGATACCGCGCCACTCACGTGGCTCGAACCCGGCTGAATCGCCTGCACGATTGCGTAGAAGGCAGCGAAACCCAGGCTCGCTCCCAAGGGACCCACGACCGAGGCGAATCGCTGAAACCCATAGCCTCGAAACGCTACCTCTTCCGCCAGAGCAGCCAACGCGAAAAACAGGGCATCCGCAACCAGCCATCCCCACGCCGAAGTGCCCGTCGTAACTACGATGGCAATGCCGCCGATCACCGTCAGCGGCAGTACACACGCCACGGCAGCGCCCCAGCCAACAACCATCCCCAGTCCGGCTTCGCCCCGCCACCCAGTTCGTAGAGGCAGACCCTGCTCGCTCACCGGATGCTGCTGGCGATCGAACACCAGCCCAAAAGCCGCAAAAACAACCAGTAGCAAGAATGCCAGCATCGCCTGATTCATTAATGGAGACCACGCATCGTTCGCCAGGCCCGCCGCTGCGTGCCGCGCCACCGAACGCGCCATGAAATAGAACGCGACCGCCACTACGAATTCGAGATAAGCGCGAACCCGCCCGCCCCGCGCGGCTAAAGCGCTCACAGTTGGCCCCCGTGCCTTGCGGCCCGGCCCATCGCTGCATCTTTATTCAATCGGGGAAACTGAAACAATGCGCCGACCTCAATCCACACCGAAGGTTCAACCCTCCGTGTAAAACTGCGCGATCTTGCGGAATTTTTCCTGACGAGCGGCCACCAGCGCGTCCATCGGCACAGTTTTCAACGCAGCCAGATGCCTCTGCAAGACGCTGCCCAGAATGCCTGATCCCGTTTCGTGGTCCGTATGCGCGCCCTCCGCAGGCTCGGGAATGATCTCGTCCACGCAGCCGATTGCCGCTACTTCCGGAGCTGAAATTCGCATCGCCTCCGCCGCCAGTTGCTTGTTGGCCGCGTCGCGCCACATGATCGCCGCGCACGACTCCGGCGTAATCACAAAGTACAGCGCATTCTCCAGAATCAGCACTCGATCGCTCACCGCCAGCGCTAGTGCCCCGCCCGATCCGCCTTCTCCGCTGATCACTGAAATCGTCGGCACCCGCAGCCGCGACATCTCGCGAATGTTTCGCGCAATCGCCTCCGCCTGCCCACGTTCCTCGGCGCCCAGGCCGGGATACGCCCCCGGTAAATCAATGATTGAAATGATCGGCCGCCCAAACTTCTCCGCAATTTTCATGCAGCGCAGCGCCTTGCGATATCCCTCGGGGTGCGGCATGCCAAAGTTCCTGCGCACCCGCTCCTTGGTGCTGCCGCCCTTGCGGTTGCCAATCACCAGCACCTCTTCCGCGCCCAGCCGCGCCATACCGCACGCCACGGCCTCGTCGTCGCCATAGGCGCGGTCCCCGTGAATCTCGCTGAAATCCGTAAAGATCCGCTCGATAAAGTCCATGGGATACGGCCGCTGGGGATGGCGCGCCTTCTCGATTCTTTTCCATGCCGGGGACACCGGCGGCCCCTGGTGGGGATTCCCTGTTGCCTCTTCGCTCATCTGCACCTTGCGCCGCATCAGCCTGGCGAAATGCCAGACCCTATCGGCTGCACAAAACTGATTCTACGAGGGCCGGCCACTTGGTACAAATCGCCGCCGCTCCGCAATGCCCTCAAGCACCCCTACGCCCTTGGGGATGAATAGTATAGTTTCCCTAATCTCGATCCTGCTCATTCTAGTTTCCGCGTTTCAGAAGGAATAGATGACCACCTCGCGCAGAAAGTTCGTCGCCCTCAGTTCCCTCGGCCTGCTGGCCACCGCGCTCCCCGGCCAAACCCCCGAATCGCAAACACCGAACACCACTCCCGGCGCGCCGCCCGCCTTTGGCACCGCCCCGCCCGTCGGCCCCGAAGTCACCGCCGAGACCTTCCAGCAAGCCCAGAAAATCGCCAACGTCGAAATGACCGCCGCCGACCTCGCCCAGGCCGCCTCCAACTGGCGCATGCAGATGGCGCCCCTCCTCGAACGCCGCACCGGCCCCCGCAAAGTCGAACTCGGATCCGTCGACGCTCCCGCCACCCAGTGGAATCCCTCGCTCCCCGGCATTGCCAGCACAACGCCTACCGCCAATCGATTCATCCGAACCGCGAACGCCCACCTTCCTCTTTCCGCAAACGAAGCCGACATCGCCTACGCCCCCGTCACCCAACTCTCCCGCTGGATCGAATCCCGCCAGCTCACCTCAGAACGCCTCACCGAGATCTACATTCGCCGCATCGAGCGCTTCGATCCGCAATTGCGTTGCGTCATCACCCTCGCACGCGAACACGCCCTCAATCAGGCCCGCAAGGCCGACGCCGAAATCGCTGCCGGGCATTACCGCGGTCCGCTTCACGGAATTCCCTGGGGCGCCAAAGATCTCCTCGACACCGCCGGCATCCCCACCACCTTCGGCGCTGAGCCCTTTCGCAACCGCATCCCCATCGAAGATGCAGCGGTGGCCAAGCGCCTCAATGAAGCGGGCGCTGTTCTCCTCGCCAAACTCAGCATGGGTGCCCTCGCCCTCAACGACATCTGGTTTGGTGGCCAGACCATGAATCCCTGGCTTCTCGAAGAAGGCGCATCCGGTTCCAGTGCTGGACCCGGCGCCGCCACCGCGGCCGGCCTCGTCGCCTTCGCCATCGGCAGCGAAACCGAAGGCAGCATCGTCAGCCCCTCCATGCGTTGCGGAGTCACCGGTCTCCGCCCCACTTTCGGCCGCGTTCCCCGCACCGGCGCCATGACCCTCTGCTGGTCCCTCGACAAACTCGGCCCCATGGCCCGCAGCGTCGAAGACACCATGCTCGTCCTGCACGCCATCTCCGGTCCCGATCCCGGCGACCTCGCTTCCGTCCCCGCCAACCTCGATTTCGACGCCACCGCCAGCGTCTCCCGTCTGCGCGTCGGCTACTTCCCCCCGTGGATGAAAGAGAATCCCGCCACCGGCGTCGACCGCGCCGCGCTCGAGACAGCAAAGAAACTCGGCATGCAACTCGTCGAAGTCTCTCTCCCTAACTGGCCCTACGATTCGCTCTCGCTCATTCTCTTCGCCGAGGCCGCCGCCGCATTTGAAGAGCTCACGCTCTCCCATCGCGTCGACGAATTGAAAGCCCAGGTCCCCGACGCCTGGCCCAACGCCTTCCGTCAGGCCCGCTTTCTCTCCGCAGTCGACTTCGTGCAGACCGATCGCTTCCGCCGCAAAGTCGCGCAGGAAATGGCGCGCACCTTCGCCGACGTCGACCTGCTCCTCATTCCATCCCTGCGCGACGAGATGCTGGTCATCGGCAACTTCACCGGCCATCCGTCTCTCACACTTCGCGCTGGTTTTGTTGAAGTCGCCGAGGCCCGCAGCGATTGGGCCCCCGACCCAAAACACCCTCTGCCGAAATTCTCACCGCCGCGTCGCGTCCCGCACGGCGTCACCCTCGTCGGTCGCCTCTTCAACGAAGGCACTGTCGCCCAGGCCGGCCTCGCTTTGGAAAGAGCCTTCGCCGTCTCCCCCGAACACCCGCCGCAGTTCTAAACTTTTTATCTTTTCTTCGAGGGCTTCCGGATCCCAGTTCTTTCGATAGCCTCCCGGCGCGCCCGCGCATGGGCTCGCCAAAACGACTCCGCAGCCTTCGGTCCGATGTCCGGCGCCTGCTCCGACCGCCCTTTCTGGAAGATATGCGTATAGAGCACAGGCCCCAGCAGCAGCGAAATTCCCGCCTCCACATCCAGATCCTTCGGTAGCAGGCCCTGCTTGATGCCGCGCTCAAAAATCTGCTTGATGCAGATCCGCGGCGGCTCCATCACTCGAAACCGCCACTCCTGCCCGAAATCAGGATGCACCGCCGAATACGCGATCATCGACGGCATCAATCGCGCCCGCACCGCGTCGAACTCATCCGGTGGCCGCCGCGTCAACACAATTGTTAGGTCGCGCTGAATATCCCCTGTATCAATGCACTCCGGCTGCCGGTCCACGCCATGGATCATCTCCATGACTTCCAGCAGCAGCGCATCTTTGTCTTCCCAGTGGTTGTAGATCGTCGCCTTGCTCACGCCCGACGCATGGGCAATCGCGTCCATGCTCGTCGCATCGATACCGCGCTCGGCAAACAAGTCGAGCGCGGATCGAAGCACTTTCTCGTGTGCAGCGTTACTGCGCGATCGGGCCATCTTCAGATCTCGATCTTCGAAAATCGATAAGCCCCGAACACCAGCAGCACCATGCCTACCAGCCCCAGCACCGTCACATCTGTCGCCAGCGCAAAGGCTGGCTGAAAGGGCGGCTGCGGCAACAACACCGAACGGATGCCGTCAATCCCATACGACAGCGGATCGAGTCTCGTAATGAACCCAAGAATCTTTCCTTGCCCTACCAGCGGAAACAATGCGCCCGACAAAAAGTAGATGGGCATCACCAGAAAGTTCATGATCAGTTGAAATCCCTGCATGTCCTGCAGGCTCGAACCAATCGCCACGCCCAGCGCCGCGAACACAATCGCAATCGACACCATGAACGCAATGGCCACAGGAATCATGTACAGATGCGGCGTGCGAAAGCCCGCGATAAAGCAGATCGACGTCACCAGCAGTCCCTGAATCACCGCCACCGTCGCGCCACCCAGCGTGCGCCCAATCATGATCTGCAAGCGCGGCACCGGCGCCACCAGCGTCTCTTTCAAAAATCCAAACTGCCTATCCCACAGCAACCCAAGACCCGAGAAGATCGACGAGAACAGCACACTCATCCCGATTACGCCCGGCCCCACAAACTGCAAGTAATTCCCGTTCCCCGCGCGTTGAAACACTGGCCCCAACCCGAATCCCAGCACCAGCAGATACAACAGCGGCTGCCCCAGCGAGGCAATGATTTGCGCCCGCGACCGCACGTAGCGCTTCAATTCTCGAAGCCACAAAATGTAGATGACGCTCATCGTTTCCCTCCACTCCACATCTTTGCGAATTGCCGCATCTGGTCCGCCGCGCCCGCACTCTCATCGCGAATCGTCGCACCCGTTAGCTTCAGAAACGCATCTTCCAGCGTCTCCGTCCCGGTCTGCTCCTTGATCTCCTTGGGAGTCCCTTGCGCAACCAGTCGCCCATGATCGATCACGCCAATGCGATGCGCCACACGATCGGCCTCGTCCATGTAGTGCGTCGTCAGAAAAACCGTCACGCGCTCCGACTCGTTCACCCGCTTCACATGCGTCCACAGTTGATTGCGGCTCTGCGGATCGAGCCCCAGCGTTGGCTCGTCGAGAAACAAAATCTTCGGCGTGTGCAGAAATCCACGCGCAATCTCCAGCCGCCTCTTCATACCGCCGGAAAATTTCTTCACCTGGTCGTTGCGCCGGTCCCAAAGTTCAAAAAGCTTGAGAAGTTCTTCCGACCGCTTGCGCCGCACTTTGCCCGGCACATGGTACAGAACCCCGTGAATCTCCATGTTCTCCCACGCCGTCAAATCGCCGTCGAGGCTGGGATCTTGAAACACGATGCCAAACCGCTTGCGCACTTCGTTCTCATGCGTGCGCGGATCGAGCCCGTCCAGTTCAATCGAGCCGGCGCTGGGCTGCAGCAGCGTTGTGAGCATTTTGATGGTTGTGGTTTTCCCCGCCCCGTTGGGGCCGAGAAATGCAAAGATCTCCCCTTCCGCCACATCGAACGATACATCGTTCACCGCGGTAAAGGAGCCGAAGGTTTTTACCAGGTTTTGAACACGAATCATCTGCCGACCTCCGAACCAGATCAATACTGAACTAAACCGTTCAGTTTTGTCAAGCCTCAGAGAACAGCGTTCTCTCGCGCGGATCTCAATTGAATTGCACGCGTCGGCTATGCAATTTACTTCGTCTTTGAAGGCGGCTTCTGCTGAACCTTATCCTCGGTTTCTGGCAACGCTATTTCGTCCGTCCTCTTAGACGGAGCGTCCGCACGAACTCCGGGACCCACAAGGACCTCAGCCTCCGCGACCGCCGCATCCTCTGCCTCAGCTAGCAGCGTCTCGACCCGGTACCCCGCAACAGAAGCAGCAGCCAACGCCGTCTCAACCCGCCTCGACATGTTGTCCAATTCCGGACGCGCCGGAACCGTCTTACCCGCGATGTGCATCAGCGCGGGCATCTGCAACCACCACAGCAGCTCTTCATACGGCTCGCGCACCAGGTAATTCTTCCCTTCCGCTTCATGCACCCCGGCAAGCCAGCGAACATCCGGATCGTGCCACAGGAATCGCGCAAACGGCGCATCGTCCTTGTTGGCGTTTTTCGCAATCGCACCGGCCACCGCCTCACCCGGCTCCGTCTTCACAACCTTCGCAGCAGAAGCAGCCGGCTTCTCCTCCGCCCGCTTCCCTTCCGGAAACTTCTTTTCCTCCGGCTCCGCCACTGCCGCAGCCCCTTCCGCAGCCGCATTCACTTCCACAAGCAGCAGCGCCTTGATCCGCGCGGCCGCACGCCAGCCGTCTTCCGCGTCCATCCCCAGTGCCTTGAATGCTTCGCCCAACGGCTCGCGCAACCGCAAACGATCAAACAAATCAAGCGCGATCTGCTTCTCGTTGCCTCCCTCAATCGACTCCGCAAGCAATTGCACTGAGCACCACGCCACCACAGGTCCCCACATCGCCATTGCCGCTTTCTGGGGACTGGGACTGGGCAACACGCGCCGCGCCGCCGCAGGCCATGGTTTCGCAAACGCAGCTTCCACTGCCGGCAGCCGCATCGCACGGCGCAGGCAATCGCGAAACGCCTTTTCCAGCAAGCCTTCCGCACCGCCGCCCGCGTCGCTTTGCCGGCCAATTCGCGCCTGGTAGGTCCTCTGCGCGATTCCAAGAAATACCTTGCTGCGTCCCCACATCCGATCGAGCAATTCCGCGCGGTCCCGGCCATTCTTCCGGTCTCCCGTAACCGTAACGCGCGGATGTTCCGCCAGATCCGCCAGCGTCCGCATCATCTCCGCATCGAGCACAAAACGCAGTGCATCGTGCACCGGCCGCAGCTCCAGCATCACTAGCGCATCGTCCAGGTTGGGGACACCCTGCCCACCAAGCTGGTCGCACAACTTGTCCCACGGCCACTCGGCGTTGGGCCGCAGTTCGCGCCAATCGAGAAACACATGCGACTGATACGCATGCAACGTCAGCGTCAGGCCGCGCTCCGCCAACTCATTCGCCCGGCGCAGATACTCAAGCCCCGTCAGCGAATCGCGCCACGAGAGAATCACGCCCGAATCGCCGCTCACTCCCAGCCCGTCGCGCAAACGTTGCTGCCGTAGTTGCCCCGCGCCCTTGTCCGCATACGCCACAGAAAAGTCGATCGTCCCGTTCGCCGTGCCGTAGCGGTTGTTATAGACCACCAGCGCCCGCTCACTGCCGTTGCGATTCGAATACGCAAACACGTTCTCGTCTACCGAGCCTGACGCCTCATACATGTCGTACAGCAGAAAATTGCTGCTCTCTGCAAACAGCCAGCGCTTCTTCAACAGCGGCGCAATCTCGCGATCATGCCGCGCCACCAGCCAGGAATTTGGCGTCTCGTCATAACGTGGCCGTTGATACTCCATGCCATATTTCTCGGTAAATCCCTCCACCTGCCCATGGCCAAACATCGGCAGCCCCGGCAAGGTCGACATCAGCACCGCAACGCCAAAGCACTTGTCGCCCGTGCCAAACTGGTCAATCGCTGTCCTCTCATCGGGATTGCTCATGAAGTTCACATACCGCTTCATGATGTCCGGATCGAATTCCAGCGTGTTCTTGATGACCGACCGGTACTTGGCATTTTCTTCATCGCGCATCATGTTCATGAACGCGCTGTTGTACACGCGGTGCATACCCAGCGTCCGTACGAAATACCCTTCCATCAGCCAGAACGCCTCGGCCAGCAGCAGTGTCCCCGGCACCTCCGCCGCCACGCGATCCACGACTTCGCGCCAGAATTCATGCGGCATGATGCGGTTGAATTCCTCATCGCTCATGCTGTATTCGGCCCGCGAAGGAATCGCCCCGCTCGAACCCGGCCCCGGAAACCACAGACGATGAAAATGCCTCTTTGCCAGCGTCATCGCCGCGTCAAAACGAATCACGGGAAACAGCCGCGCTACATGCAAAATCGTCTGAATCACCTGTTCCCGTACCGCGGGATTCAGATAATCCAGTTGGGCCGTATCGTTCCACGGAAAACTCGTTCCATCGTTGCCGTGATAGATGTAGCGCGTCTCGCCGCTCGATCGGTCGCGCCGCCGAAACACTACGGCCGCGTCCGTCTGCTCAAAATAATGATCCTCAATCTTGATCTCGACGCGACCATCGCCCGACAAGTCCGGCCCCTCAAAGCTGTACGCCGGATACGGCGGAGTCGGCCGCGCGATAAACCAGTCTGGGTGCTCCACCACCCAAGGCGAATCGATGCCCATATGATTCGGCACCATGTCGCTGGCCAGCCGAATCCCCTTGCGATACGCGCGGTCACGCAAATTGATGTACGCGCCCTCGCCTCCCAGATCCTCCGCAATCCTGTAGTCAAACAGCGAATACGCCGACGCCACCGCATCGGTATTCCCGCACAACTGCTTGATCGTCTTCGAAGCCCGGCTGCGCTCCCACACCCCAATCAGCCAAAGCGAATTCAGCCCGCGATGCGCCAGCGTCTCCAATTCCTCATCGGGAATCTCATCCAGCCGGCCAATGTGCCTGCCATATTGCTTGCTCAACTGCGCCAGCCACACATACGTGCTCTTCGCAATCAGCACCGTACTCGGCATCCACGCCGTGTCCGCGCTGAACTTCTCGTATTCGTACGCTGGATCGCCAAACACCGGCACGTCCGAGTGGCTCACAATCGACGGCCACTGCTGCTCGCCGCGCTCCCGCCGCCGCCGCGCCGCCGCCTCCGCCGTCTCCCGCACCCGCGCCGCATCCGGATTGAACTGCATCCAGATCGCCAGCTCCTCTTCCCGTAAAATCTCCCCGGCAATCATCAGGTAGCGGTCCATCGAGTCACCGAGTATCGACCGCCACAATTTCCTGATTAGCGACAGTTGCTCGCTCAGCGAAAGCGGCGCACCCGTTGCAGGCGCGCGCAACAGGTCCAGCAGATTCACCTGCCGCGCTCCCTCGATGGGAATCAGCGGTCGAGTCGCAAAGTACGTCGGCAACTCCTGCGTCACCTCGCGATAAACCGTCTTCTCCGCCAGGCTTTTCTCTTCAAACAACTCTTCGAATGGCTTGAACGCATCATTCCGGTTGGCCGTCCACAGCAGCAGCATCTCCTCCAACGCAGCGGCCCGATGCGGCATGCCCTCCGTTGTACCCGCAAGCCATTGCCGCGGAGTTTCCTGCCCGCGCATCACTGTCTGTCCCGGAAAATGCTCCACAAACGTCAACAGCAGTTTGTCCAGTTGATCCGATCCAACTTTGCCCGCAAACCAGTCGAGAGCTGCATTCATCACATCCGGATCGAACTTCTTCCGGTACTGCGCCATCACCACATGGCTCGCTTCATCAATCAGGCCCATCGCAAACAGCGCCCCAGCATTGACCGCGCGCTCGGGATACTTGTTCGCCTCGCGCACCTGGTTCATGCGGTACGCAAACGTCTGGCACGCCCCCAGATCGGCGAACACCACATTGCCGTTAAATGAAAACAGCGAATCCTCAAACCGGTAGCGCTCACGCGCCTTTCGCGAAATGTGAAATTCCATCATCAAGCCGTGCCCTCGTGCTCTGCCCCCTGCCGTTTCACCCAACCCGCGGATTTGCGTTTCCGCCCCGCGTCTCGCTGTCCCATTCCGGCGGTCTCCGCCGCTCGAATCCGGCCAAGACGTAAAGTATCACCTGTGAGTCCCCCGGCGCTGCAAGTTCATGGCAATCGACCTTTTACAACCCGGCAGCTCGCCCTCCCCGATCCAGCTTCCGGTCCCAGCCAGCGCCGCACCCCGCGTTGCCACCCGCCCGCTCAGCCATTACACTGAGAAAGCACTTCAACTTGCTTGGTCGATCTCAATTCCAGCTCAGCGCACACTGCCCTGCTGGGACCTCGCAATGTGGAATGCAATGAAGTTGCCTCTTCCGTTTTGGATGCGCGCCGCGGGCCCCGCACACTCCAGACTTGGCACTTCAATCGCGGAGAGGTGGCAGAGCCCGGTTGAATGCACCTGACTCGAAATCAGGCATAGTCGTAAGGCTATCGGGAGTTCGAATCTCCCCCTCTCCGCCATCCTAGTTCTTCGCCCGTAGGTGTGTCAGGACGAATGGTCTAGTGTATGCAGGACAAAGACTTAGAACATCCGTCGAGCAATATGAACGGACAGTTTCGACAATTCTGCGGGTTTTGCAAGTCCCGTCTAGAATCCATAAGATGAACAACCTAAGCCCGTTATAAAACCATCCCACTGATAAGTTCTGACCGAAATTGAAATTGAGGGCCGTGCTGAGGGCCTCTTGAGCCTATCTGGTTTCCGGAGCCCAATCGCCCAATATCGCTCCGCAAAACCCTTCATCGCAGTCGCCCGTGAGCTTGAGGATGGAACCGTATCTAAACACCCGGCCATCGCTGAAGAGCAAGGTTCTCCGGCAGGAGGTTGTGACGAAGACATTGGACATCGGTATATAGTGTCGGATTTCGCCTCGAAAACTGAAGACCCGACAATTTTCATGCAGGAGACGACCTGAGGCCGCCTTCTGGATTCAACGGCTAATCGGCATTCTCGCCAGACCCGAGTTCTATTCCGACTAACCGAACCGCAAACATCAATTAAGGAAGCAGGCCATATACGTCGAGTTCTACATATGTGGGAACATAGACCTTCCCGTTCGCAACAGTGGGCACAGTAAACTTCACAGCGCCCGCCGCGGCGTTCCCAGATACCATCGAGCTGTTCCACAGCTCCGTGGCAAGATTTGACGCGGCATAGGCGTGGAGAACAGCTGGGCCGCACGACGTCGGGCAGTACTTGCTGTTATCGAGCGTCCAGACAATCGCGCTGGTGCCGGCTGGGTTAGTTGACAACGATGGTGTCGCTCCAAGGCCACCGTATGCGAGAGCCGAAGTTGACGCGGCTGACGTATTGATCAAGTACGTCGACTGATTCAGTGTGTACTGCTGAAGTTTGCCATGGCTGCCAGCGAGATAGAATGACCAATTCCAATAGACCGGCGTTCCAAAGACTCCGTTGCCAAAATTCAGCGTCTGAACAGCGCCCGCATTTGAACTGCTGTTGTACCCACCCATAGACTTTCGATTTAGCAGGCACAAGTTGCCGTCTTTTCCACCCCCAATTATTAGCTGGTTAGGAAGATTTCCATTACTCGGAAGATCCAACACAACGGTGGATCCGCCGGATCCAAAATCTTTATCCATCAAATTGTCGTTCGATTGATCGGACGGCGTGAAGTATTGCGAAACCGAGAGACTCGGGGTCAGCTCCAGAAACGTATCTCCGTAATCATTGTTCGGGGCAGTCGAGCTATTCGCGTCAAAGGTTCCATTTCCCGTGATTACGTAAATATTCCCCGATGCATCGGCAGCAGGTGCTCCGCCTCCCATCCAGATTCCTCCTTCACCTCCACTCGAGGTATTTCCATTTGGTGTGGTGTTGAAGGTGTGCAAGAGCGACAGTGTCGATTCGTCGTACCCCAACAGCCATCCGTACCAAGGCGAGGCGTCCTCGTGCGCAGCCCAACCAACGTAGACCACGCCATTCACAAGCGCCAAACCAGGCCGCTGGTTCTCCTGCGCGGTGGAGAATGCGACGGGTCCATTGAGACTGGGATAAGTGGCCGAAATAGTGACGGGACCAGTGGACAACATTTCGCTTCCGGTCAAGAGACTGATTGCGTGGAGTCGCTGGTACATCGTCGTCTTGGCGGAGTTGATTGATTTAGAGACCACGTACAACACGCCGGTCACAGGATCGATCACCGGGGTTCCGGTCACACCAATCACTGGCTGAATGTTTCCAGATCCATGACCGATCATCGAATATGGGACGGCAGTTTCTCCCGAGAATGCACCATGATTTGTATCGATGAGGCTCACATGCCATAACGTCGTGCAAGGAGCCGTGTCGGCGTCAAAAGCATACAAGCTGTCATTCTCAGTTGCGACGAGGACGATATTGTGCCACGCGCCTCCGACCATGACATTGGCCATCCACAGCGGTTGCGCATAGATGTAGCCATCGACCGAACAACTGAAGAGCTTGCCGAAGGTGGTTGTCGTGACATTGCTTGGCGTGAGCGCATACTCTTGCGCGTTCACTCCATCGCGAGAGAGGTCGTTGTGGTAAGTCGTGACTCCGGAGAGATTAGTAACTCCAACGGTTGCCGACGCCGATACGGCTGAATCGGTCGAACTGGTGGCAGTCAGGGTGTACACCCCTGGCGTTGACGGTGCTGTATAAGTTACGGCAGAACCGCTTGCTGAGCTTGGCAGCGAAAACGTGCCGCAAGCGCTTCCCGTGCAAGTCGAGCCACTCACGCTCCAATTTAGGCTTGCGCCATTGCTCGAGATCGCCTCGACCTGCATCGCTTGAGTGATAGTCAGCCCCGCGAGCTGCGGAGTGATAGAAACAGTCGTCGACCCTGATGTGATTGTGAAGCTGGCCGAAGCAACGGAACTCTGGGAATACCCTTTTGCGACGGCAAAGGCTTCGACGGTCTCCGGTTGCGAAACTGTAAATGAGCCCGTGTACTGCGTGAAACTCGTGCCCGGTGCGGTCGTGTAATAGATTGTTGAGCCCGAAGTTGAATCTGTGATCGTCACAGTCTGTGCAGATCCAAAAGACCCGCCGTTGGGAGAGATAGCCGGCGTTGCTGCAGCAGCCTGACCTGACTGTGTCGTCTGGATAGCACATCCGCCCGTACCCGCACCTGAACCTCCATTGCCGGTGCAGGGCTGATCGGTGAGAGTCGAGAAGTACACCTCGGATTCTCCTGCTGCAGTTCCGCCGTTGTCGATCACGATCCCACTCGTGCCACCGGCTTCTCCCAGCCCTCCCGATGCGCTGCCCGTTGTTGCCGAACTGTTGGTGATGTCATAGCTGTACAGGCAAGCGCCCGTGCACGTTATACCGTTCGCCGTCGTGTTCCCATTGGCCGACACGCTCATGAAGAGCCAGTCGCTACTCCCATTTTCAAATTCGGTCACGGGGGAACACGTTGTCGAAGCGCTGACCGGAGAGTTATAGACGGTGTAGTTTGTGCCGCCGGTGTTCGCGAACGTCGACAAAGGAACCCGAAGCAAACTTCCCGACGCGCATACATAGAGATTCCCCGTATTCCCGAGGCCGCCGTAATATGTATTGTCGAAACTGCCTGCGCGCAATACGGTAGAGGAGGAACCCGAACTCGTCAGAGCCTGATAGGCGTTGCCAGTCCCCTGGGAGCTGATGGGATTCGAGAGAGAAGCGGCAAATCGGTTGATGTAGGCCGGGTTAGGACTGCTGCAGCCGTACCCCACAAAAACGTAGACCTCCTCGGTGGTCGAATCGACGAGCGGAGAGTCTACGAATCCCGAGGTATCGCACGCCATCCTGTTTGCCGATGTTGAAATAACCGGTGTACCCGTCGACGTAACTGAGTGAAGATAGCCGGCGCCATCTCCCACGAAGATTAGGGTCGATCCGCTGTCGTAAACCGGGCCGGTAAGCGTCTTTGGGTTCGTTGGGGCCGGACTCAAACCGCTCGTCGTCTCAGTGACCAAATTCACAGGCCAATTGCTTGTAACCTCTGCCGGCGTCCCATTGAACACTCCAGTGAATTCATGCAGCTGTCCGGATGCGTCACCTACCCACAGGGTGTCGGCGCCGCCGTATTCATAGAACGGAGCCGAGATCGTGTCCTGCTGGCCGTTCTGGAATTGAACGCTGATCATGCAGGAATACCCCTGTGTACAGGAGGTCCAGGAATGATTGCTCCCGTTGCCGACGGTGGTATTGGTGAATGAAGAGTGCGCAGTGGCGGGTGCAGTTGCCGATCCTTCACCCGACTGCCACTGGATAATGCGTAGAATGGCTCCGCTGCTTGTATTTTCGATATATGCAATCTTTGATCCGTCGAGTGAGAGCACCGGGGATGTGAGAGCTTGTCCGGAACCGGAATAGTAAGCCCAGGCAACCGTAGGCGACGTTGCCGAACAGATCCCTTGGTAAAGACTGCTGTACGCAACAATGTTCGCCTGGCTACTCGAAATGCCAGCTACGCCGGTGTTGTACGCAATCCAATCGTTACAACTTCCCGTTGAAGTGCCGAAGGAAAATTTGGCTGGGTATTGCCCGGCGCCCACCGTTGCGCCGCTTCCCAAGCTCATGCTCCAGTCCGTCTTGTTGACGGGGGGACCTTGCAGACCGCCCATGATTGGATGCCCAACAGGAAATACCGGCGTCGGACGGCCCTTAAGTTCAATATTTCTGAACGAGCCGTCTCCTAGAGCTTCTACCTGCCTCCTGCGAGCGTCCTCAATATACGGACCTCCTATTCCCCCCCCTCGCCTCAGTTGTTGAAGCCGATAGCGGGGACTGTTTATTACCTTCGACCACCGGTTGTACCTTCGCTCCTTGATGGCATCTTCCACCGCACCAGGATTGGAAAAGACAACGTGATGGTGTGTCCAATCGTCCGGGACGCCAGGCGACTCACCCTTGCCCGCCTGCCCCGCCAACGACTTGCCGTACGCACTGGCCATCGCAAAGATGACGGCCAGTGTCAATATTCTTGATGTATGCGTATTCCTGCGGGACATGAGGGTGACCTCCCTGGAAGATCATTCAGTTTCAATTGCGCTCATTCGTATTCGTTCTGGACGAGAAACCGATCGGGCGTACCGGTCCAGTTCAGAGGCGGAACTAAACTTTGTCCTTCACAAACTTGGGTATATTTCTTAGCTTTGCGTTCTCACGGCCATACCTCTCCGCCTGCCGCATCTTCGATTTGACAGTTCGGAAGAGAAATACTTTCAGCTTCTTATTGCGCTGAGTGTAGCAAACCGTCTTTGAAATGAGCGAGTATCGGTCTGTTCAGCGACGTAACGATGGTTTCTCCGCGCGTTCTTCAGATACTCTCTCAAGTAACGTCCAGCAGTTCACAGTGAACCCGAACTCTCAAATGAATCTGTCCTAGATGAGGGAGCCACGGATCAAGGCCGCTCTTCGAGGATTTGTGCATAATCTCGAACAGGTTTTCGCCGTTCACGCAGGTGGGTTGGGTTTTGGTCCCCGCTTAGAGGTACGGAATTCGTGCATTCAGGGCCCTATAGGGGACAAGGCACCGTCGGTGGGATCACGCGCGCGGAGCGTGGGCTGCATGCAGATACATTCCCGAACCCGATTGAAGCCGGGTTTAGCCATCGTCCCGATTTCGGCGGCTGCCCGAGGTTTTGTTGATTTTCACTTGTGATTAGGCGTTGGGCTGTCAAGGTTCTCGCAGAATCAGAGATCAATTCCCGATCGTCACCTGACTAATGTGTGCGCCGCCGCTCTGCTTTTCCCTCCGGAACTCCCGCTTCTCACAGCCTTCCAAATCAATTTGATGTAAATATGAGCGCAATTCGCTCACATTTAATGTAGACCCGCCTTGACAAATCCTTTCCATTTGCCTATCTTTAGCAATTGGAAGGCAGGACTGCTAGCGCTATACTAGCGTCTTTGCTAGCGCGGACCTCCCACTTAGGCTGACAGCTGGGGATCCCGCACAAGTAGCACCATTTCATTCCACAACTCAACCGCGGCCGGGGCTCAACCCTGTTCGCGCGTGAAGGAGAAGCGAAGCAATGGCAGCAACATCCGTTACCACCACCTTCACCCCGCTTCATGACCGTATCCTCGTTCGCCGTGTCGAAGAGGGTGAGACGATCCGCGGGGGCATCATTATTCCCGACAGTGCCAAAGAAAAACCCATGGAGGGCGAAGTCATCGCCGTCGGCAAGGGTAAATCCAATGACGAAGGCAAGGTCTTCCCTCTCGACGTAAAAGCGGGCGACAAGATCCTCTTCGGCAAATACTCCGGCACCGAAATCAAGATCGACGGTGAGGAGTTCCTGATCATGCGTGAGGAAGAAGTCCTCGGCATCATCAAGAAGTAACTGATTACTGATCTCTGACAACTATTTCTGAACTGATCACTGAACCCTGTTCACTGATCACTGGAGAGAAAAATGGCAAAGCAGATTTTGCACGGTGAGGAATCCCGTCAAGCAATCCTGCGCGGCGTCAATACGCTCGCGGATGCAGTCAAGGCGACGCTCGGTCCCAAGGGCCGCAACGTCGTAATCGAAAAGAAATTCGGCTCGCCCACCATCACCAAAGACGGCGTGACGGTGGCTAAAGAAATCGACCTGAAAGATCCGCTGGAGAACGTCGGCGCACAGCTCGTGCGCGAAGTAGCTTCCAAGACCAGCGATGTGGCTGGCGACGGCACCACCACCGCAACGGTTCTTGCCCAGTCCATCTTCCGCGAAGGCGTCAAGACGGTTGCTGCCGGCGCAAACCCCACCGCCCTCAAGCGCGGCATCGATAAGGCCGTCACGGCCATCATCGGCACCCGCGACAAGGACGGCAAGTGGACTGAGGGCGGCGCTCTCGGCAAACTTTCCAAGCCCGTCAGCGAAGACACCGTGGCGCAGGTTGGCGCGATTTCGGCCAACGGTGACCAGGAAATCGGCGACATCATTGCCCACGCCGTCAAGGTCGTTGGCAAAGACGGCGTCATCACCATCGAAGAGTCCAAAACCATGCACACCGGTCTCGAGACCGTCGACGGTATGCAGTTCGATCGCGGCTACCTCAGCCCCTACTTCGTCACCGACGCAGAGCGGCTTGAAGTCGCCCTCGACGAACCCTACATCCTGATCTACGAAAAGAAGATCAGCGCGATGAAGGACCTGCTTCCCCTCCTCGAGCAGGTTGCTCGCGGCGGCAAGCCCCTCCTCATCATCGCCGAGGATGTCGAAGGCGAAGCGCTCGCGACCCTCGTGGTCAACAAGCTCCGCGGTACACTCAACGTCGCTGCCGTCAAGGCTCCTGGCTTCGGCGATCGCCGCAAGTCCATCCTGGGCGACATCGCGATCCTCACCGGTGGCAAGGCCATCACTGAAGACCTCGGCATCAAGCTCGAGAGCGTGAAGCTCGAAGATCTCGGCAAGGCCAAGCGCGTCACCATCGACAAGGACAACACCACCATCGTCGACGGCGCCGGCAAGTCCACCGACATCGACGGCCGTGTCAAGGAGATCCGTTCGCAGATCGAGAAGACCACCTCCGACTACGACAAGGAAAAGCTCCAGGAGCGCCTCGCCAAGCTGGTTGGCGGCGTTGCCATCATCAAGGTGGGTGCTGCAACCGAGACCGAGCTGAAGGAGAAGAAGGCTCGCGTTGAGGATGCTCTCCACGCCACCCGCGCAGCAGTCGAGGAAGGCATCGTCCCGGGCGGCGGCGTAGCTCTCGTTCGCGCCATTCCCGCTGTGGATGCATTGATCAAGACCCTTGAGGGCGACGAGAAGATCGGCGCACAGATTGTCCGCCGCTCCCTCGAAGAGCCTCTCCGTCAGATCGTCGACAATGCCGGCGAAGAAGGCGCTGTAGTTGTCGCCAAGGTGCTCGAGTCCAAGGACCCCCACTACGGCTACAACGCTGCAACCAGCAAGTACGAGGATCTGGTGAAGGCCGGTGTTATCGACCCCACCAAGGTGACTCGCACTGCTCTGCAGAACGCAGCTTCGATCGCTGGCCTCCTGCTCACCACTGAAGCTCTGGTTGTTGAACTGCCCGAGCCCAAGTCTGCTGCTCCGGCCGGCGGCCACGGCGGCGGCATGGACGGCATGTACTAAACTCCGCGCTTCCCAAACCACGCCTCAGGCGTAAAAAGAAACCCCCGGCTTCGGCTGGGGGATTTCTTTTGCGAGTACTCAAAGAGATCTTCGTACACAACACCGGGAGCCGCAAGGCTCCCGGTGTCTTTCTTCGCAATTCAACAACCTAGTACGTGATGTGAAACCCAATCGTGAATGCCCGGTTGCCACCAATGCTCCCAGTTACGGATCCAAAGTTGGCTGCGTTGTTCGGGCACTGTTGCTCGCTCGGATCCTTGGGGTTCGAAATGGTCTGAGCGACAAGTTGGCAGGTTCCCTGGCCGAGTTGCAGTGTCAAAGGAAGCTGCGCCGATTTTCCGGTAGCCGACGTGAACGGTACCTGGTCCAGATTGGCCAGGGCAGATTGTTGATCCGCCGGATCGTTCGACGTCACGACCTGACCATAACCAAGATAGCTCCGGAATTCGTTGCAATTATTCTCACCATCAAAATCAGCAACTGCGGTGGTCGAGCACCCGTTGTTCTGGCGAATCTGTGCCTGGTCCTGTGGTACATCGAGACTGGTCGTGTTGGTGATGTTGAAGGCGTTGAGCTCAAACTGAGCCTTCAGCTTGTCCGTAATTCTGAACCCCTTGCGGAAGGAAACATCGAGACGTTTCTGCGCGGCCTGGCGGAAGATATTGCGCTGCCCCACGTTGAAGCTCGTCTGGTAAATATCGCTCGGATCGTCGCCCGTTGAAATAGGAATGCCGTTAGTGCCAGGCGCCAGATAGTTGATCGCGATTTGCGAAGGATCGACGCTCGGGTAGTAGCTGCCCCCAGGTCCGCGCCCCGTGCCCTTGTTGCCTGTGAGAGCTGTCTTCGGATGCTTCGGATCCTTGATTCCAAGCACAGGATTCATCAGCGTCGGGAAGTTTCCAAAATTGATGCTGCCCACAGCGCCGTAGAACTCGTAAAGCGAATACGGCTCCCCGCTCTGCAGAATGCCCGTGCCGGATATGTGCCAGTCATTCGTGAAGTAGGCTGCCAGCGAGCGATCATGGGCTGCATTCGGAACATCTACCTGGAAATTGGCGCTGAACACATGGGTGCGATCGAAATCCGAGGATGCCCATGAATCGCGCAAGTGATTCGGGTTATCCCCCGTGAAGAACAGGCCGATGTCGCTCTGTTCATCCAGTGCGTGGCTCCAGGTATAGCTGCCGCCCACCTGGAAATTGTGGGAAAGCCTCTTCTCAACGTGAGTTTCGAGCGCATCGTAGGCCGAAATGCCCACCGTCCTGAAGGCCGCCGCATTGGGGCTGAAACCGACGAACGGTGTCCTGAAGTCGGTATTGCCCGCGTCAAACGTATTCCACGGCTCCCCTGCAATTGGGCAGTAGTCATATCCGCAGTCTTCCGAGTTCTGATTCAAAACGTCCATGCCGTAGCTTGCCGTTTCACCCCAGATCGGATTCGTTGCCGTCGCAATTCCCGGCTCGTTGAATGGGATCGGAATCACCGAGTGCCGTCCGCGATTGCCCGCGTAGCCCACTGTGATGGCCACCGTTTGCGCCGGCTGCCACTGCACATTCAACGTGTAGTTAATTGTGTAAGGCAGAACGTTTTTCCTGTCATAGGTGCCAAAGTTCAGCGGTGAGGTGCACAGGAAGTATCCCTCCTGGCTTTGCCAGCCGCTGCAGTTCTTGCCAAATTGCGAGTAATACCCCGCCGGCGATCCCGTCATCTCGTCCAATTGATTCTGCAACGCAGTCACCACGGTGCCGGGATCTGCATTCGGCGCCGTGTAGATTCCAGTGGGAGCAGGGCTAAACGCCAGATTACCCAGCGGGTTTTCCAGCGTCAGGCCGCCGCTCGAGCTATTTCCGGTAGCAACGCTCACCAGCGGTGAAGATTCCGTCACGCCAAACGGGCCACCAATCGATCCGCCCGCAGGTTGTGAAAGATAAGTGAACAATTCGCCGCGATCATAGTACAAGCCACCGCCGCCACTGATCACAAGATTGCTGTGATACTTCTCTGGTGACCAGGCAAAACCCAGCCGAGGCGATATGCCCCATTGCCTGCCTTCTAGGGTCGAATCTGAAACCCCCTTGGTGGGATTCTCCTTGTTGTTTCCCGCAATCACAAATCCGGAATTGACAACGGCAAATCCGTTCGTCGTGTCACCGGTCACGTCGTACAACGCCGGATTGAAGTTGAACATATTGCCGTATTTTTCCGTCATGCCGCCGTGATAGTCATAACGAACACCGGCCGTAATGCTCAGGTTCGTTCGAGCCTGCCACTTGTCCTGCACATATCCGTTAATCTCATTGGTGCGGAAATAACGATCCGCGTTGTTCCGGTGCGTGACCGGGTCGATGCTCTCCACAACGCTGGAACTGTGCACTTTGCCCAACAGAAAGTTCTCAAAACCGCTCACACTCAGCTGCGCGTGGCCCGTACGGTCGTTGGTGATATTCAGTTGTGTGTAGCTGTACCCGCCGCCAGCGACAATCGTGTGCTTGCCCGCCGTAAAGATCACGTTCGTTGATGGATTCAGGCGGTTTTGATAAAAGCCCATATCCACAAACGCGCCAGGCGTTCCCGCCGGGCCAATATAAAGACTCGGGGAATACTGGTCATAGTAGCCAAAATTCTTGATCTCCAGGCCAGGCAAAAGATTAGCGGCCAATCCGGTATCCGTTGTTCCGGGCATCGGTGTTTGATTTCCTCCGACACCCAGATTTCCGCCGGCCAATGTCTGCTTATAGTCGCTGAACGATCCCTCGCGCACGAATCCAAGGCGCTGCTCCCAGTTGAACCTTTGGCCGATTGCAATCGTGTTGTCCAGCGAAAACACCTGCGCCCCATTGTGCTGCGTCACCGGAAATCCCGCGGTATTTGAAAAGCCGAAGGGTCGTGTAACCGGCGCATTCTGGTAGAAGTACTTCGCCGACAACTTATCAGTCGCCGTAATGTCATAGTCGAGCGCTACGTTTCCCTGATCCGAATTCAAACGAGAATTTCCGAGCAGATATACGTTGGGCACGCCGTATTGGTACACAGCACCCGGAGCGGCCTGCGAAGACGGAATCAAGTATTGCCCATTCGACAATTTGGTCTGTAACAACGTCGCGGCAACACCATCGATCTGATCTGTGCTCGTAATCGCCGGCGTATTGGGACCATTCCAATTCGCATCGGCATTCATCAGGCCAGTCAATGTTCGATCGTCGGTCAAGCCCATCGGAACCGTCATCTCCGTCAGTCCCGTCGCGCTGTCTTCATTCACGCGGCGCTGATAGGCGACAAAGAAGAACAACTTGTTGGTCTTGATTGGACCACCTGCGGTTACACCTGCACTCCAGCGGCGAAGCCACGGATTGACCATCGACTGAGGAAAGACTCCAACACCCTGCGTGGCCAGTTGATAGTTCTGGTTGAAGAAGAATGGTGAAGCATTGATCAAATTGTTGGCATAGCTTCCATACACCTGCCCATGCCAGTTGTTCGTGCCTGTATTCGTATTCACGTCAATTTGCGCGCCGCTCGTCGCCCCCTGCTGCGCGTCATACATTGATGCATTTACGCGAATTTCCTGCACCATCTCCGGAGGAGGAGACGGCAGGCTGTTGCCGTTCGATCCGTAAACCGACGTGCCCACTGAGAACGATCCGCCCGCCGTGGGGGCGCTGCCGATATTGAAGTTGTAACGCTGCGAACTCGAACCCGACGAACTCTTGCCATTAAACAGATTGGTCGAGTCCACGCCGTTGACCTGAAACGTATTCGACGTATCTCTCTGCCCGTTCGCCCAGATCGGCTGGTTGCCAAGTCCGGCGTTCGAATCCAGATTGGCTAGAAGCTCGGCGTTTACGCCAGGCGATTGAAGAGCCATCTGGGTGAAGCTGCCGGTCGCCAGCGGAATACTGTCAATCTCCGCCTGATCCAGTGTGTAACCGTTCGTTGTGTCGGTAGCATTCAGCAAGGGAGTCGAGGTGACTGTCACCGACTCTGAAACCTGGCCGACCTTCAACGCTGCATTCACCGTCGTGGCGCGCGCTTCCTGCACTGGAACCGAGGTCAGCGACGTCGTTTCGAATCCCGCATGGCCGATCTTCACCACGTACGTGCCAATAGGCAGGTTGAAGATCTGAAAAAAACCGGTTCCCTGCGTAGTTGTCGTCGCAACAAAGTTCGTAGCGCCGTTGGTCGCGGTCACTGTCGCTCCGGGCACTGCTGCGCCCGATGAATCCACGACCGTTCCGTTGATCGAACCAAGAGTCTGCTGTGCAGCAAGGGGTAACGAACAAACAACCATCGCCACCATAAACAGGCTGGCGAAAGCGACACTCCTCCAAAGAGATCGTTTCATACGCTCCTCACGTGTTTTTATTTGTCTCGCTTTGATTGCGGTTTCTGGCAGGCGGCGCTCGTGCTGCCACGGCCCCTCTCGGAAACTGACCCGTAATGTCTGCAGTATTACTGAAAGAAAGAAGATCGGAATAGGAATATTCTGTGCCAACCGTCTCACAATTCCAAGCGAGAAATAACGCAGATTGATGAACTTCCAGACAGCCCTGTGGAAAACCCATCCTCCAATCGCGCCAACTCCGAATAATCTCCCCTTGCGACACACCCGACCTTTAAATCGTTTTTCCTTCGGTTTTGGGAAATTCCGCGCGGCCACTTGCGCACTACAAGCGCGAGGCGTAATCGGCCGCACCGCAGATGCCCGTGCCCAGCAGGTGCCTGGAGCTGATTTCAGGGAGCTACAGGTAAGCGGCCGATTTGCTTGTCAAGCCCCTCCGCCGAGAATAGTTTGTAACTCCCTTTGTCATCAACGCAAAAAGCTAAGCTCCAACTGTGAATAATTACGGGCACTTGGCGCATACTGGATGCAGGCTTGAGACCTGCGCACAGCGCGCAGTTCCTCAAGCCATTTCTTTTTGATAGGAGCGGCTTCGGTGCAACCATCCTGCGCATGCAATCCAATCCCGACGTTGGGAGCGGTAGGCCAGGGATTTATCCCTGGCAACAGCCATCTTGTCGGAAGCGGGGTTTTAACCCCTGAGGTACGCTCTTCGTTCTGGTTAGCTTGGCTCGATCGCCTTCAGCAAAAATGCGGCACAACATGCCTTAAACGTGCGTGCACAAGCCTCAATTTTGTGCACAACACCAACAACCTCAGCAGTTTGGCCTCGAATTGACACCCCCCCACCCCCTCTTTTCCACAAAAGGGCTGTGCAACTGTGAAACTGTGCAGCACAGCGCGAAAAGTGCATCGGGGCTGTGTAACTGTGCAACTGTGCAGCACAGCGGAAGCCGCCCCCAAAGCGTCCATCTCAGCGCGAAGCGGTTGGCCCCACCGCAGGTGGCGGAAGCCGCACCCAGAGCGTCCATCTCAGCGCGAAGCAGTTGGCCGCACCGCAGGTGCCAGTTGGCCGCACCGCAGGTGGCGCGGTGCTTAGCGGCCGCTGCCGATGCCCCACTGGATGCGCACACCGGCTTGCACGCTGGTCGGCAGGCTCACATAGCCGATTGGAGCAATGTGTTGAATGTTCGCCATATTCTCCACCTTGCCGTAAACGCTTAACCATGAATAAATCTGGTAGTTGCCTCCCAGGTCGAGCTTCGCATAACCGAAGTCCAGGTTTCGGTTCGGCATCAGCAAACTGTTGCCCCCGTTGGCATCGGCATACGCCAGGTAGGTGGAGTCATCGCTCCGGCTCGCAAACGTAGCGGTGGCAAGCACGTTGATCTTCTGGCTCGAATAGCTGCCCGCAAAGAATCCTGAGTGCGGTGCGCGACGAAACGGCCGCGCCCCTACCAGCGGCGAAAAGGCGCCAATGGGAATGTCAAACGAAGTGCCCGTGACAGGCGTTTCGTTGTCGCTCGAGAATGAACGCTGCACCACCGCGTCAAGATAGGTGTATCCGCCACGCAGAAAGATGTTCTTGCCAATGCCGCCCTCGACCGTCGTTTCAATGCCCTGCGCGCGAAACGCCTCTGTATTGACCGACAGCCCATAGTCTCCGGCGTAGTAGTAACCCAGCGCCGTCTCCAGTTCCTGCTGTTCCGTGGGTGTCAAACCCGGAATGATGTTCGGTAGTAGCCGCGCGCCTACCGATTCGATTTCCTTGCCGAACTCGTTGTGAAAATAGCTCGCGCGCAACACAATCCGCTGGCTCAGAAAACTCTGCTCACCTCCGCCTTCATAGGTCCGAGCCGTCGGGGCGGCCAACGGTCCAATATGCAGTCCCTGCGCCACCGACTGATATCCATTCGCTACAAGGAACTGATACAGAGAACTGAACTGATCCGTGAGCGCGGGTTCGCGAATCGCATCACCATAGTTGAACAAAACGCGCGTTCCGCTGAAGACACCATGCTTTGGACGCAGCGCGTACAACGAGAAGCTCGCGCTCGGCGAAGTCTGCGTGCCGAATTGCGAATAATGCTCCAGGCTGCCGCCGAGCGAGTAAAAGAACCGGCTCTTGAAATCGCCGTGCACCGCAGCAACGTAATCGTAGTTTGTGCGCTCCGTCGATTCATCCGTAAAGAACGTGGGCAGGTATTCGCGCCCACGCTCATCTTCAAAGTGGAAACCGATCAGCCCCGTCAGGTGCGGCGCAAAGCGATAGTCGCCCTGGTATACAAGCTGGTCGCGATTCGAATCGAGGTACTGCAGGTAGGGATAGGTTTCCGGGAAATCCAACTGTGCTTGTCCCGAAACCACGAAACCATTCGCGCCCCGGATCGTAGCAATGTTTCCGTAATAAGCAGAGTATCCATCGATCGGATCGTATTCGATCAATTCTCCCGACGGTTGCCACAACGAATATTGTTCGCGCTTCCGGGTCAACCCATAGCGCACCGTGTTGTGAAAGTCCGGCGTGGTCTGATTGTCAATCGACCCGCTCACAAACAAATCTTGATCCTTCTCAGTAGCGTTGTCGGCAACATAGTAGAACTGCCAGGCGTTCGGAACCCCCGTTGCATCCACGCCATAATGCACTGTGCCGCGAATCTGCGTCTTGGCGCTCGGTTGCCAACCGAAATTTCCCGTTGCCGTGGCGACATGAAATTCATCGTTCGGCAAATCGTTCGCTGTTTGAAACCAGTTGAATTCGCCCAGGTAGTCCAACTTGTTATGCGCTCCGGCAAGCTCCAGATCTTCCTGCAAAGTGGTGTAGTTGCCCCCACTCGCATGGAAAATCAACGACGGAAAATTCGTCGTACCATGCGGCGTGGTGAGACTTACCACGCCGCTCGCAGCATCCGCGCCATAGAGATCGGAGTCGGGCCCGCGATACACTTCGGCGCGTTCCACCGCGGCCGTTGATAGCGGACCAAAATCGAACCGTCCTCCAAGATCGCCGCCACTCACGCCGTCTACCAGGATCTTGTTAGCGTCTGAATCGCCGCCGCGGATAAACAGTGAAGCTTGTGCTCCGCGTTCTCCGACTTGCGCGACAAACGTTCCCGGCATCAATCGCAACGAGTTCACAAGGTCGTCGCTTAAAGCCAGATCCGCGGGGCCCAGCACTGAAATCGCCGCTCCTGTTTGCGGCTGCGGTGTCGGCGTTCCCGTGGCCGTCACCACAATCGACTCGCGCACCCAGGCGGGCTCAAGAACAAGATTCTGCTCAAGACTGTCCAGTTGCTTTGCGTAGAATCCTGGCGTTTCCAACTGGCGAAAGCTCGGCGCCGAGACAAGGAGATAGAACCGGCCCTGTGCACCGGTACTCAATTCGAAGCCGCCATCGATCCCGGATACGGTCGACGTCGAAACTGCTCCGTTTTGGATAAGAAAGATGGTCGCGCCAGAAACCTTGGCGCCCGACGCGTCCGTTACGATCCCGTGGATCGCTGCGGCCCAGCAAGTGAAAGGAATCAACAGAAGAATTGAAGCAAGCAGAAGGCGCGCATAGCGATCGCGCAAGAGAATGGCGGAATTCACAGGATAGCTCCTTCGTTCCCCTCGGAACGCAAGCGGGTTCTGGGCGCCCAAGGACCGGTCTCCTGACTTGCGCCTTTGCCAGCCACCTTCCCAAAAATCGACCTCGCAGTCGATTCCCAGTGGTTCGTAAGCGCCAATCTCCTTCGAGCTTGGCGCCTGGCTGACCTCATGCCTAGACCTCAACGACGGTCCCAAAGGCAGGGGCGCTCACAGTTGCGGGGCAGTGGCGGAGTTTCACCGCCTTCCCGAGCATCCTGGCGATTGCCGTTATCTAAAATGCCGCGCAAACAAGCTGCCCGGCGGTGATGACATGAATTATTCTTCCATGTCATCAACATTTATAGAGGACATGCTGCCCTGAGTCAAAAGGAATGAGCGGTACCTTGCATCCTGGGTCTCTCTTTAAACGACAACTCCGTCGCGAACGACAGCCCAGCAGCTCACTGGGTTCGGGGCGAAGCAGTAATCATCTTGATGATGAGCCGAACGGGTCGGAGCAGACGGACTTGCCAGTTGCGGCGCAAACGAAATCGCTCTGCGAATTCAAAATCGGCGTCGATGAGACGGGTCAGCAGAATATGCCAATGGCGCCAGCGGCGTAAAGATCGCTGCCAGCCCGGAGTCTCAACCTCCAAATAGAAACGGTGCTGTGCGGCCCAGTCCAGCACTGGTGCCGGCGCGATCATCCGTTCTTGCCAAAGACGATCGGCGAGATGCTCCAACCGTCTGCGCTCCTGCGGACTCACCTGCACACCCTGAGGGGGAGGGATCACCGGGTCAAGGCGCGCTGCCATCATCCATCCCAGAACAAGAACATTGTCGAATTCGCGGCCGCGCCGCTCGAGCATTCGAGAATAGGAGAGCCCAATACTGCGAAACGCCAATTCGAGATCCAACAGCAGGCAGAGCCTCTCGAATCGATGACGTATCGCGTGAAGGCAAAGAAAAAGCAATTCGTCGGATGGCGCAAGAAGCCAAACTGAAACTCCATGAAATTGGGAGAGCTGAGCCCGATCCCATGCGGCATCGACACCAAACTCGAATGCCAGCGGATTCTCCACGTCATGGTGCAATTCAACGTCGATTCCCTTTCGGCTCCAGGATTGATGGTAGTCATCCGGTTGTCTATGAGGAATAAAACCGAGACCGGTGAGAACTCGCTCGGCGCCAGTGAGGTCCGACTTACGCACCAAAAGGTCAAGGTCGTAGCTGGTGCGCAACGACGCATCTCCATAAAACCGTTCCGCCAGACAAGGGCCCTTGAGTGAAACTACCGGCAAGCCCGCGACGTGAAATGCTGAAAGTATGCTTTTCAGCGTTTCAATCCAGACAAAAGTGGAGATCTGAGCTGCCCGTTGAATCTCATTCAATCGCTTCCGCTGTTCCGCCGTCTGCGCGTTTTCTTGATGGCGCAATCGCTCCGAAACCCAGGAAAGCACGTTCTCTTCCTCGGCGACTTCAAGCAGATCGGTCCATTCGGAGTCATTGAAATTGCGCTGCCCGAGATGCCCGCCAAGCACCTCCAGCAGGGAGCGCATTCCAGGCCTCATGCCGATGCGCATCCTCGCATCGCGGCAGCGAGCAACGAGCCGGCCACGATGGCGGCCTGTTTGTTCGAAATCTTCCGGCGCGTTTCTGTCAGAGGAGTCACTTTCGACGTATAACGCCTATTGTAAGGCTGACTAGGAAGCGACGAGTTGAACCCCGGCAATCTGAACCAAGGCAGCGGCAGCCACGGCTTCGCGATGTCCCATCAGCTGTCCCGCCGTTGGTATTCCGGTGCGAGCAAATGATTTTTCGCAATCTTGCGACGACGGACCCCTGAAGTTGCCTTCCAGATAGGCCAGCCCCGGGCAGCGCGAGCAATAGGCCGTATGCGAGCATTGAGAGCAGGTCGGCAGATCGCGCACGTGCACGGAACGCAAGTCAATAAGCGCTTCAGACCGCCACCAGATGTCGCGGAAGCTCTGTTCACGCAAACTGCCGCATGGCATAGGGAACTGTACGCAAGGAAAGACTTCACCCTTCGGAGAAATGTAGGCCAGTGTGTGACCTGCACTGCAGCTATAGCCGTCCAGCACATTCTCATCGACCGTCGAAACTGGGGCGCAGAACTCGCCCACATTTCCAACAAATTCTGCCGCGTTGAAGACTTCTTTCAGCGCAGCCGTATCTACATTTAAATCCAGAATCGACCGGTCGCCGTCCAGCTTTGGCGTAATCGTCGGATCGATATTGAACTCAACGCCCAGTTCGTCTGCCAGCTGCTTTACTGCCTTCCCATCCCCAGCGTTCGGCTTCATCAACACATTTGCGATGGACACCTTGACCCCATGCGCGGTCAGACGCCGAATGGCGTCGAGGGACCGGCGATGCGATCCGGGCAGCTTCGTGATGGCGTCGTGGACTTCAGGCCGGTGCGAATAGATGCTGACTTGAACTTTCTCGATCGCCAGTTCCCTGAGCCGGTCCGCCTGCTTCGGGCCTATCATCACCGCGTTGGTCTTCAACTTCACGTTAAAGCGCAATTCCCGGGCGTATTCCAGAATCTCAAAGCAATCCCGCCTCAACAACGGTTCCCCGCCGCTGATCGTGAGAAAGAACGTGCCGGCATCTGCGAGTTGCCGAATTACATCCTTGATCTCGGCTGTGCTCATCTCGTCTTTGCCCTCGTGGTCGAGATAGCAGTGAACGCAACGCTCATTGCAACGCCAGGTGATGTCGAGGTGCGCGCCCAACGGAATGCCAAGAGCCGTCGCTTTTCGGTTCATTTCCTCGATCAGGCTCATGGCGTCTCCTTTTGCACGATTGGCTGGTCTGAAAGAAGAAGTAATCCGTGTCCGGCCAGTTCCTCAACGAGGCTTGTGGCATCTGCGGAAGCCGTTTCCACAGTGACGTCGAACTCGGAGCACACATCTTGTTCAATAATCCGGGACAACGGCCTCGTGCCATCGGCTGCCTTCCAGATTGCCGTAGCCGTAGGATTCAACATGAATACTGCCGAGTCGACGGTCGACATAATGACCGCCTCGTCCCCCAGAACGCGCGCCGCGATGGCTTTGCTTTGGGAAATGTACTTATCGGTCAATGGCATCTCTCACCCGATCAGTTCCCAAACCCGCTGGTCTGGAAAGAACGAAAGTTGGAAAACCGGAACTGTTGCCACAAACGCACAGGCCGACTCAAACACCTGGCGCACCATCTTCTCGTCATGCGCAAAAAAGAGAATGTTCCTGAGGAGCCGCCGGACCGCTACCGCCGGAGAAATCTCCTCAATCCGATTCTCCGGGCCCTTCGCCAGAAAATACAGCGCGGCGATTGGAGCCGATATGTTCTTTCCAGGTACACCTAGCTCTCCCGCAAATGGCGTGCCATAAGCCATGTACTGCCCGTCCACCTTACGAATGTAAGATGCCTCATCCGTGAGCAACGCCACATCCTCGGGCGCCAGGCGGGCAATCGTCGTCTTTCCCGCTTCTGAAAGTCCCGAAAACATAAACGCCTTTCCGTTGCGTACTGCGCTCGAAGCATGCAACAGAAAACCACCCTCAGGTGCCAGCATCAACGTGTGTACGATGCGCAGCACCGAGTCAATCGAATACGGATTCGCAGATTGGAAGATCTGGCCCTTGCGCTCCGCGGGATTCCATCTTGCACGGAAATCGCCGCGTTCTATCCGCCACTCTGCATCATCTAACCAAACTTCAGCGTCCGCATCGGGGTCAAATGCATCCGGAGGAGTCAACTCCACGCGAAATGCAAATCGAGATGCCACATCGGTTCTTACATAAGCGCCGTAGCGCCTCATCAGAATGCGCTCGAACGCGGCATCGGTTGTCTGCACTTCTATGGGGAGGCCGCCTATTTCAATGACCACGTCGTGACTTGTCTTCGTACTGGGGAATTCCATCAATAGCGACATTCTATAGTTCGCCTCATGGGTCAGCAACCAACCTTTAGATTGCAGTAACCAGCTCAGTACTCGAAGGTCGGTTCGGGAACTCTCAATCGCCGCATGCGGGAACTTAGATGGAGAAAGAGCCTGCTGCACCAGGCCGAGCGCCGCAAGATCAAGGCCGCGACACCCTGCCAAATCGAAGGCTTAGGACTGACCAGACGGCCATTGCGACGGACGCCAACTACCTGGCCGACCACGTCGATCCACTTCAGCGGGGAGTCGCAGGTGGGCGAACTGTCGCCCCGCGTGAGAATGTGGCCGCTCGCAACTTCGACCACTCGATGCGCAGTGAGTCTTCCGTTGCGGGCAAAGAGGATGACCTGTCCCCGCCTCAGTTCACTGGAATCCTGCCGCTGGACAGTAACCAGATCTCCGGGCCAGATCGCAGGCAACATGCTCAAACCTGTAACCCTGAGATCTGCCGAGCCCGTGCTGCGAACTACCTCCACGACCATGTCGCAGCACGCCCCGTGATAGTTTCTTAAACCAGCCATAAGCAAGCCATTACGAGTTCTTGCGGTTGAAGTGGCAGGCGCCCTGCGTCGAGCGCACCTTGCCGCACGACAACGCCATTGTTTCGAAGACCTGCTCGTGACGGACCTCGGGCTTCACATACGGTTTTTTGGCCTGACCCCGTGTGTCACTTGCGAGGGTATTCCGCCGCTGCTCGTCGGTAGAGTTCGTATTCACCTAAGTACCTCGCTCAATTGAAATTAGTGCGTTGTGCTGCGTGACGTGCTTCCCCTCAAGAATAGCAGACCGGCAGGCTGTCGCATCTGCCTGCCGGTTACCGGATTATTGCAGGGCGGACTGGGACGCCTGAACCGCGGTATTCCCAGTGAGCGTGCTGAAGTAGATTTGCGAGTAACCGTCCGCACCCCCAGGCAGTAACTGGTTGTCGATGACGATACCGCTCGTCCCACCCGTCTCCTGTAGCCCGGCGGTTGGAGCGCCAGTTGTTCCCGCGCCAAGGACGCTGTAGTTAAACACGCATCCGCCCGTGCATCCCGCCGTGTTTCCGTTGGCTGCCACGCTTACGAAGAGCCAATCCTTCACGTCCGCCGCATCGGCGCCGCTGGTGTGAGCAGCGGCCGTTGTACCGATCTGAGCCCGATTGGTGGTTAGAGTGGTGCCGGAGATTGCCAAAACCTTGAAGAGTTCGGAACCTACCTGGATGTAATCGCCGGTGGAAATGCCCGTCGCAGAGGCCACACTAAGCTGGGTCAGAACCGTAACCGTCGAGCCGCTCGTGTGCGTGGCTGCTGTGGTGCTAAGCGCGCCTCTTGTGACCGATACCGTCAAACCGCCGATTCCGGTGGTAGTAGAGGTGCCGCCCACGAGCAATATCTCGGTGTCGATCTGAATGTAGTTCCCTGTCGAGATGCTCGCACCGGTCGCGACCGTAATAAGGGTGATTGAGGTGGTCACGGTGGCGCCGCTCGAGTGCGTGGCCGCGGACGTGCCGTTTGCGTGGCGCGTGACTGTGAGCGTTCTGTTACCCGTACCACCCCTCCCGGAAACATACATCGTCTCCGAGTCCACTGTGATGTAATCTCCGACCAAAATATTGGTGGACGAGGTGACCGTGATAGAAGTAGCAGTTGTGGTTGTGATTGCTGCACTGAGGGTGGTGCCTGACGCAGTGGCGTGGTTAATTGCTTCTGCCAGGGTCGTCGTTGTCAATGTGGCGGAAACGCTCGCGCTCAGCGAGGTGTCCGCGACCGCGCCGTAGGCCTCCGTGACGGGAGAGCAGGTGGACGCGTCTGCAACAGTGCTCACGGGGGTGTTGTACGCAGTCGCGCTACTGAAGCTGGTCATGTCGATCTGGTACACGGCACCGTTGACGCAGGTGTAGAGGTTCCCCGTCGCTCCTGCACCCTGATAATACTCATTATCAAAGGCGCCGGCGCGGGCCACTGTGCTGGTGTCTGTCGTATTCCCCAGACTCACATTGGCGGTGCCATAAGTGCTACCGGCGAAGCCTGATGTGAATTTATTAACGTAACTATGGTTTGAGCCGCCGTCCCCTACGAAGGCGTAAATGAAGCCGTTTGTCGAGTCGACAACGGGCGGATCGACAAACCCGCCGTTCGTGTTGTTGTCCAACTTATTCGAGACAACGGTTGCCCTCGTCGACACATTGACCGAGTGAAGGTACCCAGCGGAGTCTCCTATAAAGACATAGGTTGAACCGTCGTACACGGGTGAAGTGAGAGTTTCATTGGCGGCCGTGCTGGTCACCGTTACCGGCCAGTTGGCGGTCACTTCCGAGGGCGTCCCGTTGAATACGCCGGTGAACTGGTGCAGCTTACCGCTGTTGTCGGCGACAAAGAGCTGGTCGGTCTGACTAGCGCTGTAGGCGTAAAACGGTGCTGAGTTGGTATCGTTGGGGCTGCCGCTCAACGTGAAGGTCGTATAGCAGGGCGCGACGCAACTCCTGTAGCTCCCGTTTAACACTGAACCCTGTCCGCTGCCGAAGGTCGGCGAAGCGACCGAGCCGCCCGAATTCGCCACCTTCAAGAGCACCAGGCTGGCCACACTCGAAGAGGTCTGGATGTAGGCGACCTGCGTGCCGTCAAAAGAGATGACGGGCGAGAGTCTCGCCGTGCCGCCGGTATTGTAGGCCCAGGCCACGGTCGGCCCACCAGAACATGCGTTGACGTAAATGTTGTTGAACGCCACGATCGTGGCACCGCTGCTGGCTCCAGTGGGATAGACCGCAAAGTCAGTGCAGGATGCCGATGTCGCTGACGTGGAGTACGTGGCCGGGAACTGACCCGCGGCAAGGCCGGGCCCGCCAAGCGCCTGACTCCAGTCCCGCTTGATTTTCGCCGTGGGCTGATTCGGCCTCCCAATGCCGATCGGCTGGAACCTCAGTGCGAACGATCCGGAAGCAGACGCAAATGAGGTACGCGCAGTGGCGGGCTCGCCACCCCCTCTGGCCTCGGAGATCCAATTCAGCCTGTACTCGGCGTCGACCGACGCCGGTCCTTGCACAGGCGCATGCAGATACAACTGCTGCAGCACGTAGCGAGGATCGTTGACGATCTTCAGCCACTGCTCGTGCTGACCGCGACTGATTGCCTCTTGCTCGGTGCCGGGGTTCGAGAACTTGACATACCGGTGGCTCCAATCGTGAGGAATGCCCGTTACGTCGAGCCCGCCAACGCGAACAGACGGTGCATACTGGCCCTGCATCGGCCTGCAGGAAAAGGCCGCGCCGAGCAAAACAAGGGTAAGAAACGACCAGTTGAACCAAGAACGATTGGCAGTCAACATGATTGGCACTCTCCGATCAAAACTCTGGTAATTTTGCCGCCGGATCAACGCGATTCCGTAAAACAGTTGAAAGCAGGTCTTGCCCACTCTCCGGTGTTGTGCTGAGGAACTTGGGGTAGCCGACGAGGAGATTCGAACCTTAGAGCGGTCCTCGCTAAAAGGTACTGAACTGACCGCATTCTACCGTTTCCTGAACCGGTTGCAAGCGGAATCTTCGACAATCGGCGTCTCTTTTGTACTCTTGTTAACAACTTAGGTACGATCTTCACGAGGTATTGTTCTTTGCAAATTCCAAATTGGCAGTTGCCGCAGTTGAACCGAATGGTTACCCGCATGATTCTCTGGAAATCGAAAAAGGCCGTTAACGCCGAGGATATCCCGTAGTCCCCTCTAGCCATCGATGCTGAGTTCGGCTGGCACACCGTCATTTGGAACTCAAGCAATAACCCATTCGATGGAAGAACTCGATTACTTTCGATGCCGTGCCAATTACTAAAGTTGGTTCGTCTTAGAGAAGATGTTAATCGGGTCGAGCAGAACCACAAAACTTGCCACCATGTTGCGGACCCATTTCCGCGGTTCGATGCGGCGGATTGGTGACCCCGGGAAGATTCGAACTTCCGACCTGCGGTTTAGGAAACCGTTGCTCTATCCACCTGAGCTACGGGGCCACGGTACTGTGCAGAGCATTTCTATCGGTTCAATTCTTATTATTGCATCGATAGGCTTGTTTCAACGGCTCTCGAAAATCCGCCACAAACCACAGCCGCCGTGCTGCAGCCCGCCTGGTGCTCGCTTCATTTTCGAGAGATTTTGACCCACTGACCCACCTTCGCCGAGTGGAAGACGGCCTCGATGACAGCCATATTCCTGACAGACTCCTCCAAATTCACCGGCACTTCTGTCCCGTCCAGAATCGCCCTTGAGAAATCATCGCCCTGCAAGGTGTATTGATCGCACCGGGCGAACTCTTCCACGACTGCTTCCCTGCCACTGGGATCGCGGCCAGCGTCGATAAAGAGACGCGTGGGCTGATCTTTCGGTGCATTAAACGGAATCTCAATCTCAATTCGCCCTTTTGTTCCAATAAAGTGGACGCGTTGGGAGTTAACCATCTGCGTACTGCAGGTGAAGATGGCCTGGCCGGTCTCAAATTCTAGAATCGCCGACGTGAGCCGATCAATCCCGAACCGCGGGTCGATATCGACGCTGGAAACGACTCGCTTCGGCTCCTGGCGGAATGCCAGTCGCGCGGCCTGGATCAGATAGCACCCAATATCCAGCAGCGCACCGCCACCATATTCAGCCTTGTTACGAATGTTGCCCGGATCGTCGTTGAAATAGCTGAAATAGCCGACAACGGAGCGTAACTCGCCGATCTGGCCCTCGCGTATTAGTTCCTGGGTTCGAAGCCATTGCGGATGGCTCCGGATCATGAAAGCTTCACCAATCTTCACTCCGGTTCGATTGCGGACTGCGATCAGCGCTTTAACTTCGGCAACATTGAGGCCGATGGGCTTCTCACACAGCACGTGCTTCCCTGCTTCAGCGGCTTTGATGGTCCACGGAACGTGAAGATGATTGGGAAGAGGATTGTAGATCGCGTCGATACCGGGGTCTGCGACAAGTTCTTCGTACGAGCCGTACGCCTTGGGTATACCCAGCGATTCCGCAGCTGCCTGTGCTTTGGAAAGGTCACGCGATGCTATGGCGGCGAGGGTGACGTACCCGCCCTTCTTCATACCTGGAAGCACCTTCTTGACGCCAATCGCGGCGGTACTGAGAACGCCCCAACGAAGTCTTTTACTCATACGGGAATGATAGTGCCGGCGCCTTGTCGCCTGCCGAATCTGGATCGATCTTTGCTCAGCACTGCGGCCTTTCGTCGGGATCATCGAACCCGTCGCTCAACGGGTCCCCCAAGTTTGGGGGTCTGAGCAGCAAACCCTACTCTTACCCCCCGTTGCCGATTACAGAAACTGAAGGCCGCGGTTCCACTTGTTTTGTTGCAATCGTGAGTCTCGCCGGCTTCAGTTCCGGACCATCCCAGCTTTCCTTGGACGCCTCAATCCGAATCTCTCCTGGACGCTTGGTCGATTGCAGAATGACCTGCGCCAGTCCATTGAAGAGCGAACGCCTGGGTTCCTTGTCACTTTCCTGGCAATTCGGATCTCCGTTGCCCACACCAATCAAAGCTCCTTCACCAGAAACGGTAAAACCGATCAAATTGCTTGCGGTCGGCACGGGCTGCCCATCTTTGTCGAGCGCTTCCACGGTCACAATTGCAAGATCTTCGCCATCCGCGGCAATCTCATTGCGGTCAACGGTAAGACGAATCGCTACAGTGGGACCGGTTGTCGTGCGCTTTTCGGTCAGCATTACGTTGCCGTTCTTTGAGCCACGAGCCTCGATCGTGCCGGGCTCATATCTAACCTTCCATTCAACGTGGCCCAGGTTGGGGACCTTCTGACTGCCGAGGCTCTTGCCATTCAGAAGGAGCTCGGCCTCATCCAGATTCGTGTAGACCCATACGGAAATCTCCTCGCCCTCCTTGCCCTCGAAATTCCAATGCGGGAATAGATGAAGCGCAGGCTCCTTCTTCCACCACGCTTTGTAGTAGTAGAAGGTGTCCTTGGGGAACCCACACATATCGACAATGCCGAACTGCGAGTTGATTGACGGCCATCCGTACGGAGTTGGCTCACCACGATAGTCGAATCCGGTCCATGCATAGCCGCCGGCCTGCCAGTCCCGGGTGCCGTAGAATTTCCACCAATCCTCAGCGGTCTGGCCCCAAGGCACAACGGCATCGTATGCATTTACCGTGTTGCGCAGCGGGTCGGTTGAATAAGTGCCGCGCGTGGAGATAGCGCTTGAGGTCTCCGATCCGAAGAGAGCCTTCTTGGGATTGGCCTTGTGATAAGGATCTGGGAACTGCACATTATAGTTGAAACCGATAATGTCCAGGGCCAGCGAAAGACCCTTTTCGTTGTTCCAGTTAACTGCGGCCGAGACCACGCGCGTGGGATCTAGTTCGTGACACCTTTGCACCATGGTCGTCGCGATCTTCTGCCCCAGTTCGGCTTCCTTGTCCTGAAGCTGCCCCTCTTCGTTTCCAATGGACCAGATAATGATGGAAGGAGAGTTGCGATACCGCTTCACCATGGTTTCAAGCTGGGCCAGGCCTTCGGGATTCGAACTCATCTGGCGCGTCTCGCACATCATTGTGATGCCCATGCGGTCGCAGGCTTCAACCCATTCGGGTGTGGGCATGTTGTGTGAGGTGCGCACAGAATTGCATCCCATCTCGCGCAACACTGCAAGGCGGTACCATTGCAGCCGGTCCGGCACGGCGGCTCCGACGCCCGCGTGGTCCTGGTGATTGCAGGTGCCCTGAATCTTCATCGACTTGCCATTAAGGAAGAATCCCTTGTCGGCATCGAAGACGGCTGTGCGCACGCCAAAACTTACTCGTTCTGCGTCGCGCGCCTTGCCCTCCGAGGTTACGGTCACGATGGCCGAATACAGGTTCGGTTCTTCCACAGACCAGAGCGCGGGATCTGCCAGCCTCGCGCTCGCCGTAAATGTCGTTGAGCCGTCTGCCGCAACTGCCTGGACAGGTGCGTCGGCTGTAGCTACGGTCTTGCCCCCGGCGTCGATGATTTGCCAACTGACTGTGGCGGTCTCCGATTCTTTACCCTCATTTATCACCACAGTGGCCAGCTTCAGATTCGCCAATTTTCCGCTGACAGCCGAACGGACGGTGCTCTCCCACTTGCCCAGGTGCAGGGCGTCGGTCTTTTTGAGCCAAACGTGCCGATAGATTCCCGCTCCCTCGTAAAACCATCCATCGCCAAAACTGGCATCCACACGCGCTACGATGCAGTTCTTTGCGCCGACTTCAATGAAGTCCGTGATGTCAAAATCGAATGGAGCGTATCCATTATTGTTGCGCCCCACGAAGCAACCGTTGACGAAGAGCAGTACATCGCGGAAGGCTCCATCGAACTCAACGGTGACACGTCGTCCTGCGTCGCTCGCCGGAATGTCAAAAATGCGCCGGTACCAGCCGACACTGGTTTCGGGATAGCGCCGACCCAGAGGCTTAAAACCGTGGGAATTCTGTACATCGTCCCGCACAAAGGGAAGTTCGACAGCCCAGTCGTGCGGCAAGTTCACCAAGCGCCACTTCGAGTCATCGAATTTAGGCTGCGCGAACTTAAAATCACCCGTCTTTGCGAAATCTCCTTGCCCAAATCCGAATCCGAGATCCCGCGCCGGATCGTTCAAGTGGCCAAAGGTAAATCTCCATCCGAAGTCGAACAGCAAATGTTCTCGAGGCGCAATCGCGGCCAGGGCTTCCGCAGAAGGAACTTCCGGATAACCAGCCAGCAGAGATGCTGCATGCCCCCAGGCCGTGCGGGCCACGAGTGAAGTTGCAGACAAGGCAAGTCCGGATGAAAGCAGATGACGCCGAGAGATGGAACGCATGGATATCCTCTTTCCCTAAGATTTCGCGGAATACGACTCCGATTGCAAATGGTTCGCTGGCAAAGCGAAACTATAAACCAACATCCGGTTCAAAGTAAACGATTTCATTCCGCAGATCGGCGCTAACTTTCCGGGCGGCGAAGGGCATTCGCCGTCACTAAAAGCCGCAGGTCGTTTGTGATAAATTCGATGGGTACAGCAAGCTGATCCGGAGAGATGGCCGAGTGGCTGAAGGCGCACGCTTGGAAAGCGTGTTTAGGGGAAACTCTAACCTGGGTTCGAATCCCAGTCTCTCCGCCATTAACCTCGCTATCCGATTTTCAAGTCACCACTTACATTACAAGTGATTGTTTTTTGTATGATTTAACTAAGTCTACAGAGTGTCGATTTGTCTAAGCCGAATTCCCCCAGAAGGCCATTTTGTGTTACCACAGACCAATAGACGAAGATACAATTGCCGCCCACTCGGACCGCCTTGACAAAGCTCTAACGAGGAGATTCCCTCCATGTCGCGCTCCGTTCCGGCACGATCTCTTAGAGGAACTCCTTGCCAGCGACCTGAAGGAATTTATCGCAGGCCTACTTGTACACTTCCGCGACCTCATTCGGCCTCGCTCAGCCGTGGCAGCTAGGATTTTTTGAGTTCTGCCACAGAGGTCTTGGGTTGAGGGTCCGCCAGTGCTAATTGGCGTCAGCCTTCTCTGTCACCGCCCGGACCGATAATTCAGCTGCCCTCTTTTAGCGCCAATATTCGGCTTCCGTTGCGGCGGCACCCATGCGCCTCATACACGGGATTCGCCTTGTGAGGGCAGCACTGCTCATAGCAGCCCTTTGCGTGCTTCACCTCTCTGCGATCGACGATTGCGACCCTAGGCCTGACCCTACCGGTTGCGAGCCTTCGCCGCTGGATAAAGGCTCCGTCCATCGCTCGTTTTGATCCCGCAAGTCAAAGCAGAACGCGCAAGAGAAGACCTTCCACCGAAGGCTCCGAGAAGAGCAGCTATGCACCAGTGACCTGCGAACCTATCCAATGCGCGAAGGAAAGTAACTCACTCGAGGGCGAATCAAAACGAACAGCAGCACAATAGTAAGTACATCTTCAGAACAACAATGGAATTAACGCGAGTGGCCATAACTCATAGTTATTGAAATGAGGCGGGGTGGATTACTCCGCCAAAGCCAATTCACTTTCTTCATCAGCAGCTAATGGTCGCTTTTCGCTGCGCCAACCGCCCTGCGGACTGATCATAGTTGAACTCAGTGTGCCAGCCTGCGGGACGTTATGCAGGTCGCGGAATGAAGAAGGGACACGGCCCGTTGTGAAGCAGGCCACCAAGGTCGTTGTAATTAGTCGCAAATCGGACCAGAATGTTGCCCTACGCATGTAGCGACTATCGATGCGCGTTTTAAGCGGCTTGATCCGCTGATGATAAAAGTCGTTCAAATCTTCGGGGTCCACTCTGCTAAGAATTTTTTCTTCGCAACGGAATGCGATGGTCGCAGCTCCTGTGATTCCTGGGCGATACGAGGGCTCACAGAATTCCGCGTACTGCGGAAGCTTCGGCCGTGGACCAACGACGCTCATGTCACCGCGCAAAATATTATAAAACTGAGGCAGTTCATCGAGTTTGAGTCTGCGCAACCATCTACCCAAACTGGTAATCCGACTATCTCCATCTTTTGTGAGACCAAGCCCAGCGTCCTGTCTAGTGGCTATCGTCATGCTTCGGAACTTATAAATAGAAAACAAACGTCCGTTGCGGCCGACACGAGTCTGGATATAGATTGCAGGTCCTTTGGATAAAACTCGGACCAAAAACGCGATGAGCAGCATCGGAACAGCGGAGATTGTCAGAATAAGGACTGCAAAGACAACGTCAAAAAGCCTCTTCGATAGAGACAAGCTCCAGCGACTCGCAAGAGTTGTCGAGACAGAAGCCGGTTTACGAGAAGGTTTCTTGAATTCAATCCTAGCTGCTATAAACGGCCTGCCGCCCACTTAGCGCCTCACAAACGCAAAAGATTCAATGCATTGTCTCGAGACTGCGACCATGTTCCCGTGTCGAAGCAACGGTTACCAGCTTTGAGGTGCAACCATCGCCATTCAAGACATCTTAAGGGTTAAAATCTGTGCCCTGAGCAGAATCTAAGCTCACCAAAAGTTAAGGCAAGAGCTGATGAAGCCCGACAGGATCCTGTTCACCGTGGAATTCAAAACAAGTTTGCAATCACTCGTCCGAGTGGTAGACGAGACTCCCACCATCAAAAAATAGCTCCCTCTTTTACGAGGACTGAAAAAGAATGTAACTGGACTATACCAGAAAGCACCATCGACAGTATTACGTTTTCGTCAACTCGTCTCACTATTTAAGAATTGCGCGTGACGGGCATCACGTTGGAAAGTTAGATAGACAACCTGGGCCGTAGATAATCCAAGCGATGACCTGATGACATCATGTGATTTGGGTGGAATCTTCCATTTAATAGGAGGAATGGCAAATCGCGGACGGCCTTAAATGGTGCACAGAATGGACTTGGCTTGATCCGGCGAACTCAACCCTCAAGAGAGAGCGCCAGACCCGCTCAAAGTGAACCGTTCGAATCGAGACCGACTCTGCAGCATGAAGGGTCAAAAAAAAACCGAGACTCCCGATTTTCTCGGGGTACTTTACAAATTTTTATTTATTCAATAGTTAATAGCATCGAAGAAGCGGGGCTATGAAGCATAAATCGCTTTGAATGCTCCTTCACTGAAACATTTTTGACATCAAGTCTAGAGATTCGTTAAGAGAGGCTGAAAGCCGCTGTGAACGAGCCGACAGGGTAAGGTCTCCTATCGGAAGGCGAGTGAGGCTCCGTATTTACGGGGTCTATCCTTATCGAAGTGTTCTTCCGGTGCGAAGTCACTTGAATAGAGCGACTAGTGTTGTTGAGTGGAACGGACCTTCGGCCGATCATTCCGTCGGCTGTCCGGAGCCCATTTGAAACACGCCGTGTAGGTCGCCGAACGAAGCGACCCGCGTGCTAGACTCTTGGCTGTATGGATCTCTCAAAGCGTGGCGGTGGAATCAGATGGCGCAATGACATTGCAGATCAGTATCCTTCCGTCGCCTGCGCCAGGATGCCTAGACGAATCTGGCTTTGGCCCTTGATTCTTTGGCTTGCGCTAGTCGCATTTGGACAGCAGCAAACTGTTCAAGATGGGCAGGACGGCTTCCAGAATCCGAGTTCCTTCGATTGCTCGGATCCCTTAATGGCTACTACATCGCAGTGTTCTGGACAAAATCAAGATCAGCTGTACCAAATATCTAACAGGCCCCCGCAGACGACGTATCCGCAGACAAACGGCTCACCCTCCCAGAATTCGAATGGGCCGAACAGAAATTATTCCGACAGTGAGTCAATTATTCGAGAGCCCTCCTCCCGCAAAGAGAGTCAGATGACTCCTCTGCCACCCGAGCCTCTGACAGAGTTCCAGAAGTTTGTGGCTTCAACGACGGGGCAAATTCTGCCCGTATTCGGAGAAGAACTCTTTCGGAGAGTACCCTCGACCTTTGCACCGCTCGACGTGACCCCGGTCCCCCCTGATTACGTCATTGGGCAAGACGATGAGTTGCGCATTCGGGTTTGGGGGCAACTGAGTTTCCAGTCCAACCTGCGGGTGGATCGATCCGGCGATGTCTATCTCCCCCAGGTCGGTACCATTCACGTTGCTGGTTTGCCCTATTCACAGCTTGACTCGCACCTGCGCGGTGCCGTAGCTCGTGTCTATCGCAACTTCGATTTGACCGTAGACCTGGGCCAGATTGGTGCCATCCAGGTATATGTGGCAGGACAAGCGCGGCGGCCAGGCGCCTACACCGTCAGTTCGCTCAGCACATTGGTGAACGCACTTTTTGCCAGTGGCGGCCCCTCTATTCAAGGGTCACTTCGTCACATTCTGTTGCGGAGGGGCAATGAGGTCGTAACAGACTTTGACCTCTATGGACTGCTTGTTCACGGAGACAAATCGAAGGATGTAAAGCTCTTGTCCGGTGACGTGATTTATATCCCCCCTGTAGGCCCACAGGTCGCGGTAACCGGTAGCGTGAGGAAATCCGCAATCTACGAATTCCAGGCAAACGAAACGCTCTCGGGTGTGCTGGATGATGCGGGAGGCACATCTGCCGTGGCCTCAAAAGCGCGAGTCTCAATTGAGCGGATCGATGATCACAGCGGCCGCCATGCCATGGAAGTGGCTTTCGACAAAGTGGGGTTGGCTACACCGTTGGCTGACGGCGACCTGATCAGCGTCTTGTCAATTGTGGCTCAATACCAAAAAACGGTATTCATCCGTGGCAACATAGCGAACCCGGGACGCTTTGAATGGCATCCGGGAATGCATATCAGTGATCTGATTCCGGATAAAGATTCACTGCTCACGCGGAATTACTGGTGGAAACGAGCCCAACTGGGATTGTCCGCTCCGGAATTTGCGCTCACAGCAGGTTTTGCCAGTCAAAGTCAACCCACAGGGGACCGCCCCGTAACGATCAATCTGCATCAGGCAAGTGCGGCTGAAGGTCAACTGAATCAGGACGGTGGGACTGGTGGACAACTCGGAACTCTGCAAGGCCAAAGCGACACTGGGCAAGATTCGCCCGCAAACTATCAAAGGGATCGCCTGAGCGCCCAACAACGCGGCGGAAGCGCCTCACTTGCATTGGAACAAACTGCTCCCTCACCTGGTATTTCCGGAAATCAACAGATTACGGAGATTCACCGCACGGCGCCCGAAATTGATTGGGACTACGCTGTGATTGAAAGGCTCGATCCGAACACTCTGAGGACTGCATTGATTCCGTTCGACCTGGGTAAATTGGTGATGCAGCACGATCCCTCGCAGGATATCGAACTGCAACCCGGAGACGCGGTCTCGATCTTCTCTGAAGGTGACATTCGCATACCCATCGCCGAACAAACCAAACTGGTGAGACTGGATGGCGAGTTCGTTCATGCAGGTGTGTACACTGTTCAACCCGGGGAGACTTTGCGCCATTTGGTGGAACGTGCGGGTGGTGTGACTCCGAACGCATACCTATACGGTTCGGCATTTACGCGTGAGTCGACACGTGCTGCTCAGCAGGCACGGCTTGACGAATATGTTCGAAACCTCAGCTTGCGGATTCAACACAGTAATCTGGCATTGGCGGCTTCTCCAGTAACCTCAGCGCAAGACCTGGCAAGCGGAGCGGCCGGACAGAACAGCCAGCAAGAGCTCCTTTCAAGCCTGCGCCAAATCCGGGCAACTGGACGAGTTGTGTTGCAATTTGAGCCCAACAGCAGCGGCACGGGAGCACTCCCCGACATAACGATGGAGGACGGCGACCACTTTGTTGTTCCGCCGATTCCTGCCACGGTAAGCGTCGTCGGCGCGGTTTACGATCAGAACTCGTTCCTATATGCCCAGGAGAGAAGAATTGGCTCCTACTTACGTCTGGCCGGCGGCCCTAATAGGGATGCCGATAGGAAGCAAGAATACATTATTCGGGCGAATGGGGAAGTTGTCGGTCATGAGTCGATTAGGGGACCCTGGGGCAATGAGTTCAATGGTCTGCACGTCAATCCGGGCGACACGATCGTAGTACCGGAGAAGACATTTAAACCAAGTGCGTTGAGGGGCCTTATCGATTGGTCGCAAGTATTCTCGCAATTGGCGCTGGGATCGGCGGCAGTAAGCGTGCTGCGCTAGTCGTTTCATTAATCTCCCCCTTGTAGAATGTGACAAGGGCAGCAGAACACCTCTCGAAGTCGACAGGAACGATGGCAACTCAAACCCCGCTTCCCGATGAGAAAGAGCGCTTAGAGTCTTCTTCCGTCCTGGCCCCCGTCGCGCAGGTGGAGCAGGAGAACGATGGGATCTCTATCGTCGATCTTCTGGACGCACTGATTGCACTGAGAGAGCGCTGGCGAACCGTCCTACGCATCACAGTCATTTTCGCAATCAGTGCAATCGCTGTCTCATTGATCCTGCCCAGGCGTTACACAGCAAAAGTCACTCTGTTACCTCCTCAACAGAATTCTTCAATGAGCGCCGCATTGACATCTCAACTGAATGGCCTGGGAAGCATGGCCGCGCTCACCGGCAGTAGTCTCGGCCTCAAGAATCCCAACGACATGTTTGTGGCCATGCTCAAGGGTCGTACTGTAGAAGACGCGATGGTACAGCAATTCGAGCTGATGAAGGAGTACCACGAGCGCTATCTCAGCGATGCACGGAAGAAGTTTGAGAACCATGCGACAGTGGACGGGAGCGGGAAGGATGGGCTGATCCACATCTCATTCGAGGACGCGGACCCGAACCGGGCCGCGGAGATTGCCAATGGCTACGTGGCGCAGTTTCGTAGCCTGTCGGAACATCTTGCGATCACCGAGGCATCACAGCGCAGGCTCTTCTTCGAACAGCAACTACTGCAGGCGAAGGACAACCTGGCGAATGCGGAAGAGGCGCTGAAGCAAACGGAACAGAAGACGGGGTTGATTCAGTTGGACAGCCAGACGCGCGCGCTGATTGAATCGGCTGCTTCACTTCGTGCGCAGATTGCCGGCAAAGAGGTGCAGATCCAGGGAATGCAGACGTACGCTACGGGCCAGAACTCACAGGTTGTGCAGGCGCAGCAGGAATTGGAGAGCATGCGTGCGCAACTTGCGAAGCTTGGAGGCACTGAGGACAGCGCCGCCAACGGCCTCATTGTCCCTAAAGGCAGTGTGCCCCAGGCCGGTCTCGAATATATTCGCAAGGTGCGCGAAGTGAAGTACTCTGAAACGATCTTCGATATCCTCGCGCGTCAGTTCGAGATTGCCAAATTGGACGAAGCGAAGCAAGGCTCGCTCATTCAGGTAGTGGATGCCGCCGTTCCTCCCGATAAGCCTTCCTTCCCAAGGCGAGGCCTGATCATCTTGGTTTCGACGATCGCTGGCCTGCTGATCGGGATGATTGTGGCGCTGACTCAGAGCCACTTCGAGGGCATGAAGGATGACCCCGAAGTGATCGGAAGGCTGACTCGGCTGCGCAGAAGGGCCTGAAAATCCCAGAGTCTCCCGCCAACGCGCTGAGCGAGCGCTAGTGTCAGCCCAAAGTTAAAAGGCAAGTCTTATTGACGGAAGCCGTTGCCAACCGAGGGGGCATTATTGGCTGCGTTGAGTTTTTTCCAGTCTCTCTTCGATATTGAAATCGATTGTCAGCTCAGCCCCAATAGACATAGCTCACCCCGGGGCGTAGGCTAAGTCTTTGATTACTCCAGGGAATGTCGAATGCAGATCCGATTCCGCGACAGACGGATGTCAAAGATTGACTGTGTCCGCTTTTGGAGGGAGATGAACATGCCCAAAGTTGTCATGATTCTCGTGCTGATTATGAGTTTTTATCCCGTTTGGGGACAGACGACCAGTCGAGTGCTGCAGGCGAGCGCATTTCCCGGTACAACCGCCGATCAGGAGATTCGAGAGTGCCTCGCTGCCTTGCCGACTGGTGGAATATGCGATGCGCGGGGCTTTGGAGCCACCTTACAGGCGCTCTCATCGACAATCGTTGTGGGCGTCGGAGATGAAAGCACCCCGGTCACATTGCTTCTTGATCCCGCAACCAGGTTTGCACCGCCGAACCAGTCAGCTACTTTGTTTTCGATTCAAGCGGGTGGCTCAATTGACGGCGCCACCTGCGATGTGACCAGCATCCCTGGATGGAATGCGGCTTGCGTATCCACACTGGGAAGCATCGGCGTGAACAACTATTCATCTAGCCACCTGGCAAAGATTACCTGCACCGGAACGCTAAACGGCGGGGGTCACTGCGTGGAGTTCTCGCCCAACAAGGGCGGCACTTCCGGAGGCGAAAGCAGAGTGATGTTTATTCACGTGAAAGACGTGAAGGTTTACGGCATGGAGGCCGGCGTCTACCTGAGTGCAATGCAGACCAGTGGGTACGTGTGGGTAAATGGCAACTGGTTCGACGATGTTCTCTGCGTGTTATCGCAAAACTGTATCGACATCCAAGTCAGCGGTACGGGCACAACAACACAGGTTTCGGAGAATTCTTTTTCGGAACTTAAGGTAGAGGCGAGCGAAAACAATCTTACCGCCGTCAAGATGAAGGTAGCCGGTGATTCGACATCAGAGTTCAATAGCTTTAACGACATGATCGCATTTGATTTTCCAGCCCAGTCTGTTGTGCTGAATCTGAGTAGCCGCACACAGAAAAATCAGTTTTCAGGGTTTTTCTGTTTCGCCGTGTGCGGCAACACGACCTACGTTGACCAGGGAAATGGAAACGTGATCATCGATTGGTGGAATCAACAGGAAGTTAATACGTCAATCGCCATACTCACGCCCGACGCGACCAGACAAGGGGTACTTGAATCTGGCGCCAACGGGCCGCAACTCGCGGTAGACAGCGGGAACGACTTTCGAATTTATGGTGGCAATGGCGGACTTAAGGTTTTGCCGGGGACTGGCGGAGACCACAATTTGTACCTGCAATCACTGGACGCAACACCGCAAATGATTGTCTTCAATGCGCCGCTCTTCACGCCCGGTATTGTGCTGAATGGTGGCGTGAACCTCGGCGGCAGCAGTACTTACTTACCCGTGTACGGTCCTGATAGTGTGCGACAGGGCTATATAAAGTTTGGAATAAATGGGCCGGAAATTGACTTGGACAACCTCCGTGACCTGCGGGTCTATGGAGCCAATGGCGGATTCAAGGTGCAGCCAGGCAACGGCGCGGACCACAACCTCTATCTACAGAGCCTGGACCCAGGAAATGGCGCCATCGTTTTGAACAAGCCGCTAGCAGCGGCGGGTGGGGCAGCAAATAGGGTTGTCTGTTGGAAATCCGATGGAGTAACGATGGGTTATTGTTCAACACAGCCAAACGCAACGGGAGGCTGCACCTGCCGCTAAATCGGTGCGGTATGGAGTGCACTATTGCGTTGCAGGATCCGGGTATGTCGGCTCTTGACCGCGCTGGACACTTCGTCTCCGGGGTGCGATTCGATAAAGTGATGCAAAAGCGGCAGCAGACCCAGCACGACCCAGCCGGTAGCCTCGTACTTAGGCGTGAGAAACCAGTTTGCGACAAAGAGCAAAACCCAGCTTAAGCGTATCTTGGCCGATCCAGAAAGAAGCTTCAATCCTGCCACCATCCCTCCAACAAACAAAACGCCGGTTACTAAAAGGCCGAGTGTAGACGCGCCAGCGGCGAAGGTGGAGTATGTGTTTTGCAGCCATGCGAAGATGGGGCTCATCGATACCGCGAGGTCATTGATCTTAGATCGAATGTCGGCGGGATCTCCGGGCAGCAAGAAGTCGCGGAAATTGAGGAAGATAATCAGATCAGGAATGTTCCTCCATGACCCCATGGCCACAGTGACTAAATCGGCGATCGATCCGCTTGCATTTTGGATGGCTTCGCGAATTCGATCGCCAAAAACGAGCACCGCAACAATGAGCCCAGACCCTGCGGCAAGAACCGGCAGTAGAAAACTCCGTCTTCCGGCGAGGAGCATCGGCAAAAAGCAGATTGTGATTACGAGTACCGAGATACTGCGGGTGAGAACGAGAATTAGCAAAACGATCCAGACTCCCTCGCGCAATATAGATCTGCGTATAACAGCGGTTTTGGAAACTGTGCGCAAGGTGTAAAGTCGGGCAACTAGGAGGAAGAGATACAGTGTGAGCGGGCCGGCCATAAGCGATGGTTCACTACGAAGGCCCGCGCCGCGTCCGCCATCTCCCAAACTCATATTTGGAAAAATGGAGGTCCAAAAGCTAGGGTTGGTGAAAACCTGCAGAATACAGATCAAAATAACGAGAAATGTCGAACCGCGCACAAACGTATAGAGATAAACGACCGTCTGACGGCAGAATTTGCGGCAACTGCTCGCTGCTACCGCGGTTCCTACGGTTGCCCCTAGACAAAAGAGGTTGAACGTGAAGTATCCATAGGTACTATTGGGCACGAGTGGCAGCAAGCAAAGAGACAGACAGCCTATACGCGAAGGGAAGACCCATATCCACGCCACGAGGGTAACAAGCTCTCCCGCCGGGTAGTCAAGGGGATACAGGATAGCGTATGGGAAGAAACTGAGAAGAAGGGCAATTGCAAAGCGAACTCTGAAGGGCGGAAAGAGCAACTTCGAAATCAGTCCGCGAGATTCCCGGTCGGTCTTGACGGCTTCCGCCTGAATCAATCGATACTCCTTTGAAGATCTGTCTACTTCCGCACTAACTGAGGCGGAACATCGGTCCCCGGTAAGCCAGCCACTGACGTTGCCATCGCTTCGGTGAGCTCAGGCTGAGATCTCTTCCATCCCCGGAAAATGGCGACTGCCCACACAAGTCCCATGGCACCGCTAAAGATAAAGTAGCAGATCGCGACCGCAGTGTTTCCCCATTTCGGCGCGACCAGCAGAACGCTCACGACAGTGAGAAAGGCCACAACTGTGGATAGAACCAGATAAGGTTCCCGTTTAAACGATCGCAAGTAGACAGCAAGACTTTGGACAACAAATGTGCTGATTGCCGTTAACAACAGGAGCACAAAAGTGGAAGGTGGCTCCATGCGCGCGGCGATTTTGGGAAAGATGTGTTGGACTCCAAGGACCGCGGCGAAACAAGCCCCGGTGAGGATGAGGATCAGGGTGAAAGATTGAATGAGAGTCCTTTTGAAGAGGGCGTTGAGCTCGGAGATGCGCTTCTGCTGAATAAACCGGCCGAAGGGAGCTGCCTTTGTCGTCATCCAGGATAGGGCAAGGATGGGAAGATAAGCTGTGATGCTGAGAGACAAGCCCATTTTACCGGCTTGCTGAGGACCGCGAAATGCGAAGAGAATCGGCGTGAAAACCTGTACCGTGAAGTAGGAACAGAGCCAACTTACGGCGATCTGCCATTGAAACGGCCAGACCTCACGTCGCCAGGATACAGCATGCCCGGCAGCCGGATACCGCAGCAGATGGAGCAGGATATGGCGCCGGTTGCGGATGAAGAGCAAGCCGACGAGTACGACACCTAAGTTGACCAGCGCACATGCATAGAGACCATGACCCGAGGCGATCGCCCCCCAAGACATGGCCAACACCACCAGAGACTGGTACATGCGCATGGCCGCAACCTGCCTGACTTGATTACAGCCTTCAAAAAATGAATAGAGGGGCGTCATCAAGAAACTTATCGATACCGCAAGCACTGCTGTAACCCAGGGGCCCTGCCACGAAACCTGGGCCGCCGCGTGATCCCTTCGAGCAAAAAACTCGATGCCCAAAGGAAGAAGGATAGCCGCAAGCGCGATTGCGGCACGAGAATACCACCGGACCGTGAGCTGAAGTACCGAGGCCAGCCGTGCGTGGGCTACCGGATCACCGTCAATGTGCCCGTCTGAATGGAGGGTGAGGTGAGCGGTCTCATGAGCGGCAAGTTGCAGAATAACGAAGGAAAAGCCCAGCTCGAAGATTGTTTGCAGCGCCACCAGGCTGAGGAGCGTGTAGTAATAGCCCTGCGCAACCGGCGACAGATAACGGATAATCAGCAGCACCGTCCCGGTGCTGCTTACAACTTGGAGGACACGAGACGCCAGCGTGAAAAAGACTGCCCTGTCGATGCCGATGAAGTGCTTTATCCTTTGAATCGAACCTTCGCGATACCGCATCGATGTCAGTTCCTCGGGTAGGTCCGTGACGGTCGGCGCGCTCTTGGCTCAGTACCAGAGACCTCGGGGAGAGCACCACTTGGGCGAAGCCCTAACAGCATCCGGTTCAGCACTTCTACCGTCCTTCTTGGGGCCGAAAGTGCGAATAGAACAGCATCAACAAAGCTCTTGTGGGAATTCTGTTGCCAGATTCCATAAATCGAGACGTCGGCCTGTGGAGAAGTTATCATACTGGCCGAAAGTGGGCTCGATCATGCTGGAAATTTCATTGGGATTCTCTTGCGGGCGGCAACAGCAGATCTCACGCTGATGATCGTCGGCCTTGAATTTGCGAGAATTGACACTAGCATTTTCGCGAATCCTCCGACTGAGTCTTGCCGATGGACCATATCGTTCTGATCGCATGGATCCCTTGTTAGAATCAGACTATAGAATCTGTGTCCGATTAAGTTGATCTTCGACCGATCCCGGAAGGACATTTGTATGAAGGCAAAGGTTGCCATCGTTTCGCTGCGCTGTAATCCTGCATTCATTCAACATCTTATTGCTTATGCCAAAGCCGTCACGGAACTTGGACACGAGGTAGTATTGCTACTTGATCCGGCGTACCAACACTTCACGGAACTGAGAGAGGTGGCGCCCATCCTGGAGCCAGGTGCAAATTTATGCGCAGATTCGTGGACCCATGCGGTATTCCTGAATGTCGCGCTGGAGAATCGTGAACTGGCGGACGCACTGAGACATCAAAACACAAAGATTCTCTACGTTTATCATGAGCCATGGCAGATGTCCGTGAGCTACCTCTTTGGAGAGGGCATAAAATCAACGCTCAAGGCGATTCTGGCTCATCGCACCACCATCCCTATGCTGAGAATTGCCAACATGGTGATCCTGGAATCTCAATTCGGCCTGGAAGCCTATCAGGGGTCCGATGCGCGGTTTAACGGGGCCTGCACGAGTTTTCCCCAAATCTATGACGATGAAGCTCCGAACGATCTGCCCAGTCTGCTGGCACCAAAGCGCTATTTTGCCTTCATCGGAGCGTTGTGCCATTCCCATGGTTTCGATCAATTTGTCACCTTTATGCAAAATTCGCTTGAGCAGGGAAAGAATGTCACGTTCCTTATCGCATCGCGGAATCCATTTCCTGCACATATTCTAAGAAGTGCGAGGCTACGACCGAATCTTGGCAACATAGAGATTCGCTGCGGACAGCCGCTGACGAACGACGAAATGAACCGGTGTTATGCGGAGAGCTTCTGCGTGTGGAATATTTACCGCAGATCGACGCAAAGTGGCGTTCTGCCAAAGGCGTTCATGTTTGGCACGCCGGTGATTGCGTCCAAACTCGGATCTTTCCCCGAATACATCGAAGAAGGGGTAAATGGGCGATTTGCAACAGCGGAGGATCATCAAGGAATCCAGAAAGCGCTCGAAGAGATTAGGCGGAACATCGGCACATATGCGGCAAATTGTAGGCGCACATTTGTGGATACGTTCTTTTACCGGTCACGTTTGACGGATCTTGAGCGGCTTTTGTAGCGTTTAGGCTTTGCCACGCTCGCGCTGACTGAGATGACGAATTGAAGAAATGGCCGAAGTGACCGTGATCGGCACTTGGATTTCGCGTGTTTCCTGCGCGAGGCAAGGGCGTTCGAGCGAGATGAAGTTATCAATACCGATATCAAATGGAATCGCGCTCGAAGAGATTGCCAACACATAATCTGCAAAAATACGCAGCGTATGTACTGTGACTAGCTGAAAGCTAGCTGGTTGCGCAAATCGGTTTTTGTATTCTTGGGGGCCAGTTCCTTTGTGCGGACGGAAGATCCGAAGCCGGCCAGCACACGGGACTCGCTTCAGAAAGATTCTCAATGAGAATCCTCTTGCTGACGACGTACTTCCGACCAGATGTTGCAGCGAACGGCATTATCATGGGTGCGCTTGCGGACGAGTTTGTGGCTAGGGGCCACCACGTCACGGTAGTGACGACGGTTCCGCATTACGATATTAATCAAATCTGGCCCGATTACAGGGGAAGCCTCCAATTCGTTGAGTCGTCGAAATCGATGCAGGTCTATCGCTTGTATACGTACGTTGCACAGGACAAGGCCAATGTGTTTCAACGGCTTCTGGCCTATGGAAGCTTCAGCCTGTTATCCACGCTCCGGTGCCTAACTTTGCCGGCACACGATGTTGGCTTAGTTCCATCCCCTCCCCTGAGCAATGGCGTGATTGCCGACCTTGTGGCGCGGTTGCGCGGCACTCCATTTGTTTACAACGTTCAGGATATCTGGCCTGATGTTGCGGTGAGGGCGGGAGTGCTGAAGAATCAAAGAATAATCCAAAGCTTGAAAAAGATGGAGAGGTTTGTTTATCGGAGAGCAGCGGGAGTTACGGTGATCTCTGAGAGCTTTCGCAAGAACCTTCTGGAAAAAGGTGTCCCAGAGGAGAAAATCTCTATAATTCCGAACTTCACCGATATCAGCTTCATTACTCCGCAGCCAAAGCGGAATCCCTTTAGCATAAGACAAAACATCGCGGATAAGTTTGTCGTGTTGTACGCGGGTAACATGGGGATTTCCCAAGGTCTCGAGACGGTCCTCGATGCGGCCAATCTACTGAAAGGGTTTGAGGAAATCGAATTCTTGATGATCGGAAATGGCGCAGGTCGAGACCGTGCGCAGAGTTACCTTAGCGGCTTGGGTCTCAGGAATGTGTGCTTTCTTCCTTATCAACCACGCGAGGATTTGCCGGCGATATACGGATCCGCAGATGTATGCCTGGTTCCACTGCGTCGCGGTTTCACGTCGGAATCAACTCCCAGCAAGCTGTTGACGATTATGGCAGCGGGCAGACCGGCGATTGCAGCTGTTGACCCTGGCAGTGAGACTTGGCAACTGCTGCAAGAGACTCAATGTGGATTGTGCGTGAAACCCGAAGATCCTAGATCTCTCGCGGACGCAATCATCCACTATTTTCACAACAATTCGCAAAGAGAGAAAGCGGGCCAAAATGCACGACGCTGCGCGGAGGTGAAGTTTCGAGCGGGAGCCGTAGCTGAGCAATATTTGCAGGTCATGTCACGAGCCATTGGACTTGATCGCGGCTCTAATGAGATAACTGGTGGCAAGGTGGAAAGGGGGCATAAACATTAGGGGCTTGAGGCTGAACACAGAACAAGGTAGACTTCGCGGCGATGCCTCAAATCTGTTGGGCATCCATAGTTTTGGACATCCCCCCATCATGAGACAGGTGGTTAAGTCTCAGAATCCAGAGAATAGAGAATAGGGTCATCGGTAGAGAGCGGTGCGAATCTGGCAAGTCAATCTATCGAAAATCATGAATCGTTGACTATAGGCTATCTACTATGGTGCCCGGAGGGGGACTTGAACCCCCACGACCTTGCGGTCTGCGGATTTTAAGTCCTATTTTACGGGCCTAAGCATAGCCTTGCACTCCCTTGCACCGCAGCGAATAACGATAGCAGAATGAATGATTTGGATTCGATATCCACATTGCACAAGATCGCACAAAAAGGAACCAAAACACGGTACAAAGTGGCACCAAAAGCGGCACCAGGTTTTAAGTTCGAGGCGAGAGCAACGAGATATAAAAATCCGCCGCAATATAACAAATAATGTTATATTGAAATTCTACGAGGATTCTGTGACTGGAAATGCCCTAAGAACTGGACGCGAGGAAGCCAAACTCACGCAGCAAGAAGCGGCGTCAAGGCTTGGTCTCACGCAAGCCTACCTGTCAATGCTCGAACGAGGGCGTCGGCCTGTGACCACGGAACTCGCTGCGCAAGCAATAAAGGTATTCCACCTCCCGCCAACGGCCCTGCCCTTGGAAGCGGACTTTCTTTCGACTCTGGATGAGAGTGCGTTCAAAGCGGAACTCGGTGCACTGGGGTATCCGGGCTTCTCCTACCTGCGCGGGAAGTCCCACTACAATCCTGCTCGATTGCTGTTCCTTGCACTCGACCAAGACAGCCTCGATAGAAGGGTGGTGGAGGCACTTCCCTGGCTGGTCTACACGTATCCGGGCATGGATTGGGAGTGGCTCACAAGCAACGCCAAGCTAAATGATCGTCAGAACCGACTTGGGTTCGTTGTGGATCTCGCCGAACAGTACGCTGAGAAGATGGGCGATGAATCGCGGAAGACAAGCCTCGACCAGAAAAAGGCCGCTTTAGAGCGTTCTCGACTCGCAAGAGAAGATACCCTCTCCAATGAATCGATGACGCAAGCTGAGCGCAAGTGGCTTCGTCAGAATCGTCCCTCAAAGGCGCGACACTGGAATCTACTCACAGATCTCGACGTGCGACACTTGGACTATGTGCCCTCGTGAAGCAATGCTGCAGCCGTGGCGATCATTCCTGAACGAGTTGGACCGAATTGCGACCTCGACTGTTCGCCTCGATTGTATTGGCGGCTTTGTTGTCACAATGCTCTACGGCTTGAGCCGTCCTACAGCTGATGTGGATGTGCTTGAAATCGCCCCACGTGCTGCGGCAGACGCTTTTTCTCAGGTCGCGATGCTGGACGGGCCATTGTTCCAGAAATATGGCGTCTATTTGGATCGAGTGACTGTTGCGCAGCCACCCTACGAATACGAAAGTCGGCTTCAGGAGATGTTTCCTGGAGCATTTCAAAACTTGCGCCTGATGGCACTTGATCCATACGATCTCGCGCTTACCAAACTCGAACGCAATATCGAGCGAGACCGAAGCGATGTGCGATACCTGGCTCGTGCCATTCCTTTTGATCTGGAGCTGCTTCGACATCGTTACCAGCAAGAGCTTCGTCCGTATCTCGGCAATCCGAAGCGAGAAGACTTGACGCTTCAATTATGGATTGAAGCCATCGAGGAAGACAGGGCCGGCTGATCGAACTGCTCTCACGAATTCAGTGAAAGCTGCCTAATGCGTGAAGTGACGACTCGGAGGTGTTTGGCTGGATGCGTCTCGTTTTGATTTCAGATACCCACGGTCTCCATGATCGGGTTCCGCAACTGCCGCAAGGTGACATTCTCGTGCATGCTGGCGATTTCATGAACGCAGGTTATGATCTGCGGGAAGTTGTCTCATTTAATCGCTGGCTTGGAGAGCAGCCTTTCGCGCATCGCGTTGTCTGTGGCGGGAATCATGACCGGCTGTTCGAGAATTCCCCGGAGCTAGCACGCCCGCTCCTTTCTAATGGAATCTACCTCGAAGACAGCGGAACAACGATCGGGGGATTCTCTTTCTGGGGATCGCCTTATACTCCCGCGTTCCTCTACTGGGCTTTTATGTATCCTCGCAGTGAAGCGGCAAATGTGCATTGGGACCGCATTCCAGATGCCCTTGATGTACTCGTGACGCATGGTCCTCCTTATGGAATCCTCGATCAGACAACTTTTGACGGACCCCATCTGGGCTGCGAAGAGCTGCTCAAAGCCGTACGACAGAAGCGACCCAAGGTGCATGTCTTTGGCCATATTCACGGAGGCGCCGGAACCTATTACGACGGGAGCACTCAATTTGTTAATGCCGCCTATTTGAATGAGACCTACAAACCCCTTGAGCCTGCAGGGAAGGTCCGGGTAATCGATCTGTGAAATTGCAGGGTGGAGCCTTTTTGTGGCTGAGATCACCCTGATTGCTCGGGTGTGACACCCAGCTTCGACATGCCAGTGGGCTCGAATCGCGGAATGACAGCTGGAAAATGTGTGGCGGGGAGACGGGGCTCGAACCCGCGACCTCTACCGTGCCAGCGAAAAGGAAGGTCGTAACTTACAGAAAACAAGCGTCACGGATGGCTTCTTTTGGCGCTGTAAGGTACGATCGGGAATCGTTATCGAACCCATATCAAACCCACGACCTCTGCCCTGTAGACCTCTGCCTCAGATTCAGAATTTGGCTTCAATCAGCGAATCGACGCGTTCGCGACAGCTGATGCCCGGAACGACTACTGTCCCCTTGGACATAAGCTGTTACGCAATCTGAATAAAAACGAAATGCCTCCCTGCTCCACCTTCCAAGGTGAGAAGCATGGACAATGCGTTGTCCTTCGATTTCCGGATGCGACTAAGTGCCGTATCCCCTATGTTTCATAGACTCGAGCTTTTCGGTATCGGGCCAGGAGACGGTCAGTAAAAAGGCGGAATCCTCGAGAGCCTCCACCTGATGCCTAATTGAAGCGCCCAGCGCCAACACATTGCCCGGACTCAGATCATGCGCGCTTCCTTGCACTGTGAAGCGTATCAATCCGTTTAATACTTGTACTGATATTGTGCCGTTGGCATGATGGTCCTTTATCATGGCGGTCTTCTCCATTGAGATCAAGACAATCCTGAGATCAGATTTCTTAAAGAGAGTCTTGGCATAATGACCCGATTTCCATGGCTTCTTCCGCTCCGAATCCGCGATCTCCTGTGCTACGTCAAACTGAGCAAGGTCCTTCGTCATAGTCCCATCATCGGCAAAACCTTCCGTCGTCATATGTCCCCTTTCCACACAGTTTGATGCGCCTGGGAAAGTGGGAGCAACTGCAAGCCGACGACAGACTCAACTCCGCGGTTGATAAACAACTGCCGAATTGAAGAGCCTGGATTCGAGAACTCATTGGACCGTGGGGCTGCTTGAAACCGTTTGCGGAAATGCGCGACCGACGGCACCTCGGCTTAGTCAATTTTTTCAACAATGATGCAGAGCAATCTGATCGTTCTATACACTCCCTATGCTCAGCCAGCCATGCAGCGATGCGCGGATCAATTTACGGAAACGACAGCAGTTTTCGTAATTTGGCGCGCGGTGTCGCTAGATCTGCAAGCGTATAGACATCCAAAACCTCGAGAAACGCAGCACGCGCAGTTTCCATGGCGTTGATCAGCAGGCAGTTCGGCAAGATGGGGCACGAGGTGTCAAGAGGGTGCATGCATGGGACGAGAGCCATATCGGGCTCCATCCGACGCACGACGTCGCCCACGTTGATCTCCGCCGCTGGCCGGGCCAGACGCAAGCCGCCATTCTTTCCACGGATTGTGCTGACGTAGCCCTCACGCCCGAGTCGGTGGGCCACCTTAACGAGGTGGTTTTGCGAAATCCCATAACTTTCCGCGACTTTTGCAATCGTCGTAAGCCCGTCCCCCTGAACAGCGAGGTACATCAAAAGCCGCAGAGAGAAATCGGTGTAAGCGGTTAGGCGCAAGTTCTTTGTCCTTTTGAAGCGTCCGGCATATCGTATTGCGATGTAACTCGATAAGGTGTATATAGAATACATGTTTCATCGAACCAGAGCGCGCGCTAGGCTGAAACACCCTTTACATGAGGTCTGCCATTGATTCCTTTCGATGCCGCACATCAGGCCGTTCACTATCCAGCAGATCGTCGCTTTCGCGTATGGCTGAGTTCGCGGGCACTCTTGATCGCCATCGCTTTTGTGCTTGGGCCGCTTTTGCTTGCATGGCTGCAGCATGCGATCTTCGGGCTGCCTCAACTTGGGCCTTCCTCAGCTTCTGCCGAAGGCACGCCGAGCGGGCCTCATGGTTTTCCCTTCTGGGTCCGCTGGAGCCATTTTTCAAATCTGTTCTTTCTTTTCATGCTTATCCGCAGCGGCCTCTCCATCTTGATGGATCATCCGCGACTCTACTGGAACGACCATTGCACGCCGGGAACGGAGTGGATCCGATTCACGCCTTTGCAAGTACCGAAAGACCGCATGTGGACCGCGAAGGATGACGCGCGCTATCTCTCGCCGCTGGTTTCGACCCCCGGGTACCGCCATACAGTGGGCATTGCACGTTCATGGCACTTTATTACGGTCTATGGCTTTGTGTTAACCGGAGTCTTCTTCGTTATCGGCCTTCTAACAAGCACGCAGTGGGAACGGCTGGTGCCGACTTCTCCAGGTGTCTTCGTGCAGGCATGGAATACTTTTGTTCTTTATGCCAACTTCCACTTTCCGCCGGAGCCGAACGGCTTCTACGGTTATAACGCTCTGCAACAGCTCGCCTACTTCGCCACGGTGTTCGTGATGGCTCCATTGTCGATTCTCACTGGAATGGCCATGTCTCCTGCACTCGTGAATCACTTCCCGTCGTATACAAGGATCTTCGGCGGCAGGCAAGGAAGCCGCTCGATCCACTTTCTCATGCTCATCGGATTTATAGGTTTTATCGTGGTCCACGTAACGCTGATCGCCCTGACAGGGTTTCAGCGAAATATGAACCACATCGTGCTGGGGACCGATGATCTTCGCCCAACCGGCACGATTCTGGGGTTTATCGGAATAGCCATTGTGCTGCTGTCGTGGGTAGTCGCGCATTACGTGTCCTGGTACTTCCCACGCGGGCTTCAACACGCGCAGAAGGCCGTCACTCATCCCGTCGAGCTGCTTACGCTGGACAAATTGATTCCGCGTGAACACTACACGACGAAGGACATCTCGCCGCACTTCTGGCCCAACGGCAAAATCCCCGTACGCGAGGACTGGAAGCAGTTGGTTACCGAGAGCTTCAAGAGCTACAGGCTCAAGGTCACTGGCCTGGTCGAAAATCCGGTAGAGCTGTCGCTGGACGATCTCCGTCTTCTCGGGCAGGAAGAGAACATCACCATGCATCATTGCATCCAGGGCTGGTCCGGCATCGCGCAATGGGGCGGAGTCTCCATGCGAAAGCTGATCGACCATGTGAAACCGTTCCCTTCCGCCAGGGTGGTAGCATTCTTCTCTTTCGGCGGCTCACTTTATGGGGATCTTTATTACGACACGCAGACCATCGATAATGTGCTCAAACCTGGGTGCCTGCTGGCTCTGTCCATGAACGGCTCTCCACTCCCCGCGGAGTATGGCGCGCCGCTGCGATTGCGGGTAGAAAACCAACTTGGCTACAAGATGGTGAAGTGGATCGAACGCATTGAATTCGTCGCCTCAGAGAAGATTTTGGGCGAAGGGGAAGGCGGGATCAATGAAGACCACGAGTACTTCGACTTGCTCCCAAACATCTAGAAGTGGCGAAGCCGAGTCTTGGTCGTTCGAATCCTACACCCAATCATGGGGCCGCACATGTCTTCCAACTCCTTGAACGGCTTCGCCTCAGTTGGCTGCTCGCCCATCTGCCGCCGACATTTGTCTGGGCGGCGTATGTGGCCCTCAATAGCTTCGTCACCATCGCATTGCTTGCGATATTGGCATTGCTTACTCGTAATCCCTTTGTCTTCCCGTCCCTCGGACCGACTGCCTACCTCTTTTTCTTCTCGCCGCAGGCAGAATCCGCCTCGCCTCGGAATGCCGTGCTTGGACATTTGATTGGTCTCCTTTGCGGCTTCGCAGCCTACCGGATCACAGGTATGCACCCGTTTCCGCAAGGTTTCGGCGGTGAGATCTATTGGCCACGCATTCTCGCGTCCGCGCTCGCTCTCGCACTGACCGGTGCGATCATGGTCCTCCTGCGCGTCAATCATCCGCCTGCCGGTGCGACCACAATGATCGTTTCTCTTGGCATCCTGGCAAGACCGGAATATCTCGTTATCATCGTGATCGCCGTGGTCTTGCTTGCCGCTCAGGCGTTCATCATCAACAGACTCGCTGGATTGCGCTATCCAATCTGGCGGAGTCAGCCACCGCGCACGTGAGGTCCCCAATGCAGAAAGAAAACAGTATCACCGAAGCAGAGATCGCAAGTCTCGTCGATCGATTTTATGCGAAGGTCCGTGAAGATGACGAGATAGGACCTCTCTTCAATGAAGAGGTTCAGAATTGGAACGCCCATTTGGCCAATCTGAAAGATTTCTGGTCGACTGTGCTGCTCGCAACCGGGCGATATAAAGGCAATCCGCTCGTCGCTCACTTTCGGCTGCCCATTAAAGAAAAATACTTCGGCCGCTGGCTCGCGTTGTTCACAGAAACGGCAGCAGAGGTAATGTCTCCACCGCATGCGGCGATCGTCTCAGAAAAGGCACATCTGATCGCGATCAACATCAAACGGGTTCTCGCATCTCGTGACGAGACTCCCGAACATCGTGAATGCCGAATAAAAACCAATTGATCGAAAGCGTCTAACGACGACCGTGTCCGTCACAACCCGATTGAGATCGCAGGCAGACCATGATTTCACAGTCCACTCACTCAGTCGATCGTATCTTGCAGATTGCCGATCCTGGATGGCTGAGTTGGCGGCCCGACTACTTATGCTTGCCGCTGTGCATCTATCTACAAGATGGACTCATTGCAAACGGGCAATGCTGGCAATGACGAATAGACACCTTTCGACAATTCTGTCGCCAAATCTCTACCCGGCGGCTGTTCAAAGAGGTAGCAGGAGGAGCGATGAAGGCAACACAGGAACTCCACAATCTCGGACAAAGCTTGTGGCTGGACAACATAACGCGTGACCTGCTGGACAACGGGACCCTCAAGCGCTACATCGATGAGTTTTCCGTCACGGGCCTGACTTCGAACCCAACCATCTTTGAGCATGCAATCTCAAAGAGCAAGTCCTATGACAGCGAGATTGGCCGCCTGGCATCAAAAGGGCTGTCGGGGGAGGATCTGTTTTTCGAACTGGCTCTTCAGGACCTGACTCGAGCTGCGGATCTCTTCGCCTCAATTCACGAGCGTACGGCAGGCAACGATGGCTTTGTCTCCCTCGAAGTGTCTCCTCTTCTCGCTTATGACGCTACTGGCTCGTCGACTGCGGCGATTGCATTGCACAAGAAGGCGAATCGCCCGAACATCTTCATCAAAATCCCAGGGACAAAGGAAGGAAATCTGGCGATTGAGGAAGCTACCGCGGCCGGTGCTGCCATCAACGTCACACTTCTTTTTTCTCGTGAGCACTATGTCGCATCTGCAGAGGCTTACTTGCGTGGGCTGGAGCGGCGCATCGCAGCCGGTCTCAGTCCTGATATCCGATCCGTAGCCTCGGTCTTCCTGAGCCGGTGGGACGGTGCAACGATCGAAAAAGTGCCTGACCAGCTTCGAGACAAGCTCGGCATCGCCATCGGCCAACAGGTTTACAAAGCGTATCGAGACATCCTTGCCTCGGACCGCTGGCAGCGGTTGAGCAACTTTGGCGCCCGGCCGCAGCGGCTCTTGTTTGCCAGTACCGGCACCAAGGACCCAAAGGCTCCGGACGTTCTCTATATCGGTGCTCTGGCTGCGCCAAACACGGTCAACACGATACCGGAAAAAACGCTTCTGGCTTTCGCCGATCACGGCGAGTTGCGCGGAACTCTTCCGCCAGACGGAGGAGATTGCGAAGTTGTTCTGGACGCCTTTCGGAAGGCAGGAATCGACCTCGATCAACTGGCGGCCGACTTGCAATCGAACGGCGCAAAGGCCTTCGATCAATCGTGGGAAGAACTACTGAAGGCGATCGATTCCAAGAGTAAACAATTGAAACTTGCTTCCTAAGCGGCGCGACTCCTGCCGTGTCATAGGAAGCATCGGAAGAGGAGCTGCATGGAAAACCGAGATGCTGGCACAAAAGATGAGACGGCGGTCGACTTCAACGACGGTGTGTCGAAAACAAAACCACAGCCTTCGACCGACGAAAGACTCCAGAAGATCGTTGATAAAGCTCTGTACGCCGGTGGAAGTCCCGAGGCACAGAAGCTTAGAAACTTCCTGAACGGTACCTGGCTGGGCAAGCCGTTGCACGTTGTCCTGACAGACCTGCCCATCGGGGCCTGGACCGCTGCGATGGTCTTTGACCTTTTGGATTTGATCGTTGACCGACATGAGTTTGCCTTGGCAGCCGATGCTTCCATCGGCATCGGATTGGCGGGAGCAGCAGGCGCGGCGGTAACGGGCATCACGGATTGGTCCGACGTGGATCCTCCGGCCCGCCGTCTCGGATTGGTTCATGGGCTCGTGAACCTTAGTGGTACGGCGTTGTTTGCGACGTCTCTCTTGTTACGAAGAAAGAAGCGCCGCACAGGCGGCCTCGTTGCCAGTGCCTTGGGCTACGCCATTATGGGTTACGCAGCACATCTCGGTGGCAAACTGGTCTATGAACACCGAGTGGGGGTCGATCGCACCGATGGCCAGGTCTTTCCCGATAATTTCGTCGCCGTTCTTCCGGAATCACAGTTAGCCGACGACAAACCAACCCAGGCCATGGTTCAGGGCGTACCAATACTTCTCGTCCGTCGCGCCGGCCGCCTCTTTGCCATGGCCGACACGTGTTCTCATTTTGGCGGGCCTCTTTCAGACGGTAAGCTAGTGGACAACTGCATTGAGTGTCCGTATCACGCATCCCGGTTTGATCTTCAGGATGGCCATGTCGTTAACGGACCTGCCGTACACCCGCAGCCCTGTTTCGAGATCCGAATACATAATGGACAGATCGAAGTTCGGAACGCTTCCCTGCCTATTTCCTGATTTGCCTCTCTCGGTCGAAAGCTCTGATCGGCGAAGAATCCCACGACTACGAGCAGGTCGTCGACGTTAGTCGCCGAAAACAGCAAGATCGCCAAGCCAAGTGTTTCCAAAGAGACCTCGAATGGAAGGCAGAGCTTTGCCTTGAGGATCCATAGTTCATGCCACACTGCCCTGGACCCTGTTTTAAGGATAGAGGAGTTGTACCCTTCGAGGACTCGAGATCGATCCGTTCTGATATACCGAGGCCAGGATGCTCGCTGATTTGATATATCATCACTCAGATAGCGGCGGCAGTGATCGATATGAACGCTCAGAAGCATTGGGAACAGATTTACGCGGAGAAAGCTCCGAACGCTGTCAGTTGGTTTCGTCCTCACCTCGAGAAGTCGCTTGCGCTCATCGAACAGGTGGCACCTAACCGATCTACATCGATCATCGACGTGGGCGGTGGCGAATCCACTTTGGTCGATGACCTTCTCGCACGCGAATATGAAAACATCACCGTCCTCGATATCTCTCAAGGGGCCATCGATGCGAATCGAAACCGACTGGGGGCCACTTCGGAGCGTGTGAAGTGGCTGGTCTCGGACATCACTCAGATCGAACTCGAACCTTTGGTCTACGATGTTTGGCACGACCGTGCGGTCTTTCATTTTCTGACGTCGACTGGCGATCGCGCCGCCTACGTCCGCCAAGTCGCCCGTTCAGTTCGGCCGGGAGGGCACGTGATCGTAAGCACGTTCGGACCCGAAGGCCCCGTGAAGTGCAGTGGTCTCGATGTTGTCCGCTACGATGCCGAGTCATTGCATCAGGAATTTGGAGTGCAATTCCGCTTGTTGGAGAGTTCTAAGGAACTGCACAATACTCCATTTGGAACGATCCAGCAGTTTCTCTACTGCCACTGCAAAGTGGAATAGATAACAACTTGCAGATCCGGCCCGAAACTCTTTTCAGCGTCAGTACAATTGAAGACAGCTTCGAGGGAATGGACCGCTCTTTGACGTTTTGGCGACGATGAAAGCGTGATCCAAACGCTACTCAATTAAACTCCCTTCCCGACCGTCGACTCCTTCCGCCTTTCAATCAACAGATACAGTGCCGGAAGAACGAGAAGAGTCAGCAGCGTAGACGTGATCAAACCTCCGATAACGACAGTCGCCAGTGGGCGCTGCACTTCGGCGCCCGCGCCGTGCGAAAGGGCCATTGGAATAAAGCCCAAACTAGCTACGAGGGCTGTCATAAGCACCGGTCGGAGACGCGTATGAGCACCCTGCTCAATTGCGGACTCGAGTGGCATTTCTTTGCTCCTCAAGTCCCGGATGTATGTCAGCAGAACGATTCCATTCAAGACCGCAATTCCAAACAATGCGACAAAACCAACTCCGGCGGAAATACTGAACGGCATTCCTCGTACAAGCAGCGCCAGGAGCCTGCATTCCGATGTGCTGCTGTGCTGAAACGCTCATCTCGACGAGATTGCTCTTTGCGGCCGACTCTGCGGTCGACTCGCTTTCCTTGTTCTGCGCTTTCTTCCCGTTGCATCCGGCAAGCAAGAGTGCAACGAAGATATATATAACGACGAAGTGTTTCATGGATGTATTCCTCCTGCGGCGCGTTCCACTTCGGCCCATGTGCGCGCTAAGTCTGCCTGTGCATCGATGTAGGCCATCTGCGTATCTACAAGACGGCGCTGTTCGTTCAGCACATCGAGAAGCCGCAATTGACCCAGCTTGTATGCCTCTCGGATCACGGCGAGATTATTCGTCGAAGGATCAAGCACTCCACTCTGAAGCATCTGCAAGGACTCGGCAGCTGTTCGCCAGCGCTGATAGGCGTCCTCCACCTCGCTCGGAATGTTTTTCTCGAGGTACTCGCGCCGCAGTCGCGCGCCGGAGGCTCGAGCCGTCGCAGCCTGCACATTACCCGCGCCGCTGCGGCTGGTTCGCAGGGGTATGCTGACACCGAAATTGAGCATGTTGTCCTGGCTTCGAATCGGGCTGAGAGAGCCAGCTGTATTAAAGCCAAAAAGCCCATCAAACTGGTTATCCTGCCGGGTATACCCGGCGGAGAGTGTCACATCGGGCTTGGCTTCGGCTCTGGCGAGGTCAATTCCGGATGCTTGCTGTTCCTCTTCAAGCCGCGCGGTTTTGAGATCTGAGCGGTCCTCAAGAGCTTCCCGCTTCAAGGCATCGAGATCGATCGGTGTCGGAGCAGGGGTGTCAGCGTCTGGAATCGGTGTATCCCGGTCAAGTCCGGCCAGGCGGCGCAATTCGAGCTCGGCTGAAGTGAGGCGACCTTGCGCACTCCTCCGCGAAACATCGGCCCGGCTGATTTCAACCTTGAGAAGACTGGCCTCGAGTTGAGCAACATCGCCCTCTTTTACGCGGGCTTCGGTCAACCGCAAGGTGTCCTGATTCAGACCAATTAGATCGCCCAGAATTCCAAGCTTGTGCCGCTCAGCCTGCACCTCTGCATAAGCGGTTCGAATCTCAAACGCGAGCTGCAAAGAACGTTGCTGTAGATCAGCTTCCGCAATGCCGATCGAAAAATCGGCGACGCGAATCCGCTTACCGCGCTTCCCGAATGTCTCGATGGATTGTGAGTATTCGGCTCCATACTCTTCCTGACCAATGGTGCCGAGCGGTTTTCCGGTGGCCCCATTCAGGCTCAAGCTGGGTGCAGGCCTCACCCCCGCCTGACGCTTAAGGCCCTTTGCTTCCGCTATCCGTTCGCGTACAGCAGCCAGATCTCTATTGTTCGAAATTCCCGCGCGCACAAGGTCGTCCACCGTTGATAGGTTGGACGACACCTGCTGTGCCCCAAGCAACAATGCCGGGAACAGCAGTGCGGGCAGGAAGAAGACACTTCTCCCTCGCATACACATCTCCTGAAAGTGATCTTGAACCTATCTGAATGAGGCGCTAAGAGAGCCGGGGAGGGTGGTCAATATAAGAGGGAATAACCACTGGCTGCTGGGTCATCTCTTCGGGAGGCGACTGAACAATGATCTCTTGAGGTTCGACGATCAAAGGTTGCGTCACTGCAACATGCTGGCAGCAGCACACACAATTGTCACCCGAAGCATCACCGGAATTCCTGTCAGGGCTCGGAGATTGCGAAGAGATATAGCAGTTGTCGGAATGCAGAATGTCGCAGGCAACAACTTGCACTGCCATAAAGAGCAGCAGAGACATCGCCGTGAAGTAAAACGCCTTGGACAAGATTCCCACTCTCTCCATGATGCCACATCCACTCAAAATACCTGGCCTCAACGACGACTCTCGATCCGAAGCCATGAAAAGATCGCGATTTCCCTATTTTGGAACCTCCCGGCTCCCCTTTGGAGTCCACCAGGCATCGTGACTGTAGTTCCTCAGGGATCGATCTGAAGTCGTGCATTGCAGGCGAGTTTGGCGCTGCACCCGCTGAACCAAACAATCTTGCACTCAGTGTCTCGAGATCGGATTCCTGCGCAGCAAAGCAGCAACCTCTTGTCCTTCAACCCATCCATTCTCCTTCTAAACGAAGTGAGCCGTGGTAGTTGACGGTTCAAGGCCCGGCCGAACCAGCCCAAACGCCGGTGCAAAAAGGAGCAGCATGCAAAATGGAAGCCTCATTGAGACCAAGCGCCGAAGCGGACAGAGTGTATGGGAATTTCGATGGCGAGATCGAACCAGCGGGAAGGCCGTCTATCGTCGCATAGTGTTGGGCACGACCAACAAAATTGCGACCGAGTTAGAGGCGCGCGGGATCGTTGAAGGAATTGTTCTCGAGATTAATTCAGGCGATCCGCGTTTCCGGACCAACGTGCTCACTATGGCACAGTTGATCGAGCATTATCGTCGACGAGAACTCTCAACGGACAACACTTGGAAATCCTATGCGACGAAGATGGGCTACGAGAATTACTTGAAACGGTGGATCGTTCCGAGATGGGGCACGTATCCACTCGGCAAGATAAAGCCAATCGAGGTTGAGTCATGGTTGCGTCAACTACCTTTGGCTCGCGGTTCATGCGCGAAGATCAGGAACATCATGAGCGTATTGTTCAACCATGCGTGCAGATATGAACTCTATCCTGAGAATCCGATCCACCTCGTGCGCCAGAGTGCGAAGCGTCGCAGAGTGCCGAGCATTCTTCACGTAGAGGAGATCAAGCAACTTCTAGACAACGTCGGAGCGCTGCCGCGTCTCCTGATCTTTCTGGATGTCACGACCGGGCTGCGCCAAAGCGAACTCTTTGGTTTGAGATGGAGCGACCTGGACTTCGACAATGGCGAAATCAACGTCGTTCGTTCTGTCGTCCACGGAGTTATCAGTCGATGCAAGACGGAGTCCTCTGCGAAGCCGATCCCGATGGGTCCACACCTGGTCGAGTTGCTGAAGGAGTGGCGAAAAGTTGCGCCCTTTCCTTCTAAAGATGATTGGGTGTTTGCCAGCAAGAGAGCCAAAGGCAAGCGTCCTATCTGGGGACAGAGCATCATGCGAAAACAGATTCATCCTGTCATCGAGAAGCTAGGAATTGCGAAGCGAATTGGATGGCACAGCTTTCGACATTCCTACTCAACTCTGCTCCGACATCTGGGAACAGATATCAAAGTGCAGCAGGATTTGTTGCGGCATTCATCGGCGCGGCTGACGCTCGATACGTACACTCAGGCTGTCACGCCAGCGAAGCGAGAGGCGCAAAACGCGGTGGTAAAACTCCTTCTAGCCGCCAAATCAGGACCTCTTGTTGCACCTACAGCAAGCGGTTCACAGATAAGCACTTAGAGGCTGAAGTTCACGCTCTCGCGGGAGGGGTTGCGCCTTTCTGCACCTACGAGGGGATCACCACACAGCCCATAACTCTTTTGGAATGTATGGCGGGGACGACGGGGCTCGAACCCGCGACCTCTGCCGTGACAGGGCAGCGCTCTAACCAACTGAGCTACGTCCCCAGGAATATCCTGGTCCTCGGAAATATGCGCCTCGGGAGATTTGAAGGCCTTCAGCAAGGCATCCGATCACTCCGCCGGTCCACTTTTCCGGCCGCATCGAACCCGGGAGGGTTCTACGCGTATTGCTTCTGCAACATCAATGAGTGTATCAGAAAGCTCGGCGTTTGAGTGCCAGCGCGAGCCGCCCTGGCCCTCTCGATGCCGTGCGCCCTTCTGAATATTCTGTCCCGCTTTTCCCCAACGTTCGACCGCCAATCGGCTACTCTTCGGGTATGAAACTCCCCGCGTCTTTGGCCATCTTGCTCGCTGGAATTCTTGCACTGAATGCGGCGACCGCAGCCGATAAGGACACCCGCGCACGTCAGTTGATTCGCATTCTCGATTTGAAGATCCTGCCCAGGGAGTCAGGCTTCCTTGGCCTGATCGGCCAATCAGCCCAGCTAATTCCGGCGGGCAATCGAAAGCTTGCCGTGCAGAGCCAGGTCTATTACATGCTCACCAGCGACCGGCCCATCAATTACCTGCACTGGCTTGAATCCGACGACACGCACATCCTGATTGAGGGCGGCCCGGTCGACTATTTCATCTTTCATCCCGATGGGCACGTGGAGAAGATCACCCTTGGACGCGACGTCGCTGCAGGCGAGCGGCCCGTCATCGCCGTGCCCGGCGACTGCTGGAAGGCTCTGAAGTTGCACGATGGGGCGCATTATGCGCTGATGGCCAATGCACTGTCGCCTGAATTTACGCCGGATCGCGTGAGGATCGGCGCGGGCCCCGCGTGGATCAAGCGCTTCGCCGGCGCATCCGGCTGGGCAACGCCAGAGACGCTACGCAGCTTGATCGGTCCCAACTGGATTCCCAGCGAATAGCGAGGACGGGATAATGAGGCCTAAGCCGGCCACGCCACGCGGTTATTTCGTCCCGCTGGCGTAAAGCCCATGTCGGTAGAAATGCCGCGCACGCATTGCAGAAGATGGTTCGCGATGGACGGCAGCTTCTGCGCAGTCACGCGGAACGAAGGCCCCGACACACTCACGGCTCCCACAGGCAGACGTTGCGCGTCCAGCAGCGGAACGGCAATACAGCGCAGCCCTTCTTCCAGTTCCTCGTCGTCTACGGCATAGCCGCGACGATGCGTCTTCTCAATCTCCGCGCGCAATGCTTCGGCCGTCGCTATGGTCCGGGGCGTAAAGCGCTCGAACTTGGTGCGCCGCAGGATTTCGTTTACCCGCTCTTCCGGCAGAAACGCCAGGATCGCCTTGCCGACTGACGTGCAGTGCACCGGATTGCTCGACCCGATGCGCGTAATCATCCGCACCGAGCGCGCCGGTTCAATCTTGTCGATGTAGATCACCCTCGCCTGTTCCAGGACGCACAAATGCGCAGTCTCTTCCGTCTCGGCCACCAGGCGGCGCAGGTGCGGCTGAGCCCGCTCGCGCAAGTCATATTGCTCAATCGCGCGGTTCCCGAAATCAAACAACCGAAGCCCCAGCCTGAATTTTCCATTGGTCGTGCGCTCCACCATGCGGTGCCGCTCCAGAACCATTAAAAAGCGGTGCGCGGTGCTCTTATGCAGTTGCAACGATGCCGCCACCTGGGCCAGTCCCAGCGGCGTGTCGCTTTCGCCCAGCAAATCCAAAACGGCAAATGCTCGGTCGAGGGCCTGTACCCTATATGTCCCTTGTGGCGCGGCGTCTCGCATTTTGGTCCCCTGTTTCGCGTTCTGATTACTGAACCAGTTTCTCAGGATATGGGATTCGCGTCAAGAGTCCGCCGGGCCATGACAGACGTAAGACTAAATAAATCAACAATCCAGAGCCGAGAGAGCCTACGCCGGAACCACGTCGCCTTCGCCGGGCGCCAGGAATACATTGGCCTCTAGCCCATGCTGCCGCGTGTAGAGGTCGTAGTAGCGTCCGCCCATCGCATAGAGTTCCGCGTGGTTGCCGCGCTCCACTATCCTGCCCTCCTCGACCACCAGGATCTGGTCGGCTCGCCGAATCGTCGAAAGGCGGTGAGCAATCACAAATGTTGTCCGGCCCTGCATCAATTGGTTCAGGCCGGCCTGGATCATCGCCTCCGACTCGGAATCGAGCGAACTCGTTGCCTCGTCCAGAATCAGAATTCGTGGCTCGGCCAGGAGAGCACGCGCGATCGACAGTCGCTGCCGTTGTCCGCCGGAAAGTTTCACGCCGCGTTCGCCAACGATGGTCTCGTACGTATCGGGAAACCGCTCGGCAAACTCGTCGACGCGCGCCGTGCGGCAGGCGAACAGGAACTGCTCTTCGGTAGCTTCTGGCCGCGAAAACATGATGTTCTCGCGTATCGTCCCATCGAATAGAAAGGAGTCCTGCAATACCACACCGAGCTGCGAGCGAAAGGTGTGCAGATCCACATGCGCCAGGTCGATGTCGTCGACCAAAACCATGCCCTCCGTGGGTGTGTGGAAGGCGCACACCAAGCTGATGATCGTCGACTTGCCGGAACCGGAAGAACCGACCAATGCCGTCACCGTGCCGGGTTCGGCAACAAAATTTATGCCGTGCAGCACTTGCTTATCGGCCTCATAGGCGAACTCTACATTGTCGAACCGTACGTTTCCCTGGATCGGGGGCATTTGAATGGTCCGCCCCTCCGTATGATTTTCCTCAAGCTCTGCCATGATCTCGCCGGTACGATCCAGCCCCGCAAAGGCTTCGGTCAGCTGTGTACCGATATTCACCATCTGAAAGATGGGAGCGACCATGAAGGCAAGAAACATGTTGTATTGGAAGTAGGAACCGACCGTCCACGTGCCCCCCAACACCAGGTGGCCACCCAACCACATCACGATCGCCGACACCAGTCCGAGTACGGTGGTCGAGGCCGATCCGAGAAAGCTGGTCATGGTCAGCGTCTTCATCACGTTGGTTAGAAGCCGATCTACGCCTAGAGAAAAGACCCCGGCTTCGCGCTCCTCTGCGTGATAGCCCTTGATGACCCGCACGCCTCCCAGTGACTCAGTAAGCCGCCCAGTGACCTCTGCGTTAATCTTCCCCCGCTCCCTGAAGATAGGGCGGAGGATCTTCAAGGCATATTGCAGGAAAAAGACAAATACTCCCACCACAGCAAAAACCGTGAGGGTGACCGTGAGACTGCGATGCAGCAGAAAGAAGAAGGCCAGTGTCGCAGTCAGCAATCCACCTAAAAACTCCACGAGCCCCGTGCCTATCAGGTTGCGTACACCCTCGACATCGCTCATGATGCGCGCGACCAAAGTGCCCGTGCGGTTTTCGTCGTAGTAAGCAACCGATAGCAGCCCCACATGCCGCTGCACCTGGCGCCGCATGTCGGCGATCAGCCGCTGGCCTGCCTTCGACAGCAATTGCGTCAGCGAGAATGAGGTAATGGCCTGCACCACCATTGCGGAAAAGACCAGAAGAATGATGCGCGGCAGCAAATCAGGCCGCGGGTGCAGCGGTGAGAGCACGGTATCCAGTAGTGGCTTCGATGATATGGGTAGCACCAATCCAGCCACGCGATTGATAACCATCAGGCCCATGCCCGATACCAGCAGCCACTTGCGCGGCGCCACCAGGGCCCAGATTTGCGGCCACACCTTTTTGACACTGATCTTCTTTTTGGGAACATCTGCCTGTCCGGCGCGCGCGCCGCGTCCGTGGGGAGTTCGCTCCGCGCGCATTCCCATACCCATTCCGCCGCCGCGCATCGTGCTCATGTGTTAGACCTTCCCCGTGCGTCGCGCTTCGATGAACGACTTTACGCAAAGAAATACATAAATCAGCAGCAGTCCCGCCATCGTTAACTGCGAACCAAGCGCAATCCAGTTGGGGTCAACGCCCTCTGACCGCGCGTGCCCATAGGAAATCAGCGCCCGCGCCGCCGCGCCGAGAAACCCCAGCAGTCCGATGGTCACGTTGACATGCATGAACAGCTTGCGGCGCTTCTCACTCGGGCTGATGGCCAACCATCCAAATAAGCCCAGCGCCAAGCCAAACCATGTCGGAATCAATGCCGTCGGAAACTGGCTGCCTGTCCCGAAAAACCCTGCCATCCCCAGCACGATCAGCAGCGCAGCAAAGACCAATGTCACTTTCGCCATGTACGACCTCTCTTAAGACACACGCTGAGGATACCAATAACTTTGATGTGGCCGCCTTCAACCTCGTCGCACCATTCCGCGACTGTTTGCCTCTATCGCTGAATCCGCGCAGAACCGCCCTTTGCAAAAGCACGCACCTGGTCGATCGTCGCCATTGTGGTGTCGCCGGGAAAGGTGGTCAGCAACGCTCCATGCGCCCATCCCAGCTTCAACGCTTCCTCGTGGGTCTCGCCGTGGAGCAGCCCATAGATAAAGCCCGCAGCAAACCCATCGCCGCCGCCTACTCGATCGAGAACTTCGAGTTCAGCCGTCGGCGCGGCGTAAGTCTTGCCGCCGATCCAGGCCACCGCACTCCAGCTGTGCCGGCTCGTCGAGTGCACCTCGCGCAGCGTAGTGGCCACCGCCTTCACATGGGGAAACTTGCTCACCACCTTGTCCATCATGCCGAAGAAAACACTGGAATCGAGCTTCGACTTGGCCGCCACTTCGGGTCCGGGAATCCCCAACCCCTTCTGCAGATCCTCTTCGTTCCCCACTAGCACGTCGACGTTTTCGACGATCTTTGCGATGCACTCGACCGCGCGCTTGTCGCCGCCGTGAATCCTCCACAGCTTTTCTCGAAAATTCAGATCGAACGACGTCACAGCGCCCGCTTTCTTTGCCGCCTTCATGAACTCCGCGGCAAGTTCGGCCGTGCTCGGCGACAGCGCTGCGAAAATGCCACCGCTATGCGCCCACCGCACACCACCTGCGAAAATCGCTTTCCAATCGAAGTCGCCCGGCTTCAGTTGCGCCGCTGCCTCGTTGGCACGGTTGTAAAACACAACCGGAGCGCGCACGCCAAACCCCCGATCGCTATAGACGGTCGCCATGTTCGGCCCGGTTACGCCGTCGTGCTTGAAGTGCTTATAAAACGGCGTCACTCCCATTGCCTTCACGCGTTCGGCGATCAGGTCACCGATGGGGTAATCCGCCATTGCGCTCACGATGCCTGTCTTCAATCCGAAGCAGTCTGCGAGGTTCGCTGCGACATTGAACTCACCGCCGCTGACGTGAATCTGACATTCGGTCGCTTTCCTGAAAGGCACAATGCCCGTGTCGAGCCGATGCACCAGCGCTCCCAATGAAAGAAAATCCAATGCGCCCTCTTTGTGAATCTTCAATCCTTCACTCATCGCGTCCAGTCCCTCAATTCCCACCAAATCGCCTGCACAACCACTCTTCCACTAAGCGCCATGAGCGGCACGTTTCATGTCCGTCATCACCTGCTCGGGCGTCCACTCGTTCCCCGGATAGAATTGCACCACTTTTCCATTGCCATCAATCAGCGTCGTCGAGAGGGTGTGGTTGATCGTGTCCTCCGCACTCGCGGTAATGCCCACATCGAAATACTTCGCCATCTCCGTGAGAACCCGCTTCTGGGGCACTGCAAAGTCCCAATGCGCAAATGTCTTCTTCGCATCGCCGCCGATGTATTGCTCGCCATACGCGCGCAGCCGCTCCGGCGTATCGTGATCCGGATCGAAGCTCACGCTCAGCAGGTGTGTCTTGCCGTAGAGCGCCGGATCTGCCGCCAGTTGCTTTTCAATTACCGCAAAATTGTGCGTCACAAGCGGACAAAAAGTCGGCAGCGGGCACCGCGTGTAGATGAACGTAACCAGAACCTGCTTCCCACGAAACTGGCCGAAATGAATCGCGCGGCCATCTTCGTTGCGCAGCGCAAAATCAGGAACCTGATCGCCCGGCGCTGGCACATGATAGATCACGGTTGGCTTGTAATCCGGCTTCCCTTGGGCCACAACCACGATATGATCCAACTCCACAGTTGCGTCGTCGCCCTGCGACACCAGCACATCGGCGGTAATCACGTCGCCTGGATGCAGCTCGCTGAGAATGCTCGCGTCCTTCAGTTTGTAAGGCATCGTCATCGCGTCCATGAAGCCGGGAATCGCCTCGTGATCGAGCGTGGCCTCGCCGGTCGCCGGGTTGGTTGAGACCACCTTGCCCCGCATTTTGTACACCTTGAATGAAGAATTGGTCGCCGCCTGAGAGGAGGGCTGTTGGCTCGAATGACATCCAGCCAAGGCGAAAAGAGCGAGCAAAGAGGAAGCAAGCAATCTGCGAATCACACCCCAGTTTACAACCCGCACGCCCCACCCCCGGAGCGGTAGCGCCCTCCCGGCAAAGCAGCGTATAACGCAGACATGGGGGCTCGGCCAGGAGCGAAAATCGACAAATGGCTAGGCAACGGTGGCCTTGTCGTGGCGGCCAGTGACCGCGCCGCCCGCGCACTGCAGACCGCCTTCCACCAACGTCGACGCGCTGAAGGCCTTTCGGCATGGCCCGCACCCGAAATTCAAACCTGGTCCAGCTTCGTCCGCCGTGCCTGGCAGCAGCGCAATTCTGACGGCCGCATGCTGCTCAATCCATCGCAGGAACGCGCACTCTGGAACGACATTCTCGCCGGAGCGCAGAATCTAGCGACGCTGCTCGATGCGCCACGCCTTCGCCTCGCGGACCTTGCCATGCAGGCCCATGAATTGCTTTGTTCCTACGCCCCGCGATATCTCAACCCGTCCGCTCGCAGCACCTGGGATCGCGACGCCGGCGCCTTCAGCCGCTGGCTCTCTGCCTTTGACGCCGAATGCACCAGGACAAGCGTGCTCAGTCCCAACCGCGCACCCCTGGAGTTGATCCATCAACTGCAATACGAGTCGTCTCCGCGCCCGCCCCTCCTGGCGGCGGGCTTCGATCGCCTGCTCCCCGTGCAGCAGTCCGCGTTCGATGCGTGGGGCACTTGGGAGACCCTCACTGCCGGCGATCCCACCAGCGACGTCGTCTATTATGCGGCGGCGAACCAGCAAAACGAACTCGCAGCCTGCGCCGCCTGGTGTGCCCAGAAACTCGCCGCCGATCCGAATGCCCGGCTCCTCGTCATCACCCAGGACATTGCGAGTCGTCGCGGCGAAATCGAGCGCGAGTTTCTCCGCATATCCACCGAGAGCGCCCCTCCCTTATTCGAGTTCTCTCTGGGAATTCCGCTCAGCCAGGTCCCTCTCGCCCGCGCCGCAAGTCTCCTTTTGCGCTGGCTCGACGGCTCGCTCCTCGAAAGCGAAATTGACTGGCTTCTATCCACGGGTCTCACGACCACAGGCTCCGAGGAGTCGCTCGCCTTGCAGGCCTGCATGCGGGCGCTTCGGAATCATGGTCTCGCTCGCCCGGAGTGGTCCCTGAAGGCCTTCATCACGCAACGTATCGGCCGCGAGTTCCTTCCCTCTCCATGGCTCCGTCGCATATCCGATGCTCGCCAGCACCTCGCCGCTATCAAGAGTCATCGCCACAGCCCACTCGAATGGGCCGCTCTTGTGCCGCAATTGCTGCAGGCCGCCGGCCTGCCCGGCGATCGCCGTCTCGCGAGCAATGAGTTTCAGGCCTGGAACCGCTGGGAACAGGCGCTCGACACCTGCGCCTCCCTCGGCTTCGACGGCCGCCCCATGGCGTGGAGTGATTTCCTCTCCGCGCTCTCGCGCACGCTAAGCGAAACGCTCTTCGCTCCTGAATCCGCAGACGCACCGATTCAGATCGCCGGGCCCGCAGAGTCCGCAGGACTCACCGCCGATGCCTTCTGGTTTCTCGGCGCGACGGAGGAGGCTTGGCCCACGGCCGGTGCCACCCACCCCTTCCTCCCGCGCCAAGTGCAGCGCGCATGCGCCATGCCGCATGCCTCCCCGCGCCACGACTGGGATCTCGCGCACGCCATCACCACGCGCCTGCTCGCATCCGCTCCCAGCGTTCGTTTCAGCTATGCGCGCCAATCTCGCGAAGCCGACACGCGCCCCTCCCGTCTCATCGCTCAACTTGCCGGTCCGGCGCAGCCACTTCCCGCCGAGCTCGCGCCACGCGCAATCGAGATCCCGTCGACCATCCCCTTCGACGACTTCAGCCGCATTCCCTTCCCGCCCAACAAGCTCCACGGCGGATCAAGTGTCCTCACTTCGCAATCACAATGCGCCTTCAAAGCCTTCGCCATTGCCCGTCTCGGCGCACAGGGCTGGGAACCCGCCGAGTTCGGTCTTTCCGCGTCGCAACGCGGGCTGCTCCTCCACGCCGTACTCCATTCCGTATGGAGCGGTCCTCCCCACGGTCTTCGCTCCCTCGCTGACCTCCTCGCCCTCACTGACCGCGAGTCGTTCGTCGCAGACCATGTCCAACGCGTCCTGCGCGACAAAATGCCTGAGGGCATCCGCGAGCGCATGCCGCAACGCTATCTCGAACTCGAGGGCGTGCGCCTCACCCGCCTCATCTCCGAGTGGTTGGATTACGAGGCCACGCGCCTTCCCTTCACTGTCGCTGAAACCGAGGCGACTCGCACCGTTGACTTAGCAGGCATCTCCCTCACGCTCCGGTTCGACCGCATCGACCGTCTCAACAACAATTCACTCCTCGTCCTCGATTACAAAACAGGAAACGTGTCTTCCAAGTCGTGGGATCTGCCCCGGCCCGACGATGTGCAACTCCCGCTCTACGCAGGCTTCGCGCTCGGCGAGGAACCCGGGGGCCTTCTCTTCGCCAGGCTCCGTGCGGGCCAATCGGAATTCGTTGGAGCAATTCAAGACGCGACCGCGACCCTCATTCCGTCGCTGAATGGCCGGGACAGTCTCAACAAAAATCCCCTCACAGCCGAACAAATGAACCTCTGGCGCGAACACATCGAAGGGCTCGCGCGTGACTTCGTTGCCGGTCGCGCCGACGTGGGCCCCCGCGAGTATCCCGGTACGTGCGAACGCTGCGAACTCCACGTGCTCTGCCGGATTCAGGAAAACCAGGCCGTCTCTGCCGAAGAAGAAAACGAAGAGGACGCCGATGAGTAAATCCGCATCGCGGCCTCTACCACCCGATCAGTCCCGGCGCCGCCAGGCCCTCGACCCTGCGCGTTCGATTCTCGTGCAGGCTCCCGCCGGCTCGGGCAAGACCGATCTGCTCACGCGCCGCTTCCTGCGCCTGTTGGCGGCAGTCGACGATCCCGGACAAATCGTCGCCATCACGTTCACCAAGGCCGCCGCTGCCGAAATGCGTCATCGCATCTTGTCCGAATTGGAAAAGACCGCGCTCAGCGAGACTTCCACTTCCAACGCCGACCCGTTCTCGATGTCTTCTCTCGCGCAGCACGCTTTGGCGCGCTCCCGTGCTCTCGGCTGGCAACTCCCCGACCTTCAGGCGCAGCTCCGCATCTCCACCATCGACTCCTTCTGCCGTGATCTCGCTATTCAACAGCCCGTGCTCTCCGGCTTCGGTAGCGATCTTGAAATTACCGACCAACCCACCGAGCTTTACCGCCGCGCGGCGCGTCGAACCATGGAGAAGATCGGCGGAGACAGCTCTCCACTCACCGCAGCGATCGAGTCGCTCCTGCTGTGGCGCGACAACAGCTGGCAGGAGATGGAAACCCTCCTCGTCGATATGCTCAGCCAGCGCGATCGCTGGATGCACGACTTTGTCCTCACTCGCGAAACCGATTGGGATGCGCTGCGCGCGCGGCTTGAGGCGCCATTTTGCCGCGCCGTTCAGCAATCCCTCGGCGAGCTCAATAGCCTCCTCGATCATGTCCCGCATGCAAGGCAAGAAGCCATGGCCCTCGCGCGCTTTGCCTGCGAGCAGAGCAGTGGCGCGCTCCACCAGGATCTCGCCGAGCTACCCGAGTTCCCCGTCGCTCCATTTATAGACATCGAGTCCCTCGACGAAGCGCGCCGAGCTTTTCATTGCCTCGCCGATTTGTTGCTGACCCAAAATGGCGGCTTTCGGCGTCGAGTAGACAAAAACAATGGATTCCCCGCCGACCGCAAGGCTGAGAAAGCCCGTCACTCGAATCTGGTCGCTGAACTTGCTCAAGTCGATGGTCTCGAGCCCGCGCTCGCCGGCCTCCGCAACCTGCCGCCGGTACGCTACACCGACGATGAATGGCAGATCGTGCGCGCCTGCTTCGCTCTACTTCGCGATGCCGCCGGTCAGCTTCAGATTGTCTTCGCTGAAGCGGGAGTCGTCGACTTCACTGAGGTCGCCCAGATCGCCCAACGCGTCCTCGTGGACGACGACGGCTCCCCGAGCGACGCCGCCCTCACAATTGCCGATGGCATCCACCACCTGCTCGTCGACGAATTCCAGGACACCAGCCGCCGCCAGCATCGCCTGCTCTCAAGCATCGCTGCCGCGTGGCCCGACCAAACTGGCCGCACCATCTTTGTTGTTGGCGATCCCATGCAATCGATTTATTTCTTTCGCGATGCCGACGCCGAACTCTTCCCCCGTGTGCAGCGATTCGGACTCGAAATGCCCGACGGCGGTGCATTGCCCTTCGACTTCGTCCCACTCACTGCGAACTTCCGCAGCGCGCCCGACCTCGTTGAACAGCTCAACAATTCGTTCATCCGGATCTTCTCGCAGGACGACGGAAGCGGTGTTGAATTTTCTTCCGCGGAGCCCGCACGCGAACTCACCACCGGCACCGCCCAGAAGCTAAACCTGCACCTTCACTTCACGCCGCAAACTCCTCGATTCAAGGCCCTAAAAGACCCTGCGGTCATGCGTCGCCGAGATGAGACAAATGAACAACGCCGGGCTGCCCTTGACGCGGAAATCGCCGAAATCATCGACCTGATCCTCAGCCATGCACAGCGCCTTGCGCAGGCGCAAACGCACGCAGACAAATACCGCATCGCCGTCCTCGCCCGCGCACGCAAATCCCTCGCCCCCATCGCAGCCGCACTGCGTGAAGCCAATATTCCCTTCGTCGCTGTTGAGCTGGAGCAACTGAAAGACCGTCCTGAAATCCTGGACGCGCTCGTCCTCGGTCGCGCGCTGCTGAACCCTCTCGATCGCGTCGCGTGGCTTGGCGTGTTGCGCGCTCCCTGGTGCGGACTCTCTCTCGCTGACCTCCACGCCCTCACCAGCGGCGACGATCCCGAATTGCTCAACCGGCCAATTCCAGAACTTCTCGCCGAACGCATTCAATTGATCGGGACTGAGGCCCGCATCGCGGTTCAACGAGTTCTCGACGCAACCGCTGCGGCTCCGCGCAACCGCGTCGCGCTCCCGGCAGCATCGCTCGGCACCTGGCTCGAACAGATCTGGCTTGGTCTGGGCGGTGCAAGCTGCGTGGACGCCACCGCGCGCGCCAATCTCAATTTGCTTTGGACTTGCCTCGACGGCTTGCCCAATCGTGACCAGGATCTGCTGGGTCCAGCGCTCGACTCAGCCTTGGAAAAACTCACCGCCTTGCCCAACCCCGCGGCAAGCACGGATTGCGGTGTGCAGCTCATGACGATTCACAAGTCGAAAGGGCTCGAGTTCGAAGTTGTGATTGTGCCCGATCTGCAAGCCAGCGCCCGCCGATCTCAAACCAAGTTGCTTTCATGGCTTGAGCGTGGCCTCGCGCAACCCGACGCATCCGGCGCAGTCACCGAATTCCTTGTCGCACCGGTGCAGTCCAAGGGCACCGACCGCGGATCGGCGAAACTGTGGGTTGACCGAGCCCGTCTCGACCGCGAGTCGCAGGAGATGCGCCGCCTCCTCTATGTCGCCGCAACCCGCGCGCGGGAGGAACTTCACCTCTTCGCCCGCCCGGAGTACAAGGACGACGCCGGCACGCTTACCCTCGTCGACCCCACCAACAGCCTTCTCGCCACCGCGTGGCCGGCCTTCGCAGATGAAGTGCATGCGCGCTTCGATCAATGGATTCGCGATGGAGTTGAAGTGCCCACAGCCTCCGAGTCAACGGTCGAGTATCTCGCCGCGGGCGGCAACCTTGCGGTCATGCCCTCGCCCGTGAAACCAACGATCCTGCATCGCCTGCCTGCGGATTTCCAGGTGCCCCGATCGTCGGACCTCGGCAGCATTCAATCCACCTCCACCGCCATCGGACTCGACGGTCCCCCTCTCTACAACCGTCACGAAGGGGGAGCACTCTCGCGGGCACTCGGCAGCGCCGTCCACACGCTGCTCGAAGAGGCCGCCCGTCTTCGCGCAATCGAGGATTGGCCGGGTACGCGCGATACTCTCAATCAATTCAAGCCGCGCATTATCGCCCAGGTGCGAGCCGCCGGCATCCATCCAACTGAAGCTGATTCCATCGCCAAACGCGCACTCGACTTCGCTCTCCAGGCAACAAACGACCCCTACGGCCAATGGGTTCTCTCACCGCATCCCGATGCCGCCAGCGAAACGGCATGGGCTGGCGTCGTCGCGGGCACACTCCGCACCGTCCGCGTAGACCGTATCTTTCGCGCCGGCCGCGATCCGCTCTCGACCGGATCCGATGCCTGGTGGATCGTCGATTACAAGACAGCGCACGCCGACAACCTCGATCCCGCCGCGGCTCTTCCTGAATTGCGCCGTGTCTTCGCGCCCCAGTTGCACGCCTACGCCGCAATCCTGCGCAATCTGCAAGGTGCAGGCACGCCGATTCGCGCCGCGCTTTACTATCCGCGCATGTCGCTTTTCGATTGGTGGGAGATTTCCGGCTAAGGCGTCGGCGTATTTCCGGCAGCGGCGGCTGCTGCCGCCTGCGCCTTCGCCTGCTTGGCGACGCTTTTCGCGTGGCGCACGTCAGCACCCTGTACCCAGAAGATCACGTCCTCTGCAATGTTGGTGGCATGATCCGCCACGCGCTCCAGTGCGCGCGAAATCATCAGTGCATTCAGCGCCTGCGGAGCAATGTGGCTCTGCTCCTCCATCACCTTGGTCAGTGCCTTGTAGGCTGCGCGATTCATCGCGTCCACTGCATCGTCCATCGTCAGCACGCTGCGCGCGATCTCCGCATCTGCCTCGATAAAGGATTGCAGGCTCTTGCGTACCATCTCCGATGACAGCGTCGCCATCCGCGGAATGTCGACGGGTAATTCCACGGTTCCCATCTGCTCCATGCTGCGCACGCGGTCGCTGATGCTCTTCGCTGCATCACCCACCCGCTCCAGGTCGGCATTGATCTTGATCACGCTCAGGATGAAGCGGAGATCAATAGCCATGGGCTGCTCCATCGCCAGCAAATCCAGTGCGGCCTGATCGATATCGCGTTCCAGCCGGTTGATCGCGTTCTCGCTGCGGCTCACCAAGTCGCAGATCGACAGGTCGCGCACGCGATACGCTTCAATGGCTCGCTGAATCGCCTGCTCCGCCAGCCCGGCCATTACCAGCAGGTTCTCTTTCAATTCGTCGAGGCTTTGCTGAAATCGTATGCGCGTCATCCGAACCTGCCCGTAATGTAATCTTCCGTTCGCTTGTCACTCGGATTGGTAAAGATCTTGTGAGTCGCGTCGAACTCCACCATGCGCCCGTTGAGAAAGAATCCCGTCTTCTCTGCCACGCGTGCTGCCTGCTGCATATTATGCGTCACAATCACGATAGTGTACTGCGATTTCAGCTGAAAGATAAGGTCCTCTATCTTCGAAGTTGAAACCGGATCCAGCGCCGATGCCGGTTCGTCCATCAGCAATACCTCGGGATCTACCGCCAGCGCCCGCGCAATACAGAGTCTCTGCTGCTGTCCGCCCGAGAGGCTCGCCCCCGACTTCTTCCTCAGGTCGTCCTTCACCTCGTCCCACAGCGCCGAGTTCTTCAGTGACTTCTCCACAATCTCATCCAGCACGCGCCGATTGCTGTATCCGTTCAGCTTCAACCCCGACGCCACATTGTCGTAGATCGACATAGTCGGAAACGGATTGGGCCGCTGAAAAACCATCCCAACGCGACGTCGAATCTGCACCGGCTTCGCGTCCGCATAAATATCAATGTCTCCGATGCGCACCGACCCCGTCACCCGCGCAATGGGATTGGTCTCGTGCATCCTATTTAAGCAGCGCACAAATGTGCTCTTGCCACAGCCCGATGGCCCAATCAGCGCCGTCGCATGATTGGCCGGAATATTCAGGTTGATGTCCTGCAGCGTGTGATTCGTTCCGTACCACGCATTCAGGTTCTTTACCTCGATGCCGACGCCCACCTAGCTTGCCCCTTTCAAAACGCCGCGGCTCGTCACGTAGCGCACCAGCGACACGGCCAGCACAATCAAAACAATCAACACCAGCGACCCGGCCCACGCCAGCCTGTGCTGATCGTCATAAGGCGAGTTCGCGAAAATATAAATCTGCAGCGGCAGCGCCTCAATGGGATGGTTGAGACTCGTGCTCATGAATGAATTGCCCAGCGCGGTAAACAGCAGCGGCGCCGTCTCGCCCGCCACGCGCGCAAACGCCAGCATGCAACCGGTGATAATGCCCGGCGACGCAGTCTTCACCGTGATTGACAGCACTGACCGCCAGTTGGGCACGCCCAGTCCCAGCGCCGCTTCACGCACAGCATGCGGCACCATCAGCAGCATCTCCTCGGTCGTGCGGCACACCGTGGGGATCATCATGATCCCCAGCGCCACTCCACCCGCAAAGGCGGAAAAGGTCTTCTGCTGCACCACCACCAACGAGTAGACCGCGAGCCCCATCACGATCGATGGCACCCCGTTCAGCACGTCGGCCGTGAACCGGACTGCGTTGGCGAACTTCGTGCCGCGCCCAAACTCCGCCAGGAATATGCCCCCGCCGATTCCAATTGGAACACCCAGAAGGCTGGCCACCCCCAGTAGAATTCCCGATCCAACGATCGCATTCGCCATGCCGCCGCCGGACTCGCCCTCTGGCTTGGGAATCTTCGTGAAAAAATCCAGGTTCAGCGAGCTGGCGCCCTTGAAAACCAGATACGCGAAGATCGCCACGAGCGGCGCAACAACGAGCACCGTCGCCAGAATCGACAGCGCTGTAACCGCACTATCAGTGAGCGTGCGCATCCGGGTACGAAATTTGAATGTCTCGGCGCTCAACCCATTCTCCTCAATGCGCCTGCGAAGGCGTTCCCCGCGTCACAGCCCACACCAGAACCTGCGCAATCGCGTTCACAATAATCGTTACAATAAACAGCGCCAGGCCAATTTCAATCAATGCGCTTCGGTGCATGTCGCTCACCGCTTCGGTAAATTCATTGGCAATCACCGACGCCATCGACGCGCCATTGGAGAGCAGCGAGCGGTGAATCTCCGGAGTATTGCCAATCACCATCGTGACGGCCATCGTTTCGCCCAATGCGCGGCCCAGCCCAAGAATGATCCCGCCCACGATGCCGATGCGCGCATTGCGCAGCACCCCCATGCGAATCATCTCCCAACGCGTTGCGCCCAGCGCCAGCACCGCCTCCCGCTGCGAATGCGGCACCGCCGTCATCACTTCCCGCGTCAACGAGGAAATGATGGGAAGAATCATGATGGCAAGAATCACGCCAGCCGATACAAACCCCAGGCCCGTCGGGTTGTCGTCGCTAAATAGGCCGGTCCAGCCGAGCCCGCGAATCAGAATCGGATTGACGTGGTCCCTGAGCAGCGGCACCATCACAAAAAAAGCCCACACGCCATAGATAATGCTCGGAATCGCCGCAAGCAACTCGGTTAGGAACGCCAGGGGTCCGCTTAAGACGCGAGGACACATCTCCGTAAGAAAGATCGCCAATCCGATGGCCAAAGGAACCGCCAGGATCAGCGCCAGAAACGAAGACACCAACGTGCCGTAAATGAATGGAACAGCGCTGAATCGCTCGTTCACCGGATCCCAGTACGTCGGCAACTGAGTGTAGGAATCCGTGAAGGACTTGTAGAAAAAGCCAAATCCAAATTTGTCCCACGTCAGCTGTGAACTCACCACCAGACGCCACGCAATCAAGGCCACGATCGAGAAGATGCTCAACGCGCAAAGCACCATCAGCACATGAAAGACCCGATCGGTCATCACCGAATCGCTTCGCGAAAGAAGGAACTTGCGGATTGCCGAAACCTCGACGGGCGCGGATGAAACCCGCTGCTGGCTTTCGCGCGCTGGGGATTCTGGCTGAAGTTGCGGCTGAGAGATATGGATCTCGGGCACGTGAGCTGTCACCAACGGTAGCCTAACGGCCCAAGATGAATAGGAGGTTACAAGGCTGCAAAATCAGATGCATACGACGTGAAAAAACCGATGAAACCGCACGGCGTATCCGTTAGTCTTATGCTCGGTAACCGGACGAACTCCTACCATGCGCAAAACGATTGCCTCGATTGCCCTCGCCTTCGCCTTTCTGCCTCTTTTAGCCCAAAGCCCGGTCGTCCCAGACCCGCCCCATCGCGACTGGCACGCCGCATGGATCACGCACCCCTCGGCGCCCCTGCGCGAACCCATCGTCCTCCACTTCCGCCGCACCCTCGACCTGTCCGCCGCCCCTGCCAGTTATCCCGTCCGCGTCAGCGCCGACAACCGCTTCATTCTCTTCGTCAACGGCCGCCGCGTCGGCGATGGCCCTGCCCGCGGCGATCTCAACCATTGGCGCTACGAGCGCTTTGACCTCGCGCCCTACCTGCGCTCCGGCCACAACCTTATTACTGCCACGGTGTGGAACTTCGGCGTCTTCGCCCCCGTCGCCCAGATGAGCGACCGCACCGCCTTCCTCCTTGAGAGTGAAGCTGCCGATACCACCTCCATCAGCACGCCCAACGGCTGGATCGTCGAAGAAGAAAAAGGCCAGCGCCCCCTCGATCGCTCCTCGGTCACGCTCCAGGCCTACATGGCCGCCGGCCCCGGCGAAGAAATCGACGCCTCCCGCTACGATTGGTCCTGGAACTCTCCCGCCACCGCAAGCACCGCCTGGGTCCCCGCCGCCACTCCCATGCGCGACAGCATTTTTCCCGGCGTCAATCAGGCCCATTCCGCCGATACCACCGGCGACAACCCCTGGGCCCTCGTCGCCGACGACCTCCCGCCCATGGAGTTCAGCTCAACCCCCGCCGGCCTGGTCGTTGCCGACGACAGCCCCGACGCCCTCGCCAAACTGCCCGGCACCCTTCACTCGAATACCCCCTCGATGGGCTTCCCCAATTCCTCGCGCGCCGTCGCGCCGCACTCGCACTTTCATCTGCTCCTCGATCGCAAAACACTCACCACCGCCTATCCCCAACTCACCGTCTCCGGCGGCAAAGGCGCACGCATCCGTCTTACATACTCTGAGGCGCTCTACGACAAAGACAGGCACAAAGGCGATCGCGACGACATCGCCGGACGCACGGCGCTCGGCCTCACAGACAGCTTTCTCCCCGACGGCGGCCCCCATCGCACGTTTGAGCCGCTCTGGTGGCGCACCTGGCGCTATCTCGATCTCGACATCACCACCGGCGACGACCCGCTCACCCTCGTTTCGCTCACGGCCAACTTCACCGCCTATCCCTTCCAGCAGCACGCCACCTTCAATTCCGGGGATTCCGACCTCGACAAAATTTGGGAGATAAGCTGGCGCACCGCCCGGCTCGATGCCCATGAAACCTACATGGACACGCCGTACTACGAACAGCTCCAATACGTCGGCGACACCCGCATTCAGGCCCTCATTTCCTACACAGTTGCGGGAGACGATCGTCTGGCCCGCCAAGCCCTGACGGCATTCGACAACTCGCGCACGCCCGACGGCATCACCCGCAGCCGCTATCCCAGTTCCCTTCCGCAAAACATCCCCACCTTCTCCCTGTTGTGGATTGGCATGCTCCACGACTTCTGGATGTACCGCACCGATCCCGCGCCCGTCCGTTCCGCCCTTCCCGGCACCCGCACCGTTCTCGATTGGTTCAGCCGCTACGAGGCACCCGACGGTCTCCTGCGCGCCCTCCCCTGGTGGAGCTTCATTGACTGGGTTCCCTCCGGCGAAACGCCCACGTATGACGTGCAGGGCGAGTCCTGCATCACCACTCTCGAATATCTCGGCGCACTCGACGAAGCCTCTGAACTCGAAGCGGCCCTCGGCGACTCCGCCCTGGCCGACCGCTACCACGCCCGCGCTGCCCGCGCCCGCACCGGCATCTACAACAAATGCTGGAACGCCTCGCGCAATCTCCTCGCCGATAACTCCGATCAAAAAATCTTCAGCCAGCAAGCCAACATTCTCGGCGTCCTCTATGACGTCATTCCCAAACCGCGCCAGCAGGACGTCCTTCATTCCGTGCTCGCCATCGAACCGGGCACGACGCCCAACGGCGTTCTCAGCGCTTCCTACTATTTCCGTTTCTACTTGGCCCGCGCACTAGACCACGCCGACATGGCAGACGAATATCTGGGCTCGCTTGATCCATGGCGCAAGCTTCTGCCGCTTCACTTCAGCACCTGGCCTGAGATTCCCGGCGACACTCGCTCGGACTCGCACGCGTGGTCTGCGCATCCTATATACGATCTGCTCACGCTGGTCGCCGGCATCAAACCCGCCAGTCCGGGATTCGCGTTCGTCCACATCGCTCCCCACCTCGGCAGCCTTACGTCACTCAAAGCCACCTACCCCCATCCCAAAGGGCCCATCGCCGTCGAATACCACCGCGACGGAGCCGGCATCGACGCCACAATCACCCTCCCTGAAGGTGTCTACGGCAACTTCATCCTTCACGGCAAAGCAGTAGCCATCCACCCCGGCCCCAACCAAATCCAGGCGCCCTGATCCAAAAACGAAAACACTATGCTTTGTAATAAGGGCACGGCTTCAGCCGGGCCACCCATCGCTCCATAAAATCTCGGGGCTTTAGCCCCTGCCGGGTGCTACCGGTCCCGAGGTCCTCGGCGACAGGGGCCCCCAAGAATCGGTCCTTGATTCTTGGGGAAGGACGACAGGTCTTCGTCGCTGGGGGTTCCTCGCAATTGGGGTCCGGTGCGGTCAGTCTCCTTCGTCACCGCCCGAGTGCCCATGTCGCGAGGCTTGGCCAGGTTCAATACGAGGACAGCTCCGAGAGATACCCTTCTATGTTTGTGGCAGGTGGCCCCGTCATGAGAACCTCACAGTGGTGTGAGAGCTGTGCCCCGTTCATCGCGTTGTTTGCGATGAGCGGGCGTTGGCCCCGAAGAGCACGAACGTTGACTCCCCACCCGTCGCCGCGAGCGCCATGTGCCCCCGAGCCTGTTCCTGAGCGTGTCGAAGGATCCCTCGCCGCCGGGGACCGGGGAGGAACTGCCAAGCCGCACAAAAATACCTGCCCCATTTCTCCCGCTTTGAGAGATGGGTGAAAGCATGAACCCCAACCCGCCCTCCGACCCTCAGGCGCGCGAAGCGCAGTTGGCCCCACCGCAGGTGGTGTCAAGGGCCTTTTCGAAAAATAGTTCACAACCCCTTTCCCCTCAATACAAGAAACTTGTGCCCAAGTGTGAATAATCACGGGCACCTGGCGCATACTGGAATCAGGCTTGAGAAGACTGCCCGGCCAACGCCGCGGTCCCTCAAGCCATTTTTGTTGGAGAGGAAAACCCAATGCGGGCACGCGCAGCAACCAAACCAGGACCTGCCGCACGACGATCCGTCGCCCGCAGGCACAAAAAAGTGCGCAAACATGCGGTCAAATGCGGCTACAAATCGCTCAATTCTGCGCGGAAACCACCTACTTCGAGAGGTTTACGCCCAAAATGCA